>Ga0075158_10000932_pt1 | contig 22947 bp, 20 predicted proteins | sample JI91814BDNA_FD_70968 | JGI IMG/M metagenome (GOLD analysis project Ga0075158, IMG submission 70968) | Wastewater effluent complex algal communities from Wisconsin, to seasonally profile nutrient transformation and Carbon sequestration -... | ecosystem: Engineered > WWTP > Effluent > Algae... | reverse complement strand
TCTCCAGGACGGGGTGGTAAAACGCGCTTTCGCCGTCCATGGCTCGCTCTCGAAAAACGTCGTGTTTTTCGAAGGTTTTACCACCCCGTCCTGGAGAACTTTGGTTCTTAATAGTTCTGTTTAAGGTGTAGGTTGGGTTGCGACCTAACATGAATCTTGATGGTAGAAGTAGATTGTTGTTGGGTTATAACCCAACCTACGGCCCTGATGTTAAATTGTGGCACGGAGCAGCTCCCTTCGCCCTTTTTAAAGGGAGAAGGGTTGGGGATGAGGGTTTCTTATCAGGTGATATAATCTCGAGCAAGAATAAACTATAGCGTAGGATGGACCGCGACCCGGGTCACACCATCAACTTCCAATATTAAATCCTTCCCATAGGCGCTCGCCGGCGTTTGATATCCAACGGGAGCATTGCCCTGCAATGTTTTATTAACTATTAATAAAACTGTAGCGGCTGTTAGCGAATAACCATTAGGAGTAGTTAATATTGCAGCTTCTTTTTTCCCCGTAGCATTGCTGACTTCACCATAAATCTTTGTCTCTGAATTATTGCGCTCATCCAAAGTTGGTCCTTCGGGCAGTTGATTAATCTTATTATTTATAAAGCGTTTTATTGGTGCCCAATTAATGATAAATTTAATCGGATTTATCCATTGGTTAAAATTTATCATTTGCTTTGGAAGAGACATGTAAGTTTCTATATTAGGTATTTTCGTACTCCACCAGGCTGAACTAATATCACCCCATGATACTAATGAACATAGGCGGTTTTTTTCGTTACCGAAATCAAAGGCACGTACCTTCGAACTCAAGGGTACACTCTTCAATGTCCCCTGCTCACGGATCATAGTGCCGGATGACATACCTTCCATCATAGTACGCGCTGTGCCACGTGACACGCCTAGGCCTTTTCCAGATTTATTGCTAAGCGCATAAATGGCAAGAACTAGTTCGTTAGCATCAGGCAGTAACTCTTTTAAATGCAAAGCCAAACAATCGCTGGGAACCACATCAAATCCTGCACCAGGAAGTAACATCACACCTGCATTTTTTGCAGCGTCATTGTTTTGCATGAGTTGTTCGAACACTTCGTATTCACCAGTGATATCCAAGTAATGTGTTTGAGATTTTAAGCACGCAGCTACCATTTTTTGGCAGGTATGGATGAAGGGTCCTGCGCAATTAACCACGGCGATATAATCTGCTAGGGCTTGTTCGAGTTGCGCAGTATCGTCAAGATCTATTACGCGGTATTCGAGATTTAAAGCGCTCGCTTGTTGCATTAGTTTTTCTTTATTGCGACCGGCTAAGATGGGTTTTAAACCTTGTTTGATTGCAAGTTCAGCGATTAAGTTACCGGTGTATCCATAAGATCCGTAGAGTAGGAAGTTTTCTTTGTTGGTCATGGTATGGGGTCTTGGTATTTGGGTGATTATTTAGATTAGCAGTTTGATGTGGTTCTGTCGCCTATGCTAAGGAAAACCCGGATTACGCTAGCGCTGCATCCGGGCTACATTTTTTTATTTTTCGAAACTCGGTTTTCCTTTGAAAAAATTATTACCAACCATTTGAACAAAAAAACTTGCTGTTGTTCTTTTTTATAGTACACTCCGCAAAATTTAAACTTCAAGGGAAAAAATATGTCAAAGGCTTTAAAAAATTTAAAGGCATTTATTGCTGCCCCTACTAATCTCCACAGACTTGATTTAGTCAATATGCAATTAACAAGTAAAGAATCAAGAGACCCCCTATTGAATAATTTAGATGATATAGCAGAGATGAATGCCGATTTACTTTCAAGTATGACTACTGCATTTCGTACAGCATCCCCTTACCTTCTGCCCATTTATTCTAATCATTTCAAGGATGCCGAGTATGCTGAAGTCATGCGCGCAATCAATGTTGAGAATTGCCGGGTAAGAGTTCTTGAATTAACGACCAATAGCCCTATGCAAGGTAGTGAAATAACACCCGACATGATGTGGACTATTGTTGAGGGTTTGAAAACTGCGAAACATTTACGTGAATTTAGTTTACAAAATCATTTCATAGATGAAGAAGCAGCAAAAATTTTAGCAGCTGCTCTACCTTACCTTTCTATCAGCACTTTAAATCTCACTGATTGCGGCCTTAAGAAAAAAGGGGTGCAGGCTTTATTAGAGCAATTGCCTAATTCTAAAATTAGTTCATTGCTTATGGCTCATACCCATTATCGCACAATCAAAGAACATGATGCGCGCGTAGCAAGAGAAGGACGACCAAACCGTTTATTAGGATCAATGAATCCTGCTTGTGGTAAAGCTTTAGTGAAAGCCGCGAAAGAAAGTCCATGCTTGGTGCAGGTGACCTTACCAAAGGATGAGTTTTACCATAATGCGAAAAGTTATTTGGAATCTGAAACCAAATCCGAAGGTGTCAGCTACCCTACCGCTTTAAGATTGGTCAGGGATGTTAATGAATCAACCAAGGATCTAGAGAAACGTCGGGATTATGCAGATTGGATAGCATTTTCTTTATTTGACCCCGCTTCGAAAAAAACTAAAATCGTTGCAGATAATGCAGAGTTTCTTAAAAATGGTGGTGAAGGAGCTGTTCGCAGGAAGTTAGAACGGATCGTTGATTATTCGAAACGTGCAGTTTTAGTGAAAGAAGGAGAAGTTGATAAGGAAGTGGATGATATTATGCAGGCTGCAGGTTTGTCGATGTAATTTACGTAAAGGAAACCCGGTTTGCGCTGTGCTCCATCCGGGCTACCTAATATTCGTAGGTTGGGTTATAACCCAACAACAATCTTCTTCGACCATCAAGATTATGTTGGGTTATAACCCAACCTACGGCACCGGATGGAGCGCAGTGTAATCCGGGTATTCCATTAAAAAACAATCTTCCAAAAACCATCCATCTAAAATACAATCGACCAGCAAAATCTCTCATAATAAGGAAATAATTCAGATGTCTTTAATAGAAAGGGTGAACAAATCACTCACCAATGGAGTAGGATTCTTCGGAGCGACTGCGGTTACATCATCCTTTGCACTCATTTCTGGTGCGGCAATTATGGAAACCGCGGATCCTAAAAATCGTGATTTATTAGGAATAACTTTAGTTGGAACCCTCGGTGCAGCGACTCTCAATGGCACTGCCGGGCTGATTATAGGTGCAGCTTTTAAAGGATTTGATTTTGAGGGATTCTGCAAAAATTTGCTTAAACTGGGAAAAAATAATTTTGCTCAGCAAGTAGAGTATATGGGGAATGTAATCTATCTTTTTTTAATAGGACAGATTTTAGGCAGCAATATTAGCTGTGCGATTAACAAAGCCAATTCAATATCGCATCAGGAGATTGCCTATGGAGATATTATCTTTTCCGAGTTGATCGGGTTTGGTCTAATGATAGGCATTCTCATCGCAGGCTTATCGACTTATTATTGCTGCACACCCAATTCCTGTTCACCCGAACCTGAGGACAATCAAGTGGCTATGAACGCTGTATAGGTCGATAAAATGTCTCTATCCATAGACCTACTTAAAAATCACCCTCATTGCATCCCTAGACTTGCAGAGATTTGGCAGGAAGTGTTGGGATCAATTTGGGCACCTCATGTGACTTTAGAACAGGTCCATTCAAAATACCAAACTCATTTGAATGATTGCCAATTGCCTATTACCTTTGTAGCTTTGGTGGACAGACAACCTGTTGGCATGTGCAGTTTGCGGGAAAACGACGGCATAAGACCCGAATTAAGCCCATGGCTTGGCTCGCTAGTTCTAGACCCGGTTTTTCAAAATCAAGGAATTGCAAAATTATTAATAGAGCAGGTTAAAACTAAAGCAAAACAACTTGGTTATTCTAATCTCTATCTTTTTGCTTTTGATCCAACTATTCCTACCTATTATAACAGCATAGGTTGGAAAACAATTGCTGACGACCAATGTAGAGAACACCCTGTAACTGTAATGGAAATAATTTTATAGACTCCCGTCCTAGAAGGACGGGATAGTCAAATTAGCAGGGTAAGTTGCGAAGTTTCAAAGACATTCTGAAAGGGTTGGGATACATTTCCTCTCGATTAAGTTGTTCTTGCGTTTTTTTGTAAGGGGTAATTGCGGGAGAAGGCCTTGTTACAAAAGGCGTTGGCGTTGTGATAGTGTGATGCATCTGAAGCTGCAATACAGTTAGATATTTTTTTATTACTAGTAAATGGAGAAAAATATCGTATTGTTTTGGCGTTGGAATACGAATTTCCATACCGGTACGATTGAGCCTGCAGTGCATACCCTCTACGTTAACACCGTGTTTTTCTAATTGCTTTTTATAGTCTTTAAAAGCCATTTTGATGTTAAACATTAATTGACGTACCTTCTCTTCTTCTTTGTAGGTTAAACCTAATTTGATGCGTAAAGTCATGATACCAAGTTCAAGTTCATTAACTAGGACTATTAAGTCGTCGTCAACTTGCTCATCGTCTTGCTTTTTGGTACTAGCTATTTCTTGATAGTAGGTGACCGTATCTCTTGAGGATTTTTGCATGACTAATTTAGCTGCAGTTGCAACAAGGTCAGTTGGTGTGCAGGTAGTCATAGCAGGTATCGTAATTGGTGTTGCTTGAGTGCTAGCACTACCAACAGCACCTGAAGCACCATGACCTTTACAAATAGGTAGTCCTTTAGCGCGGCAAAGGCTACAAGGATTTTTATTGATAAGTTTCATTTTAGGATCTTCTTGATCTTCTTTGCTCTTACCGAGCAACAATTTGTCAGCCATAATACGAACCATGTTGTATAAATATTGACATATTATCAGATAATGGGGGTATTTGGGAAGTCCTAGGCTCAAAACACAGCATTTTAGCCCTGACTCAAGCACTGGGGTTTAGCCTAGGGTCGTTTTAAAAATGCTGAAACCAACTGCTCCGCTCCTTAACAGTCGCGGCTCGGTTTTGCTCAGTGCTAATCGAAATACCTGAGCCACCACAAACACCCGTACATCCGAGCCGCGACCGTCAGGGACGGAGCCCTTAATCCCAATCACAACCCTGAGCACAATCAGAATTGACAAAGAATTATTATTGAATATAATGTATATCCTTAAATCAGTTTTTGTATTATAAGTCCATTTGCTAAAGATGTAACTCCTGTAACATCCTATCTATTTGTTCTTAAACAATAGCAATAACGCCTTGGGAAAAAAGTCCAATGACAACAGACGTTGAGAGCGAGTCATCCAACTTCTCGCATTTTAAAAAGGCCTACGAGTTTGCCTACGACTATTTTATTAATTCTGAGGAACGTCTAAAAGCGTGGCTTTTACTCATTGGCTCCATACTGTGCATCATCGCGATGATCGGTATGATCACTGCCCTCTCATGGTGGTCCGTAGGTTTCTGGGCGGCTCTTACCGCTAAAGACTTTGCTTTATTAATAACCAGTTGTGAAATCTTTGCTGGAATTTTAACCGGTTTAATCACTATCAACGCTTTATCAGGCTATTTGATGGAGTGGTTAACAATCGATTGGCGTAACTGGTTAACGAATAAATACATTGACCAATACACCGCTGGGGAAGCAAATTATGCCGACTTAATGCGCCATTCGGAAGAGGTTGCGAATCCTGAACAAAGAATTCAGGAAGATGTTAAATCCTTTGTTGAAAATACCGTTTCGCTCACCTTAGAGTTAGTACGTTCTCTATTAACACTTGTTGCCTTTGTAGGATCACTATGGGTGACCGGTGGATCGCTTTCTTTCACTCTATTAGGTGCCGCAATAGTTATACCAGGCTATTTAGTTTGGGTCGCGCTTGCTTTTGCGCTGGTAACAAGTGTTATTGCTTATTACATAGGTTCGCCACTCACCGACCTTAATAAACAACAAGAAGAAGTTGAAGCTGATTTTAGGAGTGAAATACAGGCACTTAATATGAACTCTGAGAGTATCTCACAAGATCATGGGGAAGCGTATTTTAATGAAAACCTCCACAACTCATTTAGTAGCATTAATATTAATTCACAGAAAATTCTTGGCACCAGAACCCAGTTGAATGCTTTTCAAAACTTTAGCATGCAATTACCCTACATATTACCCTACCTTGCTGCGGCACCACTGTATTTTATCGGGCAAATTGAGATGGGACAACTTGCACAGATCAGTATGTCTTTCGGTGAAGTAAATAGATCCCTCGGTTGGTTTATGCAATCCTATGAAACACTTGCCAAATATAAAACGAGTATTGAACGTCTCACGGAATTAGATCGTGCCTTATCCGGTAATTTAAAAACTAATCCTAAAACCATAAAACATGTGGTTAAAAATTCTGATGTTATCAGTATTAAAGGATTAGATATCAGTTACCCAATCAATAGAAAAAAGACTCAATACAGCGACAGCGACGAGGTAGAGTTCAACAATAAATCTAGCACTAGTTATATGATGCGAGGGTTGAATATCGAATTTAAACGAGGTCAGAGCACCTTGATTCAAGGACCTTCTGGTATGGGGAAAAGCACTTTATTCAAGGTATTAGCCGGCAGTTGGAAATACGGTAAGGGTGAGGTCAATGTACCCAATTCCAGAAGCATGTTCTTTTTACCGCAAAGACCTGTACTGCCGAAAGATACTTTTAAGGCGGTTTTAGCCTATCCAGATCCTGCGAGTACATACAGCGATGAACAATATACGGCTGTCTTGAAAGCAGTAAAGAAAATGGATCAATTTATTCCTGATCTCAATAAAAAAGATACCTGGGCTACAAAACTCTCTCCCGGACAACAACAACGAGTCTCTTTTGCCAGAGCACTTCTTAAAAAACCAAAATGGTTATTTTTAGATGAGGCTACTGCTTCTCTTGATCAGACTAGCGAGAAAGACCTGTACGAACTTCTGCAAAAAGAACTTAAGAATACAACATTCATAAGTATTGCTCATCGCCCTGCAGTTGCGAACTATCATCAACGAGTAGTTACTCTAGCGCAAAATGAATCAGACTTAAGTATTAGTGTCGACGAACAAAGCAGTTGGAACCCTTTCTCTTGGTTTTAAAATAAGTAATCTAAATGTAGCTCTTGACAGGAGCTGCATAGGATCGCATACAATCACCACGCTTGTTCTTTCAGTACTAAGGAATGGTTTTATGGAACAGATTATCGTAGTTGAAGTGGGTTTAAGTGATGCGTCCAGATCGATAAGAATTCAACAGGTTTTTGATGCAGGAGACAAGCTCATAGCAGTATCAAAAATCAACCTAACAGATAATGACAGCCCTCTTATCTGCACCCGAAAAAGTTCACTTGCCGTTCATACCAGTTGCGACAAAGCACTGCCTGTTTTCCATTATATCGTTAACGACACGGCTGGTTTTGTGCAATTACTTCCTAACTGTGCTCTCGTGGAAAATGACACCGATATTAGAGAAATTGAGGGTTTGAAGGAGTTACAAACCTGCAGTTTGCAGTTAAGCGCTTTCCCCGGCACTTTATTTGGCACCGTGAAAAGTCCATTAAATCCAGTCAGTCAAAAATGGACTACCCGCAGTGATGAAAGCGATAATATGGGTAGATCTTTACCGATTGATGTAGTTCGATCGAAATAATGTAAGCAGTTGTTTGACGGCCTGAGTAGGTTGGGTTGTAACCCAACAAAATCTCGATTTAATCTTTGGATTTCATGTTGGGTCATGATCCACCTGCGTGCTAGAACAGTGCTGGAACCAAAGTTCTCCAGGACGGGGTGGTAAAACGCGCTTTCGCCATCCATGGCTCGCTCTCGAAAAACGTCGTGTTTTTCGAAGGTTTTACCACCCCGTCCTGGAGAACTTCGGTTCTTGGGAGTTCCTTGTGGCGCTGTAGATTGGTGATTGTCAAATTGTGGCACGGAGCAGCTCCCTTCGCCCTTTTTAACGAGAATACATTAAAAATAGCTGCAATATGATATAAATGTGTTACCGATGTCTCCGGACATATCTGTTACCGATGTGCCCGGTCACACAGGATGAGGGTTTCTAATCAGATAAAACAAATTCTCGGCAATGGGGTTTAGCCTAGGGTCGTTTTAAAACGTTTGCGCACATGGACGTGCGCAACCGAGCTGCAGGGATGGTTTCAGTGGTTTTAAAACGACCCTAGGCTAAACCCCGTTGCTTTCGTCAGGGCCAAAATGCTCCATTTTAAAATTATGAATTGGTTGCACTCAATTCGCTATCATTATCGTCATCAACTCTCGCTAAAGCTTTGGGTTTTGTCGACAATAAAGTAAAAGCATAGCTCGCATTATCAACTGGAGTTTCAGCTGTCGATTTTGCACCACCCAATTGTGACAACATCCTATCGGTAGATGAATCGTCTGTTTGATGCGTGTTATAGGCAGTCCATAATTTATGAAACAAAGGACAGGTTGCTAATAATTCATCAGGTGTTCCTTTGGCAATAGCTTTACCCTTGTCAATAACTATTACGCTATCCACATATCGCACTTCTGACAATTTATGCGTAATCATCAAGCAGGTTTTACCTTCACAGGCGTCATCTAAACTTCGCATTATTTGTGTTGCGGACTCACTATCGAAGGGTGCAGTTATTTCGTCTAATAAACGAATTGAGCATTGTTTCAATAAACCTCTCAGAATCGCAACTTTTTGCTGTTGGCCACCCGATAAGGTTTTACCATTTTCACCAACATCCATATCTAACACATTTTCCGCCGCCTTATCATGATCACTATTGTTATTATTACCCTCTTCATCCACTTCAATTTCTTTTCCTGCATGAAGTGATTTTAAAAAACCTTCCAAGTTAGCAGAGCGTGCTAAATCCCAAATCATAGCGTCAGTTACCTCTTTAGGATTAGGTGCACCGAACAGTATATTGTCCCGTACAGACCCTTTAAACAAATTAGGTGTTTGCCCTAGAAGCCCTATCTGCGATTGCAGGGATTTTAGACTGAGTGAGTTAATATCTTGTCCATTGATGCGAATAACTCCCTTTGTAGGCACATAATATCCAAAAAGTAGATTAAAGATTGTAGTCTTACCTGCACCACTTTCACTGACAAAGGCCACCTTCTCACCAGCTTTGATAGTAAAAGACAAGTCTTCGAATAAAACCCTCGCCTTTTTGCCTTTTTTGGGCGGATAACTGAAAGATACTTTATCAAATTCGATAGTCGGGGCAACATCAGGCTCAATCACTAATGGTGTGGTGGGATGCAAATCTATTATTTCATCCGGCTTTAACAACTCGCTAAAAACAAATTTCACGTCTGGATAAGAAGCGAATAATTGATTAATTGCATCACCAAAACCTGGTAACAAAGCACAGAGAAGATTCAAATAAGAGATTAGGATAATTAAATCTTCAACTGTAAATTGACCTGACTTTATATTAGAACCAACATACAGCAATGCTAGTAACATACTAAGACGAGATAAAACGATATGCCCATAACCAAATTTAATAGGCATATTGAACGCGTTAACATTGGCATTAACCGATTTTTTCATCGACGAATAGACCTCATCCATCGTGTCTTTCAATTTCCCAAAGTCATGGATAGTCTTATAGCGAGCGATAGCACTATCAAAAATCGACCACGCTTTATTCGCTTCATCCAAAGAGATTTTGCGCGAATTAATTATAGGTTTCGAAGCTAGGCCACTGTATAGCGTATAAACACTTAGCAAAGTGCCTATTCCTATGCCCATGTTAGATCCATAGCGATTTGAGAGAACCGAGCAGGCAACAATAATTTCAAATAGCGTCGGTGCTATCTGAGTTAATATAGGCGTGCCTAAGCGCCCTACACTATACCCTTTTTGGATCAAAAATATCATGTCTGGAAAACTAGTAGTCACATGATAACCCAGAGATTTTTTAAGCATGTGATCCGTTGTTTGCGTGATCATCGCTAAAGTATTATTTTCAGTCACTTGCACAAGTAGTTGGTCGCGCAGTTTAGGAATAGCCTGGGCCAAGGTATAGGCTAAAACTAGTTGCGAAATAAGCGCTGATCGAGATAACTCTACTCCGGCAATAGTAGTTGTTTCCTTATCACTAGACATTAATTTAATGGTTTCGCCCATAAGGTAAGGAGCGAGAAAGTTAAATCCTGTGGCCGTAGTAGTTAAGGTTGTGGCAGCAGCAATTCTCACTCTATTTTCCCGGGAAAAAATGAGACGTGAAAAGCCAGCTATTATCTGGTAAGTACTTGCAGTATTGATCGGAACAGCTACGGGTAAATCGGTCTTTTGCTCTTCTAAAACTACTTCTTTGTAATCAGAACTTAGCTCGACATTTTTTCCTTCCTCTAGCATAATATCTTGACTGACAGTTTCCGGTCTAAAGTACCGATAACTACCAATCGCTTTATTTTTTAACCATTGCAACATCAGTAAACACCTTAGTTATGAAACCGAACCGATCATGATGTCATAATATTAAGCATATTGCCAGTAACTGATGTGATGTGAGTTAATATTTACAGTTTTTTTACGAATGCACGTTTCTTTATGAAATCCAACATCTGGATACCTGAGTAGGTTGGGTTGTAACCCAACATAGGATTATTATACTACCTCCGCGGGTTAATTCAGGTTATATGTTGGGTTACAACCCAACCTACAAATACACTTGAAAAGGCAGGTCTGAATGCAGTAAGCTGGATTGGCTTTCTCGTAGGATTATACTTAATTGTCAAGGATGAAGAACATGAATAGTATTAAAAGAATAGTATTAAGTTTATTTGTAGTTCTATCGTTTTCTGTACAAGCTGCACCAACCTCCACTGATTCGCAAAATGTGATCCGCGAATCTACACCGACCCAAGATATTGATTTATTAACCAACAAAAACGTAACCAAAGCCATAAAAAACTTAGAGCGCATCCATACGGATGTAAAATTGGCAGTTGCTCTGCAAGCTTTAGCTATGATTCCAGAAAACTTCTATTATTCAGGCAAGGGCGGTGTCGATTACTGGTTACGTTCAGCTGAAGATTTTGCGCGAACCGCTCGTGCGCTGGGTAAAGGACTTTCTGTTTTGACTGCTAAAATGGAGAAAGGACCTGTTGAAACCGCCCTATCCACAACTGCCACCCAACTGACCAACGTGGTATCAGGTGAGCGAGGTGACGTAAACTACTGGATGAATAGAACACAAGCAATTGCTGAAGAAATTCGATCTGCAACTGACCAAATTATCCGTATCTCCAATAAAATGGGTGATCAAACAACGCACGTAAGTACAGCTATTATTTCCTTGTCCATAGTGATAACCAGCTCAAGCTCGCAAGGTTATGGCGATCAATATTACTGGGCTCGTGCAGCATCGATTATTGCCAAACTTGCTCATGGTTGTGGTAATTCGCTTGAATACTTAGCTGGTGCTTTGCCCGACCCTCTGTATACCGTTTTGAGTACTTATTCCCACCAACTAGTACAAGTGAATGGTAAGGGTGAAGGCGATGCGAGTTATTGGAGAGATCGCACAAAAGCAATCTCAAAACAAACTGATAATATTGGCCTAGCGTTATTGGAAATTAGTAAACAAGTCTAATTAGGACAATGCAATCCCTGTATTCAATCGAGTATTTTGTACAGGGATTTATTTCGTTTAACGGATAAGTGGTGATCCGTCAAAACTAGGAACGACGATTGATCGCACAGTCTCTTTCTTTATCTTAGCAGACCAAAAACGCAAATCTTCAGCAGCTGAAGAAGTGATAAATTGAGTAATATCTTTAGGATTCTGCGCAGTATATAGGATGCGATCGCTGTGCTTTTTGTGACATTCTATCAAGCTTATTTTATTATCTTTAATCGACCAAAAAGAGACACCATTTTCAGGAAATCCTTCAGTCGCTATGAATGAATAATTATCTACCCAATGAACGCCAGTAATTTGAGAACTGCCTTGTACACTATCCAAAACCTTCCCTGAGTTAATGTCCCATAGCATTATTTTTTTGTCGGTAATACCACCACTAGTTATTAGTTTATGTTGTTCAAAAGGCGAAAAGGCCAGCGCTTTAGAGATACCATTGTGGCCAATCAAAGTCATTCGCGGACCACTCAAATTTTTTATATCGTAAATATTGACTAGATCCCGATCGCTCGGAGTATCACCAATTGTCATGGCAAGAGCTGTTTTATCATTATTGAATGACATACCAACTGGCAACCCCCCTGTACAAAGAAACAACTTGTTGAAGGAGTTAGCACGGTAATCGTAATGGCTTAGATACTTGTCTTTTCTACTCAACATCATAAAACCACTTCTACCATCCGACACTAAACAAGTATATTCTTCAGAAGTAGAAAAGGCAGCAACACGTTTTTCGCTATTAATATCATAAAGTTGCACATAACCACCAGAGCTTGCAGTTATAACTCTACGCTCATCACAAGCTATTGCACTTGATGAATGGCCTGCTGATCCTCTATCTATACAGTTGATAACACCCGAAATGGGATTGGTCGAATATAGCTTACTACTGAGCGCGAAGTACACCTTGAACGGCCCCCAAGCAAGAAGGTTGAAATAAAAATCAACTACGAGATTGGGTAAATCTAAACTTCGACCAACTGTGAGTGCCTTTTTGCGAGGCGTTCGTGTATAACATTCTTTTTGCAAACGTAGATTTAAGCCTCGTGAAGAGGCAGAATAAAGCCCCTCGTAAGGTGCATCGAAGCAAGCTTGGCAAAGTGCTTGTGTATACGGAGAAGGGAACTGGCCGTTGAAACTTCCTTCGAATTTTGCAGACAGGATTTGCTGGGTGGAAGCGCCGGATATTGTGGATGTTCGTGAAGCGATAAATCTGTCCGTTTCATAGGATAAAGTATTAGAACTAAGTTGTGGTGTATCGTCTCTATCGTGTACAGAAGCTTCGTCTTGGATCTCATCCCTAGTATTCGTTTCAGCTTCAGTTTCAATTTGCTGTGTTGCCATCACTGGGGCTACAACAGGATTTACAACTGGAGGATCAATAAAAAATCTTGCACGCTTATGTCTTTGCATCATTAACCTTCAAAAATAAGCGGATGATTATACTTCATGTATTTAAATAAGACAATTTCGATTTTTTTCAAGAAACTATCATCTCATGTTATCCTAGATTTTTTAGCGAGCATTCACCATGAATATACAACAATTACGAAAAGACACTCCTGGCTGTGAGCATGTTCTTCATTTCAATAATGCTGGCGCAGCTTTACCACCGCAGCAAGTGACCAGTGCCATTAAAAATCACCTCGATTTAGAATCCTTGCAAGGTGGCTACGAAGCGGCGAATATGGCCAGCGCAACAACGGATAGATTCTATCAATCTGCTGCAACCTTGATTAACTGCACCCCTAAAGAAATAGCCTTTATTGATAATGCGACTCGCGCTTGGGATATGGCATTTTACAGCCTCAGCTTTAATAAAGGAGATAAAATACTGACCGCTCATAGTGAGTACGCGAGTAATTATTTAGCCTTATTGCACCGTGCACGGCAGCTAGGACTGACAATTGAGGTCGTTGCTAATGATGCTAGTGGGCAAATAGATCTGGTCGATCTAACTAATAAAATGACTAAAGAGGTCAAGTTAATAGCCATAACTCATGTACCATCACAGGGTGGCTTAGTAAATCCAGCACAAGCAGTGGGTGAAATTGCGCGGCAGCATGGCGTAACTTACCTTCTTGATGCAACGCAATCCATTGGCCAAATGCCTGTTGATGTCCAGGCAATAGGCTGCGATTTTCTCTGTGCCACAGGGCGTAAATTCTTGCGAGGTCCACGAGGAACGGGTTTTCTTTATGCTCGCCAGTCTATTATTAAGGACTGTAACCCTCCTTTTATAGACTTGCATTCAGCTACCTGGGTTGAAGATAACAGCTATGTTTTACAAGCTAGCGCCCAACGTTTCGAAACCTGGGAACAAAATATAGCGGCTAAAATTGGTTTAACCGTGGCCATAGAGTACGCCTTAACCCAAGGTATGACGCAAATCTGGGCTAGAATTCAAAAGCTTGCAACCTCATTACGTCAACAACTCGCAGAAATACCAGGCATCACTATTCGAGATTTAGGGCAGGAACAATGTGGGATAGTCACATTTAATGCAGATAACAAATCTACAGCTGAGATCCAACAGTATTTACGGACAAAACACATCAATGTTTCCCTATCTCTACCTGAATATGCACGCCTGGACTTAGTTAAGCGGCAAATAAGCTCCTTAGTTCGCGCATCAGTTCATTATTACAATACTGAAGAAGAGGTTGAAACTTTTTGCCAAGCGATTAAAACCTGTATTTGTGAACTATAATCTAGAGAAGACTCCGGTTATGGCGATACCTTTAGGGTCCTTGCCCCAATGATTTAAGGATAGTATGAAGGCATTGGAAATAAGTCATTTGAAAAAAATCTATAAAAATAACCTCATTGCACTCGATGACGTTAATCTTGAGGTCAATCAAGGGGATTTTTTTGCTTTGTTAGGGCCTAATGCGGCAGGTAAATCGACTCTCATTGGCATTATTTCTTCTTTAATTGCTAAAACCTCCGGTGAAATCAAAGTATTCGGCAATTGTTTAGACAAGGATCAGCAAACAGCAAAAGAGTTTATAGGCCTTGTCCCGCAAGAGTTTAATTTCAATAAAAACCAAAAAGTACTCTCTATTTTAGAAACTCAGGCTGGTTATTATGGTATGCCTCGTGCCAAAGCTTCCGAACGCAGTGCCTTTCTCTTGGGCGAATTAGGGCTCTGGGATAAACGCAATGAAGAAGCGCGCTATTTATCGGGAGGACAAAAAAGGAAACTTATGTTAGCCCGCGGCCTGGTTCACCAACCTCAATTGCTGATTTTAGATGAACCAACATCAGGGGTAGATATCACTACCCGACGCGCCATTTGGAAGTATCTAGAGCAATTAAATGCTGCAGGCACTACTATCATGTTAACCACCCACTATTTAGAAGAAGCAGAAAGCTTGTGCCGAAATATTGCTATTATTGATAAGGGCAAAGTCGTAGCTCTTTCAGCGACTAATTCGTTACTGCAGCAATTAGAGGTTGAAACCCTGATTCTCTATTTAGACTCCCCTATTAGCATACCACCCAATTTGAAGAAATTTTTTAGTAAAATGCTGGATCATTCGACATTAGAAGTCTACTTGGAAAAAGAACAAAGTATTAGTGACTTGTTTTTAGAGTTATCACAACACAGTTTAAACGTTTTGAGCATGCGCAATAAAACCAACCGCTTAGAAGAACTCTTTCTCAACTTAACCGTACGTGCCAATAACAAGGATGCTAATTATGAGTTTTAAGCGTAACTATATTGGTTTTGTTACCATTGTTATTAATGAGTTGAAACGCTTTCTTAAAATATGGCCGCAAACTTTATTGTCTTCGGCCGTCACTGTAAGTCTTTACTTCGTGATTTTTAGCAGTTTTAGTAATGCAACAATTGAAAAACTCTATGGGATCTCGTATCCCGAATTCATCGCACCAGGCCTTATCATGATGGCAATTATTGTCAATGCCTACGGCAACGTCTCTTTTTCCTTATGGAATCATCGTTTTCAACACAGCATTGAAGAAGTATTAGTCTCTCCCCTGCCGAATTCATTAATTTTGCTGGGTTATACGTTAGGTGGTATTTTGCGGGGGATTTTAGTTGGTATCATTGTGACGGGAATAGCTCTATGTTTCACTAGTCTTAGTGTTCATCATCTTGGATTAACCCTATTTGTGGTAACGGCGACAGCCACCTTGTTTGCCTTGGCGGGTTTTACCAATGCTATTTGTGCCGATAAATTCGACGATGTTTTGTTTGTACCCAATTTTATTTTAACGCCACTTATATACCTGGGAGGCGTTTTTTATTCTATTTCGCAACTCCCCGAATTTTGGCAAAACGTATCTCGGGCTAATCCTATTTTGTATATAATTAATGCCTTTAGGTATGGGATTTTAGGAATTACTGATGTGAGCATTTATGCCGCATTAGCTTTGATGATAAGTAGTATAATCTTTTTATTTGCTTTGAACTTGTATCTATTGAATAAAGGAGTCGGCATTGCATCGTAATGCCGACTGTTCTCTACTTTAGATTATTTAACAGATGTCCTAATTTATCACGCTTGGTTTGCAAATAATTAATATTTTTATCGGTAGGTGACATCTCAAGCGCAATCCGCTCAACTATCTCAATACCTGAAGCAGTTACCGCAGCTATTTTTTCGGGATTATTGGTCAGTAAAAAAACTTTCTTAACCCCCAAATGCGCTAGAATTTTAGCTCCAACCGTGTAATTACGGTGATCAGCTTTAAATCCAAGCTCTTGATTGGCCTCAACGGTATCTAAACCTTGGTCTTGCAATGCATAGGCCAAAATTTTATTGGCCAAGCCTATTCCTCGGCCTTCTTGACGCATATACAAAATAATCCCATTTTGCTCGGCAATGGATTGTATTGATTTTTCCAATTGCCAACCACAATCACAGCGTGACGATCCGAAGGTATCACCTGTCAAACATTCGGAATGAATTCGCACTAAGACTGGTTCATCGAAATTAATATTACCGTGCATCAAGGCAATATGCTGCATATTGTCGAGTTCATTATCAAAAATCTTGATTCTAAATTCACCGTGAGGATCTATAGGCATTTTAGCAGAGGCAATTTCGGTAACTATAGCCTCATGTTTTAAACGGTATTTCAATAAATCACTGATCGCGACGATTTTTAAATTATGTTTTTTGCCAAATTTTATCAAATCGGGAACGCGAGCCATGGTACCGTCATCATTTAAAATTTCACAAATTACAGCGTTGGGACTTAGTCCGGCAAGTTTAGCTAAATCGACGCTGGCTTCGGTATGACCTTGGCGCTCTAAAACACCACCCGATTTAGCCAGTAAAGGAAAAATATGTCCTGGGGCAATTACATCAGAAGGTTTACTTTTAGGATCAATTGCCACTTTAATAGTATGTGCTCTATCCGCGGCTGATATTCCAGTTGTGACCCCTGCGGCTGCCTCTATTGATACAGTAAATGCCGTATTAAATTTTGAATTATTATCTTTAACCATCAAGGGCAATTGCAAACGGTCTACGCCTTCTTGATTCATAGATAAACAAAGCAATCCGCGACCATTATTAATCATGAAATTGACAATTTCAGGGGTTATCTTTTCTGCAGCTATTACCAGATCCCCTTCGTTTTCTCTATCTTCATCATCTACCATGATGACCATACGGCCTTGTTGTAACTCTACAATGGCCTCTTCTATATCTATGAAAGGATTCTTCATAAGGCATATCCTTGAATTATCATTCTTAAAAAAAATCTCACCACTTAAAGTATATATGATGATTTGCAAATGTTTTTTTTTTCTGCACTTATTTCTACATTATTAACTTTAAAAAAAAACAACTTATTGTTAGTTAATCAATTATTTTAAATAATTCTGGATGATAACATGGTTTTCATGCTTTGTTTATTGAAACCTTGGCGGTTTCATAGAAAATCAAACTGGATATATTTTGTACAGTATACTATCATTAAGTGTCTACATAAAAAACCTAGGAGTATTCAACTATGAAGCTTAAAGAGAATTCTAGGTCTGGTTACCGCCGAAATTGGCGTAACAAACTAGGCCCAGCTTGTGCTTTCTCATTGATGACGCTGTTAGTAGCCCCTTCAATAGCTGTAGCGCATAACAATGGTAATATTAACTGTGACGTTGTGATAATCGGTGGAGGACCAGGAGGCGTTCATACCGCATTCAGGTTGGCAACCGAATCGATACCTAACAATTTAGGTATCAATAGAAACAATGTCTGTCTTTTTGAAAAAAACGATTACCTCGGAGGTCGTATAGAAGATAAACCAATTGGTAAACATGGTGAATTAATTGCAACAGGTGCGATGCGTATGCCTAAGGAACATTACACCTACAAACTCATGCAAGAGCTTAATCTCCCTACTCAAGATCAATTAGAACCTAAAACAACTATTCTCGGTGTTAAAAACGGCTATGTTAATAACAATCCCACTTACACCAATGATGCATCCACTTTGAATGTGGCATATGGATTAGTTGATGGAAATGGGGATGGATTAGGATTAACCGATTTTGAACAAGTCGATAAATTAGCCTGCGGAGCCCAAGTTGTCAAAGACCCTGATGGTACACCTAATTTTGAAGCAACTAGTATAATGGCTGGAAAATCTATTACCGAATACGGCACGCATGTATTAGGTCAAAACGGTATGGATTTCTTAAAAGACGTATCTACCTTCAAAGCAGACTTTCTAAAAGCAGATGATGGTGATTTTGCGGATGCCGTTAGTTATATGGAATACATAGCTAATGATTATACTACTGGAGGTTATGTTTATGCTCAACCTGGTTTTTCTGTACTAATTAAGAAAATGGCTGACAAAGCAGAGAACCGTGGTGTTAATATCTATATGAAAGAAGCTGTGAAAACTGTGAATTCACAAAATAATAATGGCAGCTATAAATACAAATTACTGACCTCTAAAAATAGAGTAGTCAATGCGAAATACGTTATTATTGCAATAAACCCTGGTGAGTTGAGCAATACTAACAACATAGGTGGCAACATAATAAATCAAATAAGAAGCACACCTGAGTTGAAATTAGCAACTGACGGTCACGGGACCTCTACCACAGTTTCCAACCAATGGAATGTTGAGTGGTGGAATAAATTAGATAAAGATGGCGTTCAATTTATGAGCCATCCACAAGATCCCGTTAATGTGATTACTTCATCTAATTATATTAGAAGAGGCGGAACCACTGAAACTTTAGGTGATGGTTTGTGTATCACCCGTTCAGAAATTTCTAACACCGACCACTGGAATGCAGCCAATGTGACTCGCTCACTTTATATCGATGATCCCAAATGTGCAGTAAATTGGTATAATCTGTATAAAGGTTCTGTAACACAAGGCAATAAAAAATTAATAAAATACCTGGCAATTCTCTATCCAAGGGTATTTGACACATCGCAAAATAAAGAGTTCAGGAAAAAATATGGTGTGCCTCAGATACTAGATACAGCGGTAACCATTCATCCATGGGCTTGGAACAATCTAGCTAAGGGCGCTTGGAACCCACCAACCAGTACCTACTCAAATGAGTCTATTGCAGCATGGTCAGCCCAACCTTTAGCAAATGAAAAAGTCTATCTAGTTAGTGATGGGTACACCATTACTACCGGATGGTCAACTGGTGCTTTTATGAGCTCTGTAAGGGTGCTTAATACTAAGTTAGGTATGAATGTGCCAGTCTTTGAGAACGAAGGGCTAACAGTCAAAATTGATCCAGTTAGTAACGGAAAGTATGTTGTACTTCCTAAACTTAAATGCAGATGCGATCCAGACAACCCTGGAGATGACTGCCATATTTAGTCAAGTAGTTTAGTTTTATTAAAGCCCCTTTTTGGGGCTTTTTTTATTATTTTAACTCTCTTGCAGCCAAAAACTTCTCGATATATTTACCTAATATATCCACTTCAATATTAACCTGAGTACCCAACTGATAGGTATTAGCAATAGTGACCTCCCTAGTGTGTGGAATAAAGGTCACAGTAAAAAACTCATCTATCGCTTCAATTACAGTAATACTCATACCATCAATAGTGATATAGCCTTTATTCACAACATATTTTGAAATATCTTCAGCTAACCTAAAGGTGACTAACCAAGCATCTTTGCCATCCGCTTCGATAGCAGCAATGGTTGCTACTCCATCCACATGACCTTGTACATTATGCCCACCGTTTCGTCCCCCCACTAACAAAGAACGCTCCAGATTGACCAAACTCTTTTCTTTCAGCTGTCCTAAATTAGTCAGTCGTAAAGTTTCTGGCACAGCAGTTACGGAAAAAGCCATGGGTAAAAGTTCGGTTATCGTCAAACAAACGCCGTTTACCGCGACACTATCCCCTATGTGTAAATCATTAAAAGGAGTATGGGATTCAATGTGAAAAACAGCGGACTCACTCGTTTGTTGCATCATACGGATGGTGCCAGTTGTTTCAACAATACCACTAAACATAATTTTTATTCCTTGTTATAACCGGTAAAATGAAAATCACTCCCTAGAGAGTTCATTGTAAGATGATTGAGGCTGTGTTTTTTTTCTAAGGGACCGATAATTTGGTTCGCTAAATACAAATGAAATTTATTGACCAAACCCGCTTGCATGAAACTGTGTTGTGTTGACATACCCCCTTCAATTAGCAAGCTTGTTAAATTTCGTGCACCTAGAATATCGAGTAACTGGCCTAAATTCGCTTGGCCCTCACTGTCTTTTTCCAAACTAATCAATTCAATTCCCTGATCCATTAATTCTTTTTGCCATTTCAAGGGTTTTGCGTTGGTAGTAATCACTACCGTTTTTCCAGGCAGGGATTGATCAAAGAGTTTAAGATCTAAAGGCAATTTTTGTTGACTACAAAGAACTAAACGCAGTGGTTGAATTTGTGCATCCAGGGGATGAGGATTTAAACGCGCAGTTAATAAGGGATTATCACGAATCGCGGTATTAGCACCAATCAGAATGGCATCGACTTCACGTCTTAATTGATGCGCGTGCTCTTGCGTTTCAATACAGGAAATTTGCCGGGAATCTTTAGCATGGGTAACTGTTTTACCGTCCAGGGACATAGCCCATTTCATCAGCACAAAAGGACGCTGGTGTTTTATATAATGAAAAAAAATCTCATTAAGTTCTGATGCACGCTCGAATTCAACTCCGATGACCACATCAATTCCTGCCATACGCAGGGCTGCAACACCCTTTCCTGCAACCAAAGGATTAGGATCTAAATTGGGGATAACCACTTTTTTAACTTTGGCTTTTATTAACGCATCCGTACAAGGTGGAGTTCGACCATAATGACAACAAGGTTCAAGAGTTAAGTAGACCGTCGCACCTTCAGCATTGTCGCCGGCGTTGCGCATGGCATAAATTTCAGCATGGGGATTTCCAGCTTTATCATGAAAGCCCTCTCCCACAATTTGATTATTTTTAACCAGAACACAGCCGACCATCGGGTTGGGTGAAACGGTAAAGCGCCCTTTTTCAGCCAATTGTAATGCCAACCGCATATAATGGATTGCATCCTCATTTTCGTTCATAGCCAAGAGCCTAAGTTTTCGCACATTACCGTATCTGATATACTATCCTAAATGCAGCAATCGAATCTATACTGTAGTACTTATGAAATTCTTAAAAGACAGTTTATACCCGCTTTTAAAACTTGCCATCCCTTTAGCCATAACTGGGGTGCTGCAATCATCAGCCTATTTTTTTGAAACTCTTTTCTTAGCCCATTTAGGAACTAAGGAATTGGCAGCTGGTGGTTTAGTAAGCTGGTTGTTTGGTACTTTTATTGTCATCATTATTGGTGTGTTAAGTTCAATTAACATTTTAGTGTCGCATAAACATGGCGCAAAAGATGACGACGGTATTGCCTTGGTGGTGCGAGATGGCGTATGGCTCGCTTTACTCTTGTTCATCCCTTCTTTTATTTTATTTTGGAATCTATCCCCTGTTTTTATTCTGCTGGGTCAAAATAAAGAAGTCGTGGCTTTGGCCGAAACGTATTTACGTGCCTTGGCTTGGGGTTTGCTACCCGATCTAATTATGTTTGCTCTTTTACAATATATCGTCGGCTTAGGTTCTGCTCGGGTTATTTTATTATTTAGTTTGATGTCGGTATCACTTACGGTATTTTTTAGTTATTCACTTATCTTTGGCCGTTTTGGTTTTCCAACCATAGGTTTTGCGGGTGCTGGCTGGGGCACGACTTTGAGTTTATGGATTTCTGCCCTCTGCGTAATAATCTTTATCTTAACTAAAGCAAAGTACCGTGCCTATTTACGCTATTTATTCAAACCAGGCAAAGCATCCTATATCAAGGAGCTAATTACTGTCGGTGCCCCAATGGGGATAATGTATTGCGTTGAAGTAGGATTTTTCTTTGCACTAACTTTAATCGCCGGTTTTTTAGGAAGCCAAATACTAGCAGCCAATCAAATTGCGCTTCAGTATATGACCACTTTGATGTCCCTAGCGTTCTCGGTTGCGCAAGCAGTCACTGTGCGTATGGGGCATTTGTTAGGTGCAGGGGAAATTCATGCTGCTAAGAAAGCAAGCTACACCGGAGTGCTTTTAACGGGTATTTTTATGACGTTAATTGCCTTCATTTTTTGGTTTATGCCTACTTTGTTAGTGAGTATTGATTTCGATATTTACGCAGCGAAGAATTTTGAGCTAGTCAAATTTGCCACTCAATTACTCATGATCAGTGCAGTATTTCAAATTTTTGAATCCATGCGCATTACCTTTTTTGGTGCACTAAGGGCATTGAAAGATACGCGGTTTACTTTATATGTATCGATATTTAGCTTTTGGTTGCTTGCCCTTCCTCTCGGCTATTGGTTAGAAATTCGCTTTCATTTGAACGGTGCGGGTCTGTGGTGGGGTATGGTGGTTGGAGCAGTGTTTAGTGTGTTTGCTCTGTTGTGGCGATTTAATTTTAAAATTAATAATGGTTGGGTTGTAACCCAACATGATCTCGATGATGGATAAGGATTGTCGCTAGGCCATGATCCAGCGACGCGCTAGAACTGTGTTGGAACCAAAGTTCTCCCGGACGGGGTGGTAAAACGCGCTTTCGCCGTCCGTGGCTCGCTCTCGAAAAACATCGTGTTTTTCGAAGGTTTTACCACCCCGTCCGGGGGAACTTTGGTTCTTAATAGTTCTGTGCGGCGAGGTTGATTGGTGATGAAAAATTGTGGCACGGAACAGGCTCCCTTCTCCCTTTCTTAAGGGAGAAGGGTTGGGGAGGTCCGACCCGGGGACATCGGTAACAGAAATGACCGGGCACATCGGTAACAGTTAAACTGGATTTCAGATAACCTAATG
>Ga0075158_10000929_pt1 | contig 22969 bp, 24 predicted proteins | sample JI91814BDNA_FD_70968 | JGI IMG/M metagenome (GOLD analysis project Ga0075158, IMG submission 70968) | Wastewater effluent complex algal communities from Wisconsin, to seasonally profile nutrient transformation and Carbon sequestration -... | ecosystem: Engineered > WWTP > Effluent > Algae... | reverse complement strand
ATGAAGACCGTCACGACCGCGAGGATGAGCATCCCGTAGAGACCCGAGCCGGTACCCCCCGGCGCCACTTCGCCAAGCCCCATATTCAAGATCGTCATGCCACCACCAAACGGTGTGTACGAGTCATGCATCGAATCGACCGCACCAGTCGAGGTGAGCGTGGTGCTCGCACCGAAGACGGCGGACATCGGGATACCGAAGCGAACCTCCTTACCCTCACTCGCAGCACCGGCTGCCTGCAGGGCTGCACCGGCATGGGAATTCTCGGCGGCAACGGTCAGCGTGATCGAGATTGCCCACAGGATCGTCATCGTCGCGAGGATCGCGAACCCTTGACGAAGCTGGCCGACCATCCGACCGAAGGTTCGCGGGAGGCTAAAAGGGATCACCAGAAGTAGAGCGATCTCTAACAGGTTGGTAAATGGCGTTGGGCTCTCAAACGGATGCGCGGAGTTGGCATTGAAGAACCCGCCGCCATTAGTTCCAAGTTGTTTGATTGCTTCCTGGCTAGCGACCGGGCCGCCGGGAAGAATCTGTTCACCGCCAGCCAGGGTCGTAGCGGTGGTATCCGCGAAGTTCTGAATGACTCCGGACACCAACAGAACGATTGCGAAGACAAATGCGACCGGGAGCAGAATCCGGAATGTCCCGCGGGTGAGGTCCACCCAGAAGTTCCCCACTCGGTCAGTCCGGGTCCGCGTGAACCCGCGAATGAGTGCCACGAGCACTGCCATGCCAACTGCAGCAGACCAAAAGTTCTGCACGGCAAGTCCGACCATCTGGACGAGAAACCCCAAAGTCTCGCCGGAGAAGGACTGCCAGTTCGTGTTCGTCACAAACGAGATTGCAGTGTTGAGCGACTGGAATGCGGGCATCGCATCCTTGCCGTTGGCAAGCGGCAAGAACGGCTGCAACCGCAACAGCGCGTAGAGCGACACGACCGAGAACACGGAGAAGATCAACACTGACCGCAAGTACACCGGCCATCGTTGGTCGGCATCTGGGTCGACGCCGATGACTCGATAGGTCGCACGTTCGAACCACGTGTGCTTGCTCGAGTCATACACCCGCGCCATGTAGTCACCAAAAGGAACATGGACGGCCGCAAGAACTACGACGAGAGCCAGCACGCTGAGTGCCGCGCTCACCCAGCCGGTCATCAGAACTTCTCCGGCTTCAACAATGCAATGACCAAGTAGACGAGCAACAAGATCACAATGACGAGTGCGATCCCCGCTTCAATTCCACTCATCGCAAGCTCACAGCCTCTCTGTTCCGCGCATTGCGAACCAGACGACTGCCACGAGGACGACGCCCACAAGTAGAGCTATGAAATCTGCCATGGCTCAATCTGAGCACCGAACTGGCAGTCCAAAAACGAGCCTTAACGCGATCTATACGGCTGTGTGCTCAATCGGAACGCGCACCGAACGCATCAGCAAGTTCGCGGGGAGGAAGCCGAATTCCTACTGAAAACCACTACCCAGGAAGAAGTAGAACAAGGCCCACGACACAAACGCATTCGGGATCAGAGAATCCAGGCGGTCCATGAGCCCACCGTGGCCCGGAAGCAGGTGGCTCATGTCCTTCACGCCGAGGTCACGCTTGATCGCGCTTTCGGCGAAGTCACCAGCGGTCGCCGTGATCGACATGATGATCCCGGTGATTACGCCTTGCCACCACTTGCCGTCAAGGAGCCACACAAACAGCCAACCGCCGACGACGGCCTGCAGGAGCACCGAACCCGCGAACCCTTCCCACGACTTCTTTGGGCTGACACCTGGCGCGATGGGATGCTTACCAAACATGACCCCAGCGGCGTAACCACCAATGTCATTGGAGATGGTCAAACAGATGAAGACGATGACCCGCTGAGGTCCATCCGAATGATTCAGCGTTAACATCAAGAAGCCGAGCATGAACGGCAGATATGCCGCTGTAAAAATCGAGGCGGTGATGTCTTTGACGTAGCCGTCGACGCCGCGGCGGATCCGCCACATGAGGACGAATACGACGAGCGTGCCAAACGTCACGAGCTGAGCGACTACACCCCACTCGTACGTCGCCGCTGAACATGCGACCGCGCCGAGGTAAAGCGGAGTCCGAGCGATTCGCACGCCGGTATTGGCAAAGGCATTGGTGATTTCCCAAATCCCGATGCAAATACAAATGCAGGCAAGCCCTACGAACAGCCACGGCTGAATAAACAGCGTTAGCAGCACTAGCCCGGCGAGGATTACCCCGACGGCGATGGCAGCGGGCAGGTTGCGACCAGCCTTTGGTGCCGCATCTGCGGCGTCGTCGGCCGGCTCTGCAGCAGCGGCTTGAGAGTTGTCCACGTCTAGACCTCGAGAAGCTCGGCTTCCTTATGTTTGAGGATGTCGTCGACGTGGGCCACGTGCTTGCCGGTGACATCGTCGAGCTGCTTTTCAGCTCGGCGGACGTCATCCTCCCCTGCTTCGCCGTCCTTCATCAACTTTTCGAGTTGATCCTTGGCGTGGCGTCGGACACTGCGCATGGAAATCTTCGCGTCCTCGGCCTTCGTCCGGGCCACTTTGATGTATTCCTTACGACGCTCTTCGGTCAGTTCCGGAAGCACCACACGAATCAGTTTTCCGTCATTGGTGGGATTCACGCCGAGGTCCGACTCGCGAATCGACTTCTCGATTTCAGTCATCGCACTGACGTCGTAGGGCGTAATCAGAATCATCCGCGCTTCAGGAGTCTGGAATGAAGCCACTTGATTGAGAGGGGTCTGGGTGCCGTAGTACTCGACCGTGATTTTGGCGAACATCGCCGGGTTCGCTCGGCCAGTTCGCAGAGTTGCGAAGTCTTCCCGGGCGACTGTGATCGCCTTATCCATCTTGTCTTCGGCTTCGAGAAGGATTTCGTCGATCAAGGTGAACTCCGGTTAGCTCGGTGGCTATTGCGCCACATGAAATGAAATCGTCTGCAGCAGACTAGAACGTAGTCGCTGGGCACCGCCGACTGAGGCAGGCACGACGGGCAAATGGCATCTAACTCCTCATGACGAGGAAGTCACGAGGGTGCCGATCCGTTCGCTTGCGACTGCCCGCGCGATGTTGCCTTCGGTCAGGAGATCGAAAACGATAATTGGCATGTCGTTGTCGCGGCAAAGACTGATCGCAGTGGCGTCCGCGACCTTCAGGTCTTGGGTCAGAACGTCGTCATACGTAAGCCGGTCGTACCGCTTGGCGTCAGGATTCGTTCGAGGATCGCTGTCATAGACACCGTCGACTGACTTTGCCATCAGGACGACCTCGCAGCCAGTTTCCAGTGCGCGCTGCGCCGCGCAGGTATCAGTCGAGAAGAACGGTGCACCGAGACCGGCGCCAAAAATGACGACCCGCCCCTTTTCCATGTGGCGGATCGCGCGACGCGGTGTGTAGGGCTCAGCGACCTGGCCCATCGCGATCGCAGTCTGCACCCGAGTCTCGACACCTTGGCGGTCCAGGAAGTCCTGCAGCGCCAGGCAATTCATGACTGTCCCCAGCATGCCCATGTAGTCGGCCCGAGAACGATCCATCCCGCGCTCGGAAAGCTGAGCGCCGCGGAAGTAGTTCCCGCCGCCGATGACCACGGAAACCTCTGCGCCACGAGCGACAACATCGGAGATTTGCCGCGCGATGGCGGACACGACGTCAGGATCGACGCCAAGTCCGCCACCGCCAGCGAATGCTTCACCGGAGAGCTTGAGCAACACCCGGCTCCACCCTGATTCGGGGGCGTCCGGCCAACGTTCGACCGTTCCTTCCAATGTGGGTTGAACCGCGGCAGGCATCAGATCGGTCTCCTGAAGGCGTTGACAATGGATCCGGAGGTGAGTCTAGTCCTGCTACTCCTGGCCGACCTTGAATCGCGCAAACCGGGTGACCTTCGCGCCGTTCTCATCGAGCAACGCCTTAATGGTCTTCTTGTTATCGCGAACGTAGGACTGCTCGAGTAGGCAGAAGTCCTTGAAGAAGCCATTGGTTCGGCCTTCAACGATCTTCGTGATTGCCTGCTCTGGCTTGCCTTCTTCGCGAGCGGTTTCTTCTGCGATGCGGCGCTCGTTCTCGACGGTTTCGGCCGGAACGTCCTCTCGGGAGAGGTACTTTGGGGACATCGCCGCGATGTGCTGGGCGATCCCCTTTGCCAGTTCCTCATTGTCCTGATCGAGCTCGACCAGAGCGCCGACACTTGGCGGCAACGCAGGATCGTGCTTGTGCAGGTAGACGTAGACCGATCCGGAATCGAAGCGGGCGAAACGGCGAATCTCGATCTTTTCACCCATCGTCATGTTCGCCTCGTCCAGCAACTGCTGGATGGTCTTGTCGGCCTGGATCTCCGCAGCCATCAGCTCAGCAACATCGCCTGGCTGGTTGGTCGCCACGAAGCTCGAAACGTCGGCGGCAAGACTCTGAAATCCTTCAGTCTTGGCAACGAAGTCGGTTTCGCAGTTGAGTTCGAGCAGCACGCCGTGATCTGAACCCTCAAGGTGCGCAACGACGAGCCCATTGGACGCAGTACGCGCTTCGCGCTTTCCGACATCCTTGGCGCCCTTGATGCGGAGCAACTCAACGGCCTTGTCGAATTCCCCATCGGATTCTTCGAGGGCGCGCTTGCAGTCCATCATTCCGGCACCGGTGAGTTCCCGGAGCTTCTTGACATCTGCGGCAGCAACAACAGCCATGACTATTTGGCCTCGCCTTCGGTAGGTGCGGCTTCTGCCGCCTGCTCTTCGATCTTGACTTCGGCGACAGCGGCGTCAATGCTCTCTTCCGCCTGCTCCGCGATCTTCTCTTCAACGGCGGCTTCCTCAGCAGCAGGGTTACCCGCTTCGAGAATCTCGCGCTCCCACTCGGGCATCGGTTCAGCGGCAACTTCTTCGCCTTCGGTCGCGGCTGCGGCAGCACCGGCACGAGCCATCAGGCCCTCGGCAACAGCATCGGCGACAACTCGGGTCAGGAGGCCGACTGCGCGGATCGCGTCGTCGTTACCCGGGATCGGGTAATCAACGACGTCGGGATCGCAGTTGGTATCGAGGATCGCGATGACGGGGATCTTCAACTTGCGCGCTTCGCCAACAGCGAGCGCCTCTTTGTTGGTGTCAACGATCCAGACTGCACTCGGAACGCGACCCATGTCGCGGATTCCGCCGAGTGTGCGCGAGAGCTTTTCCTTCTCGCGACGCATCATGAGCAGTTCCTTCTTGGTACGACCGCCACTGCTGGCGACATCGTCAAGATCCATTTCCTCAAGTTCCTTGAGGCGCTGCAGCCGCTTGTGGACTGTGGAGAAGTTGGTGAGCATTCCACCGAGCCAGCGCTGGTTCACGTACGGCATACCAACACGGGTTGCCTGCTCGGCAATTGCTTCTTGAGCCTGCTTCTTTGTTCCGACGAAGAGAACGTTGCCGCCGTGGGCGACAGTCTCGCGAACGAATTCGTACGCCCGGTCCAGGAACGTGAGCGACTGGTTGAGATCCACAATGTAGATCCCGTTGCGCTCGGTCATGATGAAGCGCTTCATTTTCGGGTTCCAGCGACGAGTCTGGTGGCCAAAGTGCACACCGGACTCCATGAGCTGGCGCATCGTGACGACGGCCATGGTCTTCCTTCCTGCGCTGCTGAGCAGACCGCCGGGCACTGCCCGTGGCTACGCAAACAGCTATTTGGTTTGTTGCCATGCCGGTTGGCACAGCCCTCTCCCGGCCCCGAGAACCGCCTTGGCAAGCCAAGGACCGCGGTTTCGATCGCTGCCGATGTCGGCAGATACGGGATGTGATGTCACGAGACAAGCTCGCGCATGGCGAAGTCTACGCGATCCGGCATTCCACAGGTAGTCCAGCTTCGTGACTTGTCCACCGCCGCACAGAATTCGCCCACCGCCACAATCAATCCACACAAACCTTGACCCATGCACCACACACATCAACTCACCCGAGTCCTCACCCGAGTCCTCACCGGCGCCATCGCCTCGCTGTGGCTCGGCCTGGTGGCAATTCCGTTCCTAGCGGGGTCGGCAGTCGCTGCGCAACGGTGGGTAAGTCCCATCGGTCAAACCCAGCGACCCACTGTCCTCGAAGGCTTCGACCCACCCGCACAACGGTGGGAGGCGGGGCATCGCGGAGTTGATCTAGCCGCATCCGCTGACCAGGCAGTGCACGCCGCGGGGTCGGGAACGATCACCTTCGTCGGAGTTATCGCTGGGCGAGGAGTCGTGACGGTCAGCCATGGCGAGTTGAGGACGACCTACGAGCCCGTCAACTCGTCGTTGAGCATCGGAACCGAAGTTGCTGCCGGTGAATTCCTCGGGTCGATTGGGCAGGGTGGTCACTGCAGTTCACGATGCCTCCATTGGGGTCTGCGGCGAGCAGATACGTATTTGGACCCGATGTTGTTGCTGAAGTGGGAGCCACCCGTTCTCAAACCAACCGGCGAACGCGCAGTTCGCCAGGTCGCGGCACCTCTGGCGAATGCACCTAACCAACGATCTGAGCCCTCCCCTGAGCCGGGCATTGGCGGGCCTGCCGCATCGACCGCCGCGCTGGCAACTGCCACAGCAGTTGGCGTCAGTGGCGCAGCATTCGGATGGCGCAGGATCAGGTCACGGCCGAAGTAGCCGACTCCTGGGTCGGTGGGAGGAAGCAGAGAAGGCAGCTACGCAATATCGGCTGCGTCAGCCATCTTCGCGCGCAATTGCAGGACAGCCTTGGTGTGAAGCTGGCAAGCCCGGCTTTCCGTCACGCCCAGCACTTGGCCGATTTCGTTGAGGGTGAGGCCTTCGTAGTAGTACAGCGTCACGACGATCTTCTCGCGATCTGGGAGCGCTGCAACCGAATCGGCAAGGATGTAGCGGGTCTCCTCACCCTCGAATAGCGACACTGGATCGTCGGCTTTGGGGTCAGCCAATGAGTCACCGAGTGTTGTCTTGTCCCCACGCTCGCCACCAACGTGCAGAAGCTCGTCGAGAGCGACCACGTTGACGAACGACACTTGGCTGAAGATCTTGCGCAGGCTTTCGATGGGAACGTCCAACTCAGCGGCGACTTCCTGCTCGCTGGGCGATCGCTGGAGCTTCGCCTCAAGAGTGGAGTATGCGCGTTCGACGTCGCGGGCCTTCGTCCTGATCGACCGTGGAATCCAATCGATGCTCCGGAGTTCGTCGATGATTGCCCCACGGATCCTGCTGATTGCATAGGTCTCGAACTTGATGGCGCGCTCAAGATCGAACTTTTCGATCGCGTCAATGAGTCCAAAGATGCCGTACGACACTAGATCGGCTTGGTCAATGTTGCTCGGCAGTCCCACGCCGACTCGGCCGGCAACGTACTTGACCAGTGGCGAGTAGTGCAAGATCAACTGGTCGCGCAAGCCGGAGTCCGCGGTCGCCTTGTAGTCCTGCCAAAGTGCCATCAGGCGAGCAGCTGACTCCTCGTTGAGAAGCTGAATCTCGGCGTCAGTGGGCGCGTCGTCACCACTGTCCGCTAGACCCCGCTGATCTGGCACCGCGCTTACACCTACCTCTGGTCCTTCCACCACAAGTTCGGCATCAAGTTCACGCACGCTCGGCGAATGAGGCTGCGGCAGGTCGCCCGCAGCATCATGCGCGTGGGTGCGCTTGTTCATAGACCGACCTCAGGCGTTCGAGTGATACGTGGGTATAGAGCTGTGTTGTCGCGAGCGTAGCGTGACCAAGGAGTTCTTGGACAGTTCGCAAATCTGCCCCTCCCTCAAGGACATGGGTAGCTGCGGTGTGTCGCAACCCATGAGGTGCCATGGCCGGAATTCCGTCAATCCCCTGTGTCGCAACGGATACCGCCCTGCGTGCAGCACGCTGATCAAGTCGCCGACCCCGGGCTCCAAGAAACAGGGCGTCGTTACTCTCCGTCGTCGCCAGAATGGGCCGACCGTGTGTGAGCCAACCGTCAAGGCAAGCCTGTGCTGGGGCACCAAACGGGACAACTCGCTGCTTGTCTCCCTTGCCAAGTACCTGAATGGTTCGTCGCTCGAAGTCCACGTCCCGCCGATCCAATCCGCAAAGCTCGCTGACTCGCACTGCAGTGGCGTAGAGAAGTTCCAAGACAGCTGCATCACGAATGCGAAGAGCAAGATCCTTCGGACCCATATCCGTATCTAAGGCCGGCGTCGCCTCAGCAACGTTGAGGACCTGCTCCATCTGCTCGAGGCGCAGCACCGTCGGCAACTCGCGCGGGATCTTCGGAGATGCGAGCCGCTGCCCCGGATCCGATGCGGAGGCACCCGTCGACATGAGCCAGGCCGTGAACGTCCGAGCGGCGGCCGCATGGCGCGCAATGGTCGACCGGGCCGCATTCCTGGCCGCAAGCGACCCAAGCCAACTGCGCAGCGTCTCCAGAGTTAAAGCGCTTGGGTCGGAAATCCCGTATCGGTTTGCGTGAGCCGCAAGACTGCGCACATCACCGACGTACGCCCTCACCGTGTGATCGCTGCGTCGAGATTCGAACTTCAAGTGGTCGGCGAACGCATCGATCTTTTCGTCCCACGCAGAGGGCATTGCTGCGTCGGCGGCGAGACTGTCGCCACCGCGTTGAGCGTCCCGATCCTCCACGATCTAACGGTGCTCCCTCACGCCGCCACAGTCAACCCAGCCGACGAAGCTCTCTCATACACACACCTGTCTATGGCGCACGATCGATGCTGCGCCACCCCCGAGCCGTCTGTCGGACCAACCCCTTACGTTCGAGCAGATACAGCGTGGCCGTGGCTGCATCGATGGAAATTCCACAGCTGCGCGAGATCTGCTGCGGACTTGCCGATCGATTAGCGCACGAATCGAGGACCTGTTGCTCCTGAAGATCAACGGACACAAAACGCTGCGCGCCGGTGTTACCACCGATGCGTTCCCGCGACCCCAACGCGACCTCGATGACATCTTCTGCACTGGTGACAAGCGCTGCACCACCGCGGGCGATCAGCTCGTGGCAGCCCGCTGACATAGCCGATGTCGTCGGACCTGGAAATGCGCAAAGACTCCGGCCCATGGCGTCGGCCTCACGAGCCGTTGACAGCGCACCTGATCGCAACGCGGCTTCGACCACAACTGTGACGGGGGTCAGCGCCGCGATGACACGGTTGCGAACAAGAAACCGGCGCCGATTGGGGTGCTGCCCTATCGGGACTTCGCTGATAACCGCACCAGATTCATAGAGCCGAGCGAAGAGCGAATCATTCGAAGAAGGAACGGGGATGTCGACCCCTGCCGCACTGATGGCAATCGTTGGGCCTGAACCGGCCAGGGACCCTCGGTGGCTGGCAGCATCAATTCCCATTGCACCTCCTGACACGACACACCAACCTTCGACGGCCAGTTGTGTACAAAGCTCCTCTGCAACCCAGACTCCATAGCGGGTTGCGGCACGAGCACCGACGACGGCGACGCTGCGAGCAAGCGCTTGCCGAACCTGCAATGCCCCTTGGACCCGCAACGCCAGCGGAGCTCGTTCTTGGAGATCATCTAGTTGTGTCGGCCATGTGACTAACCCCGGAACGATGACCTCAATGCCCCGACGGTGAGCCAGTTCAAGCTCAACGTCTGCCGCCGCAAGCCAGTTCTCCTCCCGCCAGCGCCTGGCGAGCGCAGCCTGCCCTCTAGCTGTGTGTTCACGCGATGCCAGGAACTCCGCTGCGCCAGCAGCTCCCAGCTCTGCTACCAATTGCCCGACCACCTCATTGCCAGGTTCGAAGGCGGCCGACAACGCCATCCGCGCCACCACATCCCGGACGTCCTCCACGACTCCTACATTTGGATGCCCAGTCATGTCACGCCGCCCACTGTTGTTCAGACGCACGCAGACTGATTGCGTCATCAATGTCTGCCGCGCTGGGCTCATCGCGGCCCGCGAGTGCGGCGATACTCCACGCGACTCGAATTACGCGGTCGCGACCACGCATGCTGTCTTTGCGACTTGCAGAGTCGAGCTTCTGGCGTGCACTAGGGGCTAGAGGCCATCGCAAGGCGAGTTGCTCCGCTGGGACATCGACCATCAACGACCACTGTGTGCCGACCAAACGCTGCCGTAAGCAAGCTCGGGCCTCGCGGACACGAGCAGCGATCAACTCAGACGAGTCATCATCGGCATCGGCGGCAAGACTTGCCAATGACGGCCGAGTGAGCACAACCCGCACGTCGACCCGGTCAAGGAGCGGGCCCGAAAGCCGCGACAAGTACCTCCGGCGCTGTGTCGGTGTGCATCGACATACCGCTCCCCTGTGCGTATCGAGCGCGTTGCCACATGGACATGGATTGGTCGCCAGCACCAACTGGAACGCAGCGGGGACACTGATTTGGAATCCGGCTCGTGCGATCGTTACGTTCCCTGACTCCAGCGGCTCTCGCAAGGCGTCGAGGACACCGGGCTCAAATTCGGCTGCCTCATCGAGGAACAGAACACCGTGGTGCGCAAGGGACACCATCCCTATGGACGGCCGATTGTCAGAGCCGCCTCCCACCATGGCGGCACGCGACGCGGTGTGGTGTGGAGCGAACCAAGGTGGATTTCGCGCAAGACCCACACTGACACCTCCATCGCGCCCACTCAGTTGATGAATTGACGTGACTTCAAGGGCTTGCTCATCGTCGAGGTCAGGAAGAATCCCGGGAAGCCGCTCAGCGAGCAACGTCTTGCCAACCCCGGCCCTGCCCAGCAGTGCAACGTGGTGACCACCCGCAGCCGCTATCTCGAGTGCACGCTTGGCATGCGGTTGACCCTTCACATCGGACATGTCTTTGAAGGCACACGCATCGCGCGGAGTATCGGTCGATGCAAACGTCGGCACTGGGCTGTCCTCACCCACATCGGATTCCTGCTCCCCGAGGAGGCGCGCGGCTAGTGCACGCAGGCTTGGCGCCTCGACAACATCGAGTCCAGGAACCGCCCGCAGACACACACAATCCGATGAACCCGCTGCAATCGCCGATGGCACCGGACTGTTCGAGCGCCGCAACGCCAAGGCAGTCGCCAGTGCACCGGGCGCGGGGCGAACTCGCCCGTCGAGCCCCAATTCACCCAAGCTCAGAAGCTTCCCGACTTCTTGAACTGGCAACTGGGCATCGGCGGCCAGAATGGCCAGCGCAATTGCAAGATCTAAACCGGATCCTCGTTTCGGCAACCATGCCGGGCTCAGACTGACCGTGATCTTCACATTGGGCCACTTCAAGCCGCTATTCACCACAGCCGCCCGCACGCGATCGCGGGCCTCATTGAGAGCGGTGTCCGGCAACCCCACAATCGAAAGTCCGGGCAGGCCTTGGCTCAGATCAGCCTCAACTTCAACGATGTGTGCCCGCACACCCATCACCACGGCAGAGAACGTTCTCGCGAGCCCCATCACTGGACTCCGACGACGTGTTTGATCTTGGCTGGACCGCGCGGTGCACGCCACACCGCGACAACGTCGATGCGCAATCCATCAACTTGAAGCGGATGGTCTGCCAGCCACTCGGCCGCGAGCCGCCGCAGCCGACTGACTTTTGGCGGCGTCACTGCCGCGAGCGGACCGCCAAATTGATCACTCGTACGAGTCTTGACCTCGCAGATCACCAGAATCGCGCCATCGAGGGCCACGAGATCAACTTCGCCGCTGCGACCTCGCCAGTTGCGATCGATCAGAACTAGGCCGGCATCCTGTAGATACCGAGCCGCAACATCCTCGCCATAACGCCCCAACGACTTCTCCCGAAGTCGCGGGCCGACTGCTGCCTTGGGCTCCATGAGCTCCACCTCCGGAGCTCACTTTCGTCGCAGTGAGCATGCGGAGACGACTGTCCAACGGACAACTGTGGAGAACGGCCCCAGGAACTTGCCTGTGGAAAATCAATGACACTTACTCGTGGACCGGAGCTTCACCCTTCGACAAGTCCTCGATGTTGACGTCCTTGAACGTCAGCACTCGCACTCTCTTCACAAAACGGGCCTGCCGGTACATGTCCCACACCCACGCATCAGACATGTTGACCTCGAAGAAGACCTCTCCGCCATCGGTAGAACGAACCACGACGTCGACATTGTTCGTCAGGTAGAAACGCCGTTCCGTTTCCACAACGTGAGCGAACTGACCCACCACATCGCGGTACTCCCGGTAAAGCGCGAGCTCAACTTCAGTCTCGTACCGCTCGAGATCCTCCGTGCTCATGCTGCACCTTCCTGGCTGGCCAATTCGGTCCCCGCGCCACTTTCATCGTGATGCGCTTGTGCACGCCGAACTGGAGCGAATGATTGCCGGTGAACGGGTGACGGCCCGAATTCTGCCAAAGCCGCTCGGTGCATCGACGTCACGTATCCCTTGTGGATGGCGAAACCGTAGGAAGGCCACTGCTCGTCTAGCTCAACCATGATCCGATCTCGGGTGACCTTCGCTAAGACTCCAGCGGCGGAAACGCAGCCACACACCTGGTCGCCCTTCCACACTCCAAGGTTCGGTACCGGCAATCCAGGAACAGCGAAACCGTCGCTGAGCACATAATCCACATCACTGTCGAGGCGTGCCAGCGCGCGACGCATGCCCTCGATGTTGGCGACGTGCAAGCCAATCCGATCAACCTCGTCGGGCGGGACAATCACGGTGGCCCAGCTGATGGCATTCTTCGTGACCCGGTCGTACACCCGCTCACGTGCGGCGGCGGTCAGCTGCTTGGAGTCGCCGAGTTCCGCGAGCGTTCGAACGGTCCGCGTTGACGTGACATCAAGAATCGCTGCACCGATAACGAGTGGGCCCGCACATGCACCCCGGCCTGCCTCATCTACGCCGGCGATTGCCATGAACCCAGATCGATGAAGCGCCCGCTCATACCGAAACAGCGAGTCGTCGGATCCAGTGACACGTCGTCGAGGCGCACGAGTGGGCAAGCGCATGCGGATCAGTTCTTCGCTGCCGCAGTGGGCGTCGGGGCGGCAGGCGTCGCCGCGGTCTGGTTGTTTAGCGCCGGGTTATCGAAGGGAATGGACGGAATCGGAACTGTGCCGAATTGGCTGAAGGGCCAGACCTTGAGGAACACCTTGCCAACAACGTTGTCGACCGGCACACCACCGTCATTGCGTTCCAAGTGGTAGCGAGAGTCAGCGGATGACCCACGGTTGTCACCCATGACGAAGATCGAGTTGGCGGGAACCACAATGTCGAAGGGCACTTGGTCCGTGCCATTTCCCGGTTTGATGTACGGCTCCACAAGTCCGACACCGTTGAGGACAATTTGCCCCTTGGCGTCGCAACACATCACGTGATCACCGGCAATACCAATTGCCCGCTTGACCAAATCGTCGCCGGAACTCGACGGCAAGAGGCCGACAAACTCCATTACCTTGGCGACTGGGCCGACCGTCGTCTTTGTCGGGGGCAACCAACCGCCCGGATCCTTGAAGACAACTACGTCGCCACGGCTCACGCCCGAAATTCGAGTGGTGATCTTCGACGCCAGGATTCGATCATTGATCAACAGCGTGTTTTCCATAGAGGCACTCGGCACATAGAAAGCCTGGATGAAGAATGTCCTGACCACGACCGACAGCACCAGTGCGCAGACCAGAACGATCGCTACCTCACGCAAGAACCGCCAGGTGCCGCCCGATTCACTGCCGGAGTCGTCTGCGCTCACCGGGTCATCGCCAACACTCTCGCTGGAACTCACGTCATCTCCGGTAGGTCGGCGAATCGATCGAACGTCCGGACGATATCGGCCAGACCACTGACATCGCGCGACCGACTACCCGTTCTTCAGGAACAAACCCGCCCCCGGGTGCACCGAGGTATGCCCGCGAGTCAGCCGAATCGGACCGGTGATCGCCCATCAACCACAGCTTTCCCTGCGGTACCCGAACATCGAACTTGACGGTACTTGGGGCATCGCCGGGATACAGGTAGTCGCTCTCGTCGAGCGCGGAGCCGTCAACCGTCACCCTGCCAGAGGCATCGCAACACGTGATGCGTTCTCCGGGCAGCCCGATGACCCGCTTCACAAAGGTGGTCGCGCCGGGAACGGGCTCATTGAAGATCCCGCTCCCGTCGAACACAACAACGTCGCCACGCTCAATCGACCGAAAGTGGTAGCTCACCTTTTCGGCAAGCACACGTTCGCCCGGTGACACCGTCATCTGCATGGAACCCGACGGGATCGAGAAGATCTGCGCAACAAAGACTTTGGTGCCGAAGGCCCCAATCAACGCGCACGCAAGCAAGATCGCAAGATCCACCAATAGGTGCTGACGCGCAGTGCCTTTGCCGGGAGCCTTTGGTGGCTCACTAACGTCGTCGTCGGACGGTGAGCCCGACGGCAAAGCCGCCGTGTGGGTGGTTGCCATTGTCGAGCACCTTACCCCGCAGATCGCGTCTTTCCGCGACACGAAAGCCGGAGCGCCGGATGCTGATTAGGCACATAACGTGGCGGGCAACTCACCCGCGAAGCGGACTACTTGACGTTGTCGCGCTTTTCCTTGATCTTGGCGGCCTTGCCTCGCAGATCGCGCAGGTAGTAGAGCTTGGCGCGACGCACATCGCCGCGGCTTACGAGCTCAATCTTCTCAATGATCGGCGAGTGGACAGGGAATGTCCGTTCCACACCACAACCGAAGCTGACCTTGCGAACGGTGAAGGTTTCGCTGATTCCCCCGCCTTGACGACGAATCACGATGCCAGCAAAGACCTGGACACGCGAACGGGATCCTTCAACAACTTTGACGTGAACCTTCAGCGAATCGCCAGCGCGGAATTCGGGAACGTCGTCGCGTAGCGATGCTGCGTTTACTGAATCAAGGGTATGCATGTTTCTCCTGCACGGACGCCCGCCACAGGTCGCCGTTGTGCTGATTGGGTCTTGCTGCCAGTGCTGAACACCTCAGTCGCATGACCCCCTGTGGCAGGTCGGTGCGCGGTTTCAGCGTCGGTCAAGTGTGCCACATGGGTGGGCTTCACGACGAGGACAGGTCAGGCCTTCGTTGCGAGGTCCGCCGAATCGATTCATCAGCACGCCACTTTGCGATGGCTCCATGATCGCCAGAGAGCAGCACGTCAGGCACCTCGAGGCCCCGCCACGACTGCGGCTTTGTAAATACCGGGCCTTCGAGCGCCCCTCCTTCACGATCGGGCGCGAAGCTGTCGTCCACGGCGCTTTCAACATTGCCCAGCACACCTGGGATCAGCCGAATTGTCGCCTCGGCAATGACAAGAGCTGCTGCCTCTCCGCCTGCCAACACGTAGTCGCCGATGCTGACCTCGAGCACGTCAATCTGTTGGCCGTAGTACTCAAAAACTCGCGAGTCGATTCCCTCGTACCGCCCGCAGGCAATGATCAGCCACTGGGATTCGGCGAACGATGCCGCGGTCTTTTGGTCGAATGGGACGCCGCTGGGTGTGGGAACCACAAGAACAGGTGAACCAGCCCCAGGGGTCTGCACCGAACCGAGGATCTCATCGATCGCCTCGCCCCATGGCTGCGCCTTCATCACCATTCCGGGGCCGCCGCCAAATGGAGTGTCATCCACCGTCCGGTGACGATCATGGGTGTAGTCGCGCAGGTCGTGGATGTGGAGTTCAACTTCGCCGCGACCGATTGCCTTGCCTACCAGCGACAATGAGAGTGGTTCCAGGTACTGCGGGAAGATAGTGATGACGTCGATACGCATTGTTAGTCCTGGGGGTTCACAGCTTCATCGCTGTCTTCGACCTCGTCCACCAAGAGTCCTGGCGGAGCATCGATCACGAGTTTTCCCGCTTCAAGATCAACTGTTGGGACAATCGCAGAGACAAACGGGACCAATCGCTCTTCGCCAGTCGTGAGCTCCACCGCCAACAGGTCTTGTGCGGGCAGGTGCACCACGTCCGTCACGCGGCCGATTGGAGTGCCTGACAGATCCGTGGCGACTAGCCCTTGAAGTTGCCGGTCGAAGAATTCCTCGTCCTCGCCCGGCAACTCAGTGGGATCTACGTCGGTCTCGAGTAGGGCATTGCGCAGCGCTTCGGCGTCATTGCGCGTATCGATACCTTCGAAATGCGCTATGAGTCGGCCTGAGTGTTCCTTGGTCGTCTCGATCCGCAAAAGTCCGCTGACGGGCGGGCCCGCGTTCAGAACTGTGCCCTCGGAAAACCGAATCTCTGGGACGTCGGTTAACGGCTGTACGTAAACGTCACCGTGAATGCCGTGCGGCTTCCCGATCCGTCCAACGACGACTCGTTCTCCCGAGCCGCTAGCGTCCGTCGACATCCACAAAATCGATGCGCACGGGGCCACCCTTGCTGAGCGCGCCGACGACAGTTCGCAGAGCCGTTGCGGTGCGCCCTGCGCGACCGATCACGCGCCCCATGTCATCCGGGTGAACGCGAACGTCGAGGGTTGTTCCACGGCCACGACCGCGTCGCGTGCTCACGTCTACGTCGTCAGGATGGGCGACGATTCCACGCACCAAGTGCTCAAGCGCATCGACGAGCACTATGCCTCCTCAGTGGCTGGCGTGCTTTCTGTTGCTGCGGGTGCTTCTTCCGCCGGGGCCTCGTCGGCAGGGGCCGCATCTTCGGCGACTGGTGCTTCAGGTGCCTCTTCGGCGGCTGGTGCGGCTTCGGCGACCGGTTCCGGCTCGACCTTCTTCGGCTTAGGAGCTGGCTCGTTCTTCGCCTTTTCGCCGTCTTCGACTGCAGCGGCGAACAAGGTCAGCTTGTCGACCTTGGGCTCACGAACCTTGAGGGTTCCTTCAGCGCCAGGCTCGCCCTTGAACTTCTGCCAGTCTCCGGTGACCTTGAGGATCGCTCGAACGGCGTCGGTTGGCTGAGCGCCAACTCCGAGCCAGTACTGGACACGATCTGAGTCAACCTTGATGAAGGACGGCTCTTCCTTGGGGTGGTACAGACCCAGCTCTTCGATCGCGCGACCGTCGCGCTTGTTGCGCGCGTCTGCGACGACGATGCGGTACTGGGGATTGCGGATCTTGCCTAGGCGCTTGAGTTTGATTTTGGCGGCCACGAGTTCTTAGTTCTCCTGCGTTTGGTTTGTCTCGGCTCTGCGCAACACGAGTGGGGTCGCGTGCAAAACCTTGACGGGATCCAAGTTCTACGTGGTGAGAGGGCCACGAGCCTTGGTTCGACCGTCCTATTCTGCCAGAGGCGTCAACCCCGTACGACTCAGCGGGGTCACTACCCACCAACCGTGGCCCTACGGACCGCTAATTCTTCTTGTCGGGATCGCCAACGAGTTGTTGGAATTCCGGTGGCAATCCTTCCAAACTCGCAGCATCCGCTCCGTTCGGAATTCCCCCGCCGAGCAACCCTGAACCTGGCGCCGCGCTGCTAGTGGTGGCCGCTGCGGCCTCTTGCGCCGCCCGCTTCGCCGGATTTCCGCTGCGACCCTTCTTCGACTTCTTACCTTGACTGACCTGGCGTCCGCGAGACTTCTTACCGCCACCCATGCCGGGCATGCCAGGGATTCCCCCGCCTTTGCCCATCTGCTTCATCATTTTCTGGGCTTCTGCAAATCGGGTCAGCAGATTGTTGACCTCGCTCACCTGGACTCCCGAGCCCTTGGCGATGCGAGCTCGCCGAGATCCGTCAATGATCTTTGAGTGCGTCCGCTCTTGTGGCGTCATTGACTGGATGATCGCGGCGATTCGATCAATGTCGCGGTCGTCGACCTGTTCAAGTTGCTTCTTGATGTCGCCCATCCCGGGCATCATGCCCATGAGCTTCGTCAGCGAGCCCATCTTCTTCATAGCCTGCATCTGTTGCAGGAAGTCTTCCAGGGTGAACTCGTCACCTGCTTCGAACTTCCGCGCAATCTCGGCGGCCTGCTTCTCGTCGAATGCCTTCTCGGCATGCTCGATGAGAGTCAGCATGTCGCCCATGTCGAGAATTCGCGACGCCATGCGATCGGGATGGAACTGTTCGAAGTCCTCAAGCTTTTCGCCTGTGGATGCGAACATGACCGGTCTTCCGGTCACTTCACGTACGGATAGCGCCGCTCCACCGCGAGCATCACCGTCAAGCTTCGTGAGGACGACGCCATCAAATCCGACGCCTTCCTCGAACGAGACGGCCGTATTAACTGCGTCCTGACCGATCATCGCGTCGACCACGAAGAGGACTTCATTGGGCTCAACGGCGTCGCGGATTCCACGCGCTTGGGCCATGAGTTCTTCGTCAATGGCTAGTCGTCCCGCAGTGTCAACGATGACTACGTCGTAGGCATTGTCATTGGCGTAGACGAGGCTGTCCCGCGCGACGGATACCGGGTCACCCACCCCGTTGCCGGGCTGGGGAGCGTAGATGCCAACACCCGCGCGCTCCGCAACCACGCTCAATTGATCAACAGCGTTCGGTCGCTGCAGGTCCGCAGCAACGAGCAGCGTCCGGTGATCTTGACCATCGAGCCACTTTGCGAGCTTTCCTGCGAGCGTGGTCTTGCCAGCACCCTGGAGTCCGACAAGCATGATCACTGTCGGTGGGTGCTTCGCGAAGCGAAGTCGGCGGGTCTCGCCACCGAGAACGGTGACAAGTTCGTCGTGCACGATCTTGACGACCTGCTGGGCTGGATTCAGAGCCCCACTGACTTCAGAGCTGAGCGCCCGCTCCTTGACCCGCGCACAGAACCCGCGAACAACCGGCAACGAGACGTCGGCCTCGAGCAAGGCAGTCCGGATCTCCCGAACGGCCGCGTCGACGTCAGCTTCAGATAGGCGACCCTTTCCGCGTAGGTTCTTGAACGTCGCGGATAGGCGGTCGGACAGCGCGTTAAACACCCGGCAAGGCTACCCGTCCGACCCGGCCAGCGCTTCGAGCACCACAGATCGGACCAGGGTTACCTGTGCCATGTTCAATGGTTCGCCCTGTGCAAGCACGTAGAACACGTCAACAACATCAGACCCCAACGTCGCCACTTGGGCAGCTTCAATCGAGATGCTCACGGACGAAATCGCGTGAGCGATCGTCCGCAAGAGCCCTGGAGCATCCTGGGCGCGAACCTCAATCACCGTCGCCCGGTCGGATGCATCAGCAACCAACTTGAACTGAGCGGGCGCGGGTCGCCGAGTACCAACGCGGCGGTAGGCGACGGCTCGAGCATGAAGCTTGCTGTCGATATCCAGCCCTCCGGACAGCGCCAGGCGAATGTCCTCCCGCAGCAGATCCAAGGTGGGCGGCTCGCCAAACTCCGGCTGCACGGACCACACCGTGACCGCTCGATTGCCTAAGGTCTCCGTCCGGGCCGAGCGCACCGCAAGCCGGTTCACTGCCAGCGCCCCGGCGACCTGACCAAGGAGACCGAGTCGGTCATCGGCCGCGACGGTGACCCACCACACGCCTTCGCCCGGTTCAATGAGGACCTGCACTCCTTCGCCCGTCGCCAATTCGCGTTGGGAGGGCGTCAGTGCAGGACGGGCAGGTTCAGGTCGACCGTCCAATGCGGCCTGAGTACGACCAACCAACTCAGTCACCAGGCTCGCCTTCCATTGACTCCAGGCGGCCGGCCCCGTCGCCGCTGCATCGGCGCGAGTCAAGCAGTCAAGCAACTCCAGGACCAGTGGAGTCTTGACCGCTGCAGCCACTGCAGCCGCCGTTGCTGGATCGGCAAGATCACGCCTGGTCGCGGTGTCGGGAAGCAACAGGTGGTAAGCGACCATGTCGACGAGCACCGCGCTGTCTTGGGCATCAAAACCCAGCCGCGGCGCCAGTTCGCTGACAATTCGGACGCCCACTTCGGTGTGGTCACCGGCCTGGCCTTTACCGATGTCGTGCAGCAGTGCGCCGACCAGCAACAGGTCGGGTCGCGAGACCTCGCGCGTCAGCGAGGAGGCATTAACCGCGGTCTCGACCAGATGGCGATCCACGGTGAAGCGGTGAACGGGGTTGCGCTGTGGAGCACTACGCACGACCTTCCACTCCGGGATCAGACGGCTGATGAGGTCTGCCTGATCAAGCGCTTCCCAGACCGGGATTGCAGCGCGTCCGGCACCCAAAAGTGAAATCAGGGAATCTCTCGCCGCGATTGGCCAGGGTTCAGGCAGTGGTGCGCTCTCCGAGGCCAGTCGAGCCACGGCGTAGGGACTCAATCGCAACCCGGCCTGGGCAGCCGCAGCGGCGGCACGCAACAACAGGACGGGGTCTCGATCCGGTCGGGCATCTACGGCGAGGACTGCCTCTCCGTCTTGAACGACGACCCCTTCAGCCAACGGGGCCCGCTCAGGACGCGTGGACCGAAGTCGCCTCACGGGGTTCAGCGACCGCCTCGATGCGGTTGCGCGCCCCACTCGGTACCAGGCCTCGTCGTTGGCGTACGCAATCGCGCGACCCGCCGCCGAGACCCGGCGAAGCAGCACGTCCGGATCGAGGTCGTCCAACAGCGCCGCAACCGGTGGCTGCTCCTGCAGTGTCAGCTTGTCACCGTGGCGGCCGGTCACCGTGTGCAATCCGTCGCGAACGTCCAGAAGTGCTTCGGCGTGAACATCGAGTGCCTGGTGTGGTGCGTCCGCGACCCACGACGCTGAGATCGCACGCAGGATTGTCAGATCCCGCAACCCGCCATACGACTCCTTGAGATCGGGCTCCAGGAGATGCGGCAACTCGCCACTGCGTTCCACCCGGTAATCCACGACCTCCCGCAATTCCGAAAGCCGCCGTGGTGCCAACGCTCGCCAGTCCTGCAAGACCGCCGCGCGCAAGGACTCAGTCAGCTCTTCCGAGCCAGCAATTGTGCGGACGTCCAGAATCCCGAGGACAACCTTGAGGTCTTGACCGGCAAGTCGCCGGGCCTCAGGAACAGTGCGAACACTGTGGTCGAGGCGCATCCCTGCGTCCCAGATGGGATACCAAATCTTGTCGGCTACACCGACCACGTCGGCGCGCGGCTCGTGCAGCAGAACAAGGTCGAGGTCACTGGCAGGCGCCAGATTGCCTTTGCCGTAGCCCCCGACCGCGACCAAGGCCGTCTTCTGCGGGTCAGCACCGGCCTCGGCGAAGAGCCCCTGCAGCCAGTCGTCAGTCAGGCCCACCAGCGCCCGCCGCCGGGCGGCAGTCGGCCGCCCCGGTCGGCTCAGCAGTTCGGATCGAGCGCTGGGATAGTCCATAGTTACAAGGCCTCTTCTCCTCGTTCGCCGGTACGAACCCGCGTGACCTGGTCGACCGGAATCACCCACACTTTTCCATCGCCTATTTGCCCTGTTCGAGCAGCCGAAACAACCGCGTCGAGGACGGCATCTGCCTGCGCATCCGACACCAGGATCTCGACGCGAACCTTGGGAACCAGGTCCACCGTGTACTCGGCACCCCGGTATACCTCGGTGTGTCCGTGCTGACGGCCGTGGCCACTGGCTTCGGAAACGGTCAGTCCCTCAACGCCGAGGGACTCCAACGCGTTCTTCACGTCTTCGAGTTTGAACGGCTTGATCACTGCAGTTACAAGTTTCATGAGTTGCCCTCCGTTGATGGTGGTGGTGCCAGAGTGCCAGTTCCCGAACCACCAGCGTGGCCAAACCCGCCGTGTCCGACCCCGGCGAATGCTCCGGCCGAAGATCCGGTGAAGTCATACGCACTCTCGGCATGTTCGGAAATGTCTAGTCCGGCGTACTCGTTTTCTGGTGAAGTCCTCAGCCCCACCGTCTTCTCCACGATGAACGCCAACACTGCCGTGACGACCAGTGCGTACGCCAGCGTGGCACCGGAAGCAATCAACTGTCGACCAAGTAACCCGGCACCGCCGCCATAGAGCAGGCCATCAGCACCGGCCGAGTTCACTGAGACCGTCGCCAGCAGGCCAATGCTGATCATGCCGACGAGCCCGCCCACGCCGTGGACCCCGACAACGTCAAGGGAGTCGTCGTAGCCAAACTTGTACTTAAGCCCCACTGCTAACGAACAGATCGCGCCGCCGGCAGCGCCGACCAGAAGCGCACCCATTGGGGTGACAAACCCACACGCGGGCGTAATCGCAACTGCACCTGCGACGGCGCCTGACGCGACCCCTAGCGTGGTCGGCTTACCGTCGCGAATCTTCTCCACCAAGATCCAGGAGAGCGCAGCTGTCGCGGTCGCAACTTGCGTGTTCATGAAGACCGTCGCAGTGAGTTGGCCAGAGGCGAGAGCCGAACCAGCGTTAAATCCGAACCACCCGAACCACAGCAACCCTGCTCCGAGTAGGACCAGTGGCAATGAGTGGGGGCGCATGGGCTCGCGACGCCATCCCATTCTCCTGCCCACAACGAGGGCAAGTGCGAGCGCCGAAGCACCTGAGTTGATCTCAACCGCCGTGCCACCGGCGAAGTCCAGCGCGTGCAAGCGGTCGGCGATCCAGCCACCGTTGCCGCCGTCGAAGAAGAAGGCCCAGTGAGCCACTGGGAAGTAAACAAACGTGGCCCACAGCCCGATGAAGAACACCCAGCCACCGAACTTGACGCGGTCAGCGACAGCGCCCGACAGCAGCGCCGCAGTAATGATCGCGAAGGTGAGCTGGAAGACAGAGAAGGCGAGCATCGGGATATGTGAGCCTTCGGGACCAACGACTGCATCGAGTGTCCCCTCCAATCCCAGGTAGTTCAATCCGCCGAGAATCCCCCCACCGACATCTGTGCCGAAGGTGAGCGAATATCCGTAGATCACCCAAATCACCGTGATAAGCCCCATACACAGGAAGCTCATCATGATCATGTTGAGCACGTTCTTTGCTCGAACCATGCCGCCGTAAAACAGTGCCAGCGCCGGCGTCATCAACAACACCAGCGCCGCGCTCATCAGGACCCAGGCGGTGTCCCCTGGACTGACTGTGGCGGCTCCAACCAACTGCAAACTCATGAGTTCTCCCGACTCGGTGGTGCGTAAACCTCGCCGGAGCCTGCACTGTCCTGATTACACAAAGATGTCGTTTGTTACAGCCGTGTTAACGATTGTCTGAATTTGAACCACTTCCGCGAGCCGAAATGACTCGACTCAGGGCCCACCAGTCGGGAGAAGGTGGGCCCTGA
>Ga0075158_10000928_pt1 | contig 22975 bp, 26 predicted proteins | sample JI91814BDNA_FD_70968 | JGI IMG/M metagenome (GOLD analysis project Ga0075158, IMG submission 70968) | Wastewater effluent complex algal communities from Wisconsin, to seasonally profile nutrient transformation and Carbon sequestration -... | ecosystem: Engineered > WWTP > Effluent > Algae... | reverse complement strand
AGTCCTGGAGCTTTCAAAAAAAATAAGCTTAAGAAGGCAAGAACGTGACACTTATGAAGTGCTTGCATTAGCCTATCGTAAAAAGGGGGATTTAACCAATGCAATTGAAATGCAAACTCAATTCATTGCGTTAAAAGATTCAATCTTTAATGAGAAAATGGTTAATAATGTTAAGGAGTTTGAATTAGCTAATCAACGCAGACTTTCGGAGGAGATCATAGATCAAAAGAATAGAGAGCTTACGCAATCTAAGATTATTACAGGTCTTTTGATCGGTATAGTTGGTCTGATTGCAATTCTATTTATTATTATTTACCGGAATAAACGAAGGGAGCAAACACAAAATAAAGTTAACGAGGTAAGACTAAAGAATCAGATTGCAGAACGGACTCATGAACTGCAAAGTGCTGTTAATGAATTAAAGGATGCCTACCGGGAATATGACTATTTGATCTACCGAACCTCTCACGATATTCGTGGGCCTATTGCCACCCTGATCGGTTTGGCGCAGTTAGCCGGTAAGGATAATTCGGATCCAATAACAATGCTTGAGTACTTCAGCAAGATTGTGAAAACTGCTAATTCCCTGGACGAAAAAGTAGCACAGTTAGGCGAGATTAATGTTGTACGGAACAAGCCTTTAGAACCAGGATTGGTTGATATGCCAGAGATTGTGAGTGACTGTATAACTTCAATGAAGCACTTCGATCACTTCCCTTTAATCAGAACCCAGATTGAATGCCTGACACCTGGTTTCACCCTTCAGGTTGACAAATGGGCCTTGGGTTTTGTTATCAGTAAGATCCTTGAAAATTCATATCGGTACTACAATCCACGTTCAAATGATCGGTATATAAAAATCACCTGGAAACAGGATGACTTTACCACGACCATTGACATTGAGGATAATGGGAATGGTATTGACTCAGGTGCTAAGGATAAGCTATTTGAGATATTCTTTGTTGCATCATTTGAGCATGGTACTGGATTAGGGTTATTTCTTGCCCGTCTTGCTTCTCACCGGATCGGAGGCAAGGTTTTTAATTTATCCTTGTCCAAGCCAACTATATTCAGGATAACACTACCAAATAAAGCTCAGTCTCAGATGTGGGTTGCTGACAACCGTGAAAAGGATCTGAAGGTTGGTTAAATTTGCTTTACCTAATAACCACCATCATTTTAAGTAAACCTCCTTCAATAAAAAAACCCGGAATTCCGGGTTTCTTCATTAACCTAAAACGTAAGACTTTACCTAAACTTTATTGTGGGTTAGCTCGGTGCTACATCGCATCGTCTAAAGGTATAGTCCTTTAACCTTCATGAAAGTCCACGCCTTTTATTAAAATATTTCAACAATTTTGAAAAACATCGAAAATAGGCTTGTTTAATGGGATTTTCTCCAAAAAAACTTCATGATCAAAAGAGGGTAGAGGCTATGGTTAGTTGTCTGCCCGCTAATTGTTATTGATAACCCTGTTCTTTTGAATCAGGAAGGTACTGTCTGCCCGCGAGGTAATTTGGAAGCCTTGTGGAAGCATCCTTAGTAGAACGTTGTCAACACCATCGGTAATCGAGAAGTTGCCTGTAACGGTCAGATTTTCTATTTCTGAAGCTATTGGCGGGTCAATGCTGATTGTGGCCCCTGAACGGATCTGTATGTCTTTAAGTACTCTGGATAGAGGCATTTTGTTGTAGGACAAAATATTTATGTCAGTCCACCTTTCCGGCAAAGGCGTGTTGATAGTTTTTTCTATGGTAAAATTCTCACCTGGCACAAAATCAAAGTATCTACCTGGAAGTAATTGTACACTTGTAGGATTATCACCCTTACTCTGAACGCTGACCAATCCATCGATGCAGATTAGCCGGACTAATCCATCTACCTGGACAAATTCAGCCCTGCCCCGGGAGATCATAAAACTAAAATTCTTGGCCTTGACCTGGATCATTTCGGTTCCGCGCATATTATCAACAAAAATCTCCCCATCAACCTTATCGATGTAGATCCTCGATGAGGCTGAATCAATCTTTACAAAAGCATTTGTTTGATAATTCAGGTAGAGGTCCGCATTACCTAGATGGTAGTATGCTACTGCTTTATTTTTATTATTTAACTCATCGTAATTAATACTTCCAACGATTCCCAGCAAGTAAAGAAAACCAAGAACAAGCACAACACCCAACGCTCCAACTGAAATGAATAATGCCCGTTCCTGCATTTTATGGCGGCCAGTCATTACTTCCGCAAATACCTTGCTATCCTTCTTTGCAATCTGATCAAAATCGACACGGTAAGTCAGCTTGATCTTTCCGTCAAGGATGCCTTGCATGATCCGGTCGAGCTTTTCTTTATCCTTATCGTTTTCCAATTCGTTCATTTTTATAACCTATTCTAGTTACTTGGGTTTGGTAACATGCTCTCTGAATTCTTTTTGAATCTCGAAATAAAGGGATCGTTTAATCCCATAAAGTTCACATAACTTTTCCTGATCAAGCTGCGTAAACACCATACTCTCCGCAATGTTTCTGCGCTCAGGAGTCATTAAATCTAAGGCCTCATTGATTCTTTTAACAAGGCTATCAGCTTTTGCTTCAAAAACTTCATTTTCACTCTCAAATATCAAATTTGACATTTCGTAAACATCAACATTTGACCTGCCGCGCCTTGTCTTTTTTGAGTGATATTTGATAAGCAAGTTATCAATTATACGGTAAAGATAACGGTCTGGAGCTTCGACTTCACTGTATTTTGAGTGTAAAATTATCATTGCATCATGTACCAAATCCCTCCATTCTTCATGCCCGCAAATCCGGATTATTTTACCCTTGTAAAACTTCACAGACTCCATGTGAGTTAGATAAAAGGTTTCAAAAGATGGCTTCTTTTTACCCTCCATATCTATTGCTTAGCAGACACTTTACCAGCCACTAACGCTTTCCGGATTTCGGTAGCGCCAAATTCATTCTCGGGTAAACCTAACCGGGTGACAGCTCGCTTTGTGTATAATTGTATTTTCTCTTTCGGTTTATCAAAAAGTGGCAACTTAGGTAATGGTCGTTTCCGGGAGTAGTATGAATCCATCAGCTCCTTGCATTCAGAGGGTAATTCCCACTTAGCTAACATTGACTTTTCCGGTGCATAGTCCCTGCCGGTTAGTGAATCCAGGTCCCGGGTGTTCAACCCAACCTCATACGCCAAGTGTAGAATCAATTTTTCATCAGGATCATCGGTATTAAAAAATTTGTCGTATAAATTATCCTGTACGGTTCGGTTGACAGCATCAGCCTTTCGCTTCTTTATTTCTAATTCATATCGAAAGGCTTTTAGCAGAACAGCAAGATCCTGGCTGTGATCATTAAATAGTTGCCTTGTGATTTTATCAAACTTAGCCCATTCAAGGAAAAAGAAAACAACCCGCTTATAAGTAGATTCGGAAACCGGTTTTGCGAGTTCATAAATTTGTTCGGAGGGAGTATTCTTAAATATTAAACCCAGCACGCGTTTAATATTGTACGAGTGGGTAGGCTCCAGTTTGTATGAGTCTGACTTGTCAAGGTAATTTATGTACCTTGACATAATTGCATCTATTTGCTCTTTTTGATCCCTTCTGGTTGTCAAATCATTTATTAAAGTTGACTCGGGATCGAGTGATTCTACGAAGAATTCCGAGAGGAGGGAATAGGTATCCGGATGTTTGTTCAAAAGCGACTCATGGAGAACATCCTTTATTTTTTCCCCGGTATTGAAAGTTCTAAATATTGATTTTACGCGGCTTAAATGATATGCCTTCAGTGATCTTCCTTTTAAGAATACCTTAAATCCATCCAATATCTTGGTCGCCTTAATCATTCTTCACGGGGTTTGAGATGCCTGAATTCTTATCTGAGCTTTCAGTTTAACAAAGACAGCCTTTCTAACCGACAAAACAAGCTGTAAAGGTACGGATATAACAGTTTGTTTCAATGCCTTGTAGTACAAATACAGCCTCATCAACTTGACATTAAACCCCCGACCCCAAAGTATTATCATCACACCGGAAGGTTTAAAATTTCGTTGACAAATGGAAGAATATTTCTTTAACTCCTTTTCCTTTCTCCTGATGGTAGCTTAAGATCTGGAGTCGAAGGAAATATACCTGGGCGCAGGTGAGTTTACTGATCTTGTTTACAAGTTTTTTAATATCATGAAATAAGGTCCTATCCTGGATATAACATTCTTCAAGATAGGCGTTATAGACTTTTGAGCTTTGTAAAAGGGTTGTGGAATAAGTATCCAACTTTTGAGCTTTCAGTAAAGACAGTAATTCATCCTTGGTAAAATAATCTTGGATCTCCCGCAGAGTTTGTACTCTTAATGCTGCCAGGCAAAGCACACCATTTTCAAAAGCTTTTGTTTTAGTCGTTGCTTCCTTCGAAGCCAATTTATCGATCTCGTCAGAAAACCTGAACGTATGGGGCTTCTTAAGCTTTCCCTGGCCAGCCCGGTAAACATCCTGTATGATGCTTGGTTTTATAACCTGCTTGGTTTTCAATATTGCCTGGAGTAATAATTACTTTCAAATATAGTAAAATGTATGTACATTTAGCAAATACAAAATAGTTCGTTTTTAGCTTGCTAAATGTAATACAATTTGTAAATACATTTTTAATAATCCAAACATTCCTTGACTTTGAAAGATCACATAGGAATATACCTGCGCTTCTTGGCGGCAAAGAACTTTTCACCCCGGACCCTGGAAAACTATTCTGGAATGTTGTACCCGTTTGATTTGTTCCTCCGGAAACGTGATACTGATTTTACAACCGCAACCAGGGTAGAAGCTGTAGACTATACGATTCAGCTTATGGATAATGGACTCAGCCCCATCTCCATCAATCAGACTGTTATTGTTATACGTTCCTTTTTCGATTGGATGCTGGCACTCGACTACCGGGATAAAAGAAATCCTTTCCTTGAAATCCGGAAGCGGCCTGTTAAAAAACTCTTACCGGTCTTTTGCATAGAAGATGAAATTAAAAGACTTTACACGTTAGCTGATCAGGATAATGCAATCAAGGTCCAAGACATGACCATGTTCGATACCTTCTTTAGTACCGGGATCCGGACGAGCGAGCTTTGTAATCTTAAGTCTACCGATATTATTCATGATGACGGATGGGTGTTTCTTAGGATCCGCGAGGGTAAAGGAGGTAAGGACCGTGAGGTAATAGTGCAGCCATTCGGTTGGGAGGCAATACAAAAACACCTGGTCGGAATTAAACAAAGAGGCTATAAGGAAGATTGGTTGTTTCCAAATCAGCACGGAAATAAACTACGCAGGGAAAATGCTTATAAATCAATTCGGAAGATTTTGAGTAAGGTAAAAAACCGTAAGATGGGCGCTCATACAATCAGGCACACCTTCGCAACATACCTTATGAACCATGGTACGCCTCTAAAAGGAATTCAGCAGCAACTTGGCCATGAGAGCGCTGCAACGACCCAGAAGTACACGCATTTGGATATTCAGCGGTTAGTGGACATACATAAGCAAGCGCATCCGAAAGGGTAGGGGTATTGAACAACACAAAAGTTTAAACTATAAAAGATAAAAACATGGGAACAATTTTTTTTCAATTAGCAACTGTAATTTTGCTTGCGGTAATCGCGGATATTCTAAGAGGCATTAGAAAAGAAATTAAGAAATTAAATTCTAAAGAATAAGTTGATAAAACTTGGCAAGTAGAACCATCCGAAACTAAAATCAACCTCCATGTTACACCAGGTTAGGTAACTTTGTGAGTTCATTATTTTTGTGTATAATTACTTAATCAAAATTGAATAATACTTTTCAATTTACGGATCATAGAAGCCGCGATCCAAAATTTTCCACTAAGTCATTCTTACTTCCAGAATATACCTTAGCTGCATTATGTTAATCTATAGTACCTTTTAAGGAACGTATAATATAATATACAATTATAATAATTTTTCTTATATTTACAGCATGGCCGAAAAAAATAATTCAACAGAAAAGTTACCGCTGCTAAACCGAGGTGAGTTGGGTAAGCTCTTAAAGCAACATCGCGAAAGCAGATTTATCACTCAAGATAAAGTTACCGAGCTAACTGGTTTATCCAGGAAGCAAATAATAGCTATTGAAAAAGGAACTGTAGATTATAGAATTGATACACTTTTTAAATTATTAGGGGCGGTACAAGCAGATATTTCTTTAATTAAATTGAAATAAGATAATGAAACAATTTATCCAAAGGTTAGTTAAAGCGATTGCCAGCATAACTACTACTAGGCATAAAGTGAACGATGCTGATATCGTAACTCATAGATGCACACGAAGTAATTTTCTTTTCATTCCAATTTCCGAACCCGATAAGGAAGGTTATATATGGTATGCGTGTGATCATCCAGGATGTAAAAACATTGCTATGTTCCACCCCTTAAAGGACGGCCAAAAACAATTCAATCTTAATACCATCGATTCAGAGGACGAACTCGAAACATCCGGGAAGGAAGTTGAAAAACGAATAAAGGTCAAAATTGCAGAACTCTACAAGCATGCTTAAAAATATTGGATAGATAAACGTTTATACTGGTACCATATTATTTAAATTCAATGAAGCCATCAATTGAACGCATAAAAGCAAATGCCTAAATAGGTATGTATGGATTACCTGGTCCATTGAAGAAATAGAAAATCCAGGAAGGAAGTTGAAAGACGAATAAAAACCGCATTTGGATTAGCAGGCACTTATGAAATTAACCTTACCTGAAAAGTAATTTTGAATTATGACAAGAAAGCACAAATACCATAATCAGATAAAACAATTAACCAATGATTTGGACTCTCATTTTGCATCCTTATCAATTGAAAGTGACCTTATGTTCGACTTTAAAAGGTTTCTTTTCATGGAAGAAAATTATAAGGGTTCAAATGAGTCAATAGATGTACTTGAAAGAATAAAAGAATGTATAGAAAATAAGAATTTAAAGAGTATCAAAAGAAAATGGAGGGCGGTTGCAGTATCCGGTTGGCTGAAGTATGTAATTCAAAAATATAAAGTTCCTTCAATTCAGGTTTCTATAAAGATTACTAACCTGGGAATTGAAAAGGTTTCAAGGGAGGTGTTAACAGGCCATATAATGCGTATTATTGAGGGGATCCCATTACAAGATATTGAAAAGGCAATTGAGGTTAATAAGGTAATTCCGGCACCAGTGATTCGAAGAAGTTTTGAAGAAATTCAAGCTGAGAATGACACATTGATGAATAAAATTTTAAACATAGAGGAAGAACTTAAAGAGTTGATGCCCGGCTACATAGGATTTACCGAGGTTGTATTAACCAGAGTGTCACAAGGGCATAAGTAAACAAAGATTAATGCCCTTATGGATATAGAAAAAGTAAATTATATAGGAACCAGGAGAAAGAAGTTACCGCCCGTAATGGAACAGCAAAGGATCGGTAGAGTTATGCGAAAAGTCAATTTTCCGATTAAAATAGTAGTTATTGGTGGTAAACAAAATGGTGATGATCTAATCAATGTTATTCTCCCTCCTTCGGACAATACCGCTAAAATTTAAGAACCATGAAAGATTTAGAAAAACTATCTACAGTTGAAGTAAGTGGGTTAAAAGAAATACTTATGAACATGGTTGATGGTAAAATTAATCTCACTACAACTAATACAACTGAAGAAATAGAAGCTTCCAGAGCTGAAGTTGAAAGTCGTATACAATCAAAAATCCGGAATTCTAAATCATCCCCTACCCCTGGTTAACTTTAATTAAGTAGGTAAGCGGCCGCTGCCGTTGGTATATATAATTAAAAGCGTTTCGAGCTTTTTGTACGTGTAATTAGGATCACAAGAAAATATAATGTTAGTCAAAAAGAAAATTCTGGACCTTAAGAATTCTGAGTCAATTCTTTTTTCTGGCCCAGGTATTGTAAAGAGATTACCGAGAAAATTAAAGAAAAGTATAGTATCTAATCCTGATCAATTTGTCGAAAAGTTCAATAGGAGAAATATCCGGCATCAAGTTAAGGCAGCCCACCTATTTAAAAGTAAAAAGCAATTGGTAGATTCATTTAAGAACCAGCTCCTACTACCGGAGGACCTTTTTTAACCGAAACCATAAGTAATGATCTTTGATATTACAAACATTGACAAAGTTAAGCTCATCCAGTCCATGTATAAGTTTGCACGCGGGGGAACAGAACCTCTTACGGATGATGAATGTCGTGATTTGCTAAAACCTTTCAGCGGAACTATTGCCGCCAAACGCCCGGGCCAGTACTTCATTATTGATTACCATAATGGTGCGGCCTTTAAGCTTTGGTTCCACATTAAGAATAACGGGAGAATCATCACGTATGCGGATGGGTATGATTATCGTAATGGAAATTACCGCTTATTTGAGATGTTCCTGACTCACTTTCGTCTTTCTGAGATATTAATTGTAGATAAGAGGGATCGAGGCAGGAACCCTCCAAGCCGAGTCGAAGAAGATATGAAGCATTTTAAGTCTTTACTTAAGACCGCAAAGAAGGATCGAAATAATCTTGGAATTTATTGGCGATTGGAGGAATGTTTAATCGAGCCAGAAATGAAGCGGTTTAGAGTTTTGAAGGCACTTATAAAAGGAAATAATTCTTACTTTCCAAAAGCACAAATGTTATTACAGGCGTAGTAGTAGAAACCCCTATGAATAAAATGAATGAAGATATAGCTAAAAGAATTATTCAACACACCTACCGGGATATTGAAAATACCGAGTTAGAATTAGCTAAAATTAATGCTGAAGAAAAGCGTAAAACTCGACAGATCTGGAAATGGATTAAAATCGTGTTGTTAGTTTCTATTTTATTGATGGGTTTGCTGACGCTTACAAAATAGAACTTCCAAAAGAAATTTTCAGGTTTTGCTTAATTAACCAAATGGACGACAAACTAAAAGAATACCAGGGTCCGCTCTACCTGGAGCTTAACACCGATTCCGTCATCGGCCAGCCTCACATCGTTCATGAACTTAATTCCCGCAGCAAGCGAATAATCCACAACCATAGTAAAACTGAAGTAACGACCTGGGAAATGAATGATCTCGGGGATACCTTCAAAGTAATAATGTTTCTTCAGGCGGCCAACCTGCCATTCTCACTTTTAGGTGATCCGGATCTGACTTTTATTGTTCAGCAATAGACTTATCACTCGCCCCTGTTCCTGCGCAATCGCAGGAGCTTCAATCCAAAGAAAATAAGGCCTCCAGAAACTAACAGGATCAGGATTAGGACAATCATCACCTTTTTAGAGAAAGTTCCCTCATCCCCTTCCATGGTGATCATAGCACGCTGCATTTGGCCCATGATCTGGGAGTCATAATCCAGCAGGGTGAAAAATGATTTTGATGCTGTTTTTGAATATTCTGTCCTGAGAATGGTGCTTTGTTTAAAATGGTAGTTCGCTTTTTCCGGATCCGAGCCGGAGATCTTATCAGCCAGTACCAGGTGAGCAATGGCGCTTGAATAAATTGATTGATTAGCGGTCATAAAATATTTATCCAGGATCTTCACTCCCTCCTCTTTATGACCCAGCTCCAGTTTCGCTATCCCAAGCCAAACACTTTCTTTCTGGTCCTTAAATAAATGTTCAATGTCGTTGTAATGGCGTAGCGTGTATAATAAGAATCCGATGCCGTTATTAAAGTCATCATCAATCTGCGTAATAGGATAAAGCTCAATGACCTTTCTTAGATAATGTCTGATTAAGGTTGTATCCTTCTTCACCGAATAGAAAGCTAATGCCTTGTAGAGATACGGATAAGCTAAAAGTGAAGAATCCCCGTGAGCGGATTCAAAGATATTGATCGCCTTATCTAAATACAGGTTGTAGGTTTGCAGTTTAAAATCCGGACGGTCAATACCTGGCAGAAGTGCATAGTATGAATAATTTGTATATACGGTTGCAATAAATACAGAATCAAGGATGGCCGGGTTCTTAGTAATATCGTCCATTAATATCTCGCATAAACTGAATGCAGAATCAACCTTTCCCTGCTGATAGAGAAAAGCACTTCTAATCAGCTGCATCGGGTAATAAAGGCTTTTCGGTGGTCGGTTATAACCATCTGCTTGCTGGAAAAGTAAAGTCAAGGCATCAAAGTTCTTATCATGGTAATAGATCTTTGCAAGAATGGATAGCCTTAGATATTTTAACGAATCTGAAAGTCTGGTTTTTTCATCCTGGAGTAATTGTTTGGCCGCTGAGAAATTTCCCAAGGAGTATTCTATAAAAGCCCTGGAAACAACATCATCCACCCTACCCTGCTTTTGAGCAAATAGACTATTGCTATTTACCACAACTAACATTAAACAAAGCGCAAAAACCTTCATGGGGGTACTTTAAAATTGGATGTTTAGTCTTTAATGAAACCAGATTGAAGTTTATTATAATTTGCTATCACTTCATAAAATTCTTTCTTCCGGATAGCTTCAAGGCCTCTAACCTCGGCTAAAAGCGTTTTGTTTTTTAATCTCAGCCGTTTGGAATAAACCCATAACACAATGCCTAGCGAAGCAAATAGATAACAAACTACAAATAATGCAGTTGCAATATTCAGGTTCTGTTTAGTCTTTTGGAGATTCTCATTTGTACCATTCTTCTTTGCCAGTATCCCTGTTTTTTCAATGCCAGCTCGGGTAATATCTTTTAGAACATCAACTAACAACGTTTCATCACTGGAATAATACTCATCAATCCATTCACTGACCTGGTTTAATGTATCCGATCCGGGCTGAGTGTAATCCATTGTTGTAGTGAATAGAAGACCTAAATTATTTAAACAATAATTTCTGATCGACTTAGGATAGGTGTTCAATTCATGTTTAATAATGTGAAAGTAAGTATAGGCCTTCTTAGGCATCATTACCGTATAAACTTTCATTTCAGCGACCTTACTAAATGATCTTACAAAATTAGATTGTCCGAATTTATATAGCGAATCACACTTATTAATGATACTGATGGAAGCCAAATCTGATCTCACTCTATCGGTATAGTAGGAACTGTCGGTTGGTAATACATTTAGTGATTGAGCAACCTGGAACATTAATTTTATTTCGGATTTCGGGGTAAGAACTCCGTTTTTAAATTCAATTTTGTACCCTGCGACTTCAGCAGGATAGTTATCAACAATATACGGGTGAGGTGCAACATCCAATAATTGAACCAGGCAGCTCGGGCAATTCGGTACAACTAATGAATCACGAAAGATATACGGATAAACATCCAGCATATCATATTCATTAACGTCTGAATATAACTTTTGTCGTGAAGCGTGCTTTAAGAAATTCTGACGGTTCTTAGTCTTTTCATTCTTTGGATAAAGTCGTATTTCCGATAAAAACGCCTGAAGCAATAAATCGGTAATAAGACTTGAATCACTGGCAAACCGCAATCTTCCCTCGATAGCCTCCAAATAGTTTGAATCCCAGATGGAGGTATATTGTTGAATGATTTGATAAGTCGAATCCTGGTTAAGTGAGTAGCTTACTGACCTGGAGATAACTTGGGCATTGCTTCGAAGCGAAAGAAGGCTGAGGGTCAGCCCAACAAAAACAAGAAGGGTACTTTTACTGAGAAACTTCAAGGGTTTATTTATTAAGCCTGGTAATGTAATGTGTTTCAAATTCATCAATGTCCTTTTGTGTTAGTTCCCGATCAGGCTCCTGTGAGGAAAGGGTAATGGATAGATTATTCTTTGCTAGAAAATCGTTACCTATATCTGTAATGAACTGATCAATACTTTTAGCTACCTCCCGGGTGTTATCATCGGCTTTTGCTTGACCACTGATAATTTGCCGGCTGAATTCAATAATAGAATCCTCAATAACCATAGTTCCATATTCTTCCCCTATTAACGCTACTATTCCCCCAACCACCGACTTAGGATCTTTATTATTGTCGTTGTGAGCTTTTATGTAGCTACTGGCTGATAAGTAACTCTGAACCCTCTCCTCCTGGCCAGGAGCCTTGAGAAGTTTTTCTGCATCTGTATCTGTGAACGTAAAGTTGCTCAGGGCTAACCTGACAAAACCACTGTAGCTTTCCGGATGGGTGTGCTTTAAAAAGGTAATAAATCTCATAGATTTAGGTTTATGCTAAAACAAGGTCCTCAACAACTTTTGGTGTATTGGCAAGGGGATTTTGAGTGCAAAATTTACAAAATTTCTTCGCATTATTATGGCTTTGCTCACTACTAAATGACTGATCGCACCCCTTTTCACAGACGTAAGGATACTTGATTTTTTCGGCCTCCTCAATCTTACTGGAGGAAATTTGTGAAACTTCAGACTTCTCATTCCGGATGCTCGCCTGGTAGGCCTGAACAGCTTTTATCTCTCGTAATTCTGAAATTAGATCATTATTTTTCTGCTGAAGGTTATTGTTGCCTATTTCCAGGATTTGAATTTTATTCTGAAGCGCATACTTCTCATTTGTAAGATCTTCAATTTCATGCTCCTCCTTTTTATTGAAAAAGTTAACGTAGTACTTAAGAATGAAAGCTGCTGATCCGGAAATAATAATGGTGATCGCGAGCTTGACCTGGCTTTCCCCGAATTGGGTATAAAAATAGGGTAGATTGAAAAAGCAAACGTTCAAAAGGAAAACAATAAATCCCAATCCAACGGCAACATTAGTCCGGCCATTAATTGAAAAAACAAAAATCCCGAGATCGAAAGCGAATGCAAAGAAGTAAGCATACCACGGGTTTTTAATTACGGATAATTGAAGTAGAAGATTGGCAGTGTGTACCATCATGGGTACCAGTAAGGCGATCAAAGTAATTAACTTGAAATAATCGCTTTGAAAATACCCCACTAACTTATTCCTGGAGATTGATTTATTTTCCATACAGATCCGTTACTAAGTAAGCCCACGCATTTTTATTGTACTGCATTTCACTCCCCTTTCGGATCCAAAGGACCATATCCTGATTGGATTTTATGTAGGGTAAGAATTCCTTTGCTAATGTGAAATAAACCCTGTCATCGGGATAGGGTGCAACCTGGAGCTGATCGGCTACCAGGTATTCCAGGATCGCGACTTTTTCGGTTGTATTCGGATCCACCGGCATACAGTATGCCTTAAGTTCCTCCGGAAGCCGGTTATACATATCATCGCTCATATAAACCGCCCCGCGTAAGTCATTTCCGGAATACAGTGGGAATTGAAATAAGTAATTAATCTTTCCAGCATACGAAAGAATGGGTAACAGAAGGAAACACCCTACCAGTAATACGCTTTTGTAATCCCTCCCAACGTCAAATTTGAAAATTTCCGAGTCGTAGTAAGCGATATGAAGGATGAGAAAAAGAACATTCCAGGGAACTACCGGATACCCATTCGTTAAAAGCTTGACCGGGATAATGACCAGGTGCATGGCGATGGCCAGCCAATTGGTTTTCCTTTTTGTTAAAGGGAAAAGCAAACCAATTCCTAATAAGAATTCTCCCCATGGAATGTAAGTACCAAAAAATCTCTGCAAGCTTGATCCATCTTCAGCAAGCCAGCCAAAAAAATGGGGCATTACTTCAATAATAAAAGAAGGATTCATTTTACTGATCCCGGCAGCCATATAGGTGATCCCGATAGTAGTAAGAACTACAAATCCTCTTGCTTCCCGGCTTGCTGTAGCCGGTATAAGCATAAAAGCAAAGAAATTGATATAGTAAGGCTGGATACGGTTAATGTCCAGACAACAGAGTATAACGAAGTTTGCTAAAAGTATCCAGGCAATAAAATCCTTTCGGGGGAATATAAGGTAAGCCAAGTGAATTAATAAGAACCCAGCAAATAGGGCTTGATGCACAAGGACCGGGTAATCGAATACCGAGGACTGAGGTGTGAACGGTATTAAGCTCGATCCCAGGTAAACATTTGCAGTCAGTAAGGATGTAATTAAGGAAATACCAACAACGGCTCTTTTAAATTGGTCATTATCGGTCAGCTGTTCAAATTTCATTTTTCAGGGTTTTTCATTTTTAACTTATGACCCACAGACCTCGCAGCTGTCAGGGTTTTCCAGAGAACAGGCAGCCTTCGCTAATTCAAATTCAATTTCAGCGGCAGACTTTTCTTCCGTTTTCTGCGGTTCAAATAAGCCCGGTGTTGCAGATACTGGAATTGTTGCAGCCCCATGATTAGTTATAGGTTCCGCTATTACTTTTTCAGTAACAGATTTATCAGCGGTAAATTTGATCGCATCTACAGCTGCTTGTGTTCTCAGGTAGTACATGCCGGTTTTTAAACCAAGTTTCCAGGCGTGGAAGTGCATGGATGACATTTTACCAAGGGTTACATCCTTTAAGTGGATGTTCAGGCTTTGTGATTGACAAATGTAAGCTCCACGGTCCGCAGACATATTCATGATCTCTTTCTGGGAGATTTCCCAAACAGTTCTGAATAGTTTACGGTCCTCAGCTGGCAGATCATTGAATGTAGCAATCGATCCATTGCTTAGTTTAAGGCGCTCGATCATTTCAGGCGACCATTTACCTAAATCAATTAACCGCTTCATTAAATGTTTGTTCACTACTATATATTCACCGGCAAGGGTTCTGCGGGTATAGATATTGGTAGTGTATGGCTCAAAGCATTCGTTATTTCCCATGATCTGCGAGGTCGATGCTGTTGGCATTGGCGCAATAAGCAAGGAGTTCCGAATACCGTGGGTTTTAACCTTTTGCTTCAATTCATCCCAATTCCATCTACCGCTTGAAGGAGTTACCCCCCACATATCGAACTGGAAAATTCCCTTTGATGCCGGAGAGCCTTGAAAGGTTTCATAAGGACCGTCCAGAACAGCTAATTGCATAGATGTTTCCATCGCTGCGTAATAGATTGTTTCAAATATTTCCCGGTTTAGTTGCTTGGCTTCCTCGCAATCAAACGGTAAGCCTAATAAGAGGAAAGTGTCCGCTAAGCCCTGCACACCGATCCCTATTGGCCGGTGTTTCCAGTTAGAGGTTTTTGCTTCCGGAACCGGGTAGTAATTTTGATTAATTACCTTGTTTAGGTTTCTGGTAATGACTTTTGTGATCCGGTATAGCTCCTCATGATCGTAGTGTAGTACTCCCTGTTTATTTGGCCTTACAAACTTATTCAAGGCAATCGATGCCAGGTTACATACAGCTACTTCCTCTTTAGAAGTGTATTGAATGATCTCCGTACAAAGATTGGAGGACTTGATTGTTCCGAGGTTCTTTTGATTGGACTTCCGGTTAGCGGCATCTTTAAATAAGATAAATGGATTACCGGTTTCAACCTCTGCGGTACAGATTTCCTCAAATAATTTACGGGCAGATACCGTTTTCCTAGCCCTGCCTTCCTTTACATATTTATGATAGAGGTTTTCAAAATCCTCCCCCCACACTTCTGATAACCCTGGAGCTTCATTAGGGCAGAATAAAGCCCACTCTCCTTCCCGCTCAACCATTTCCATGAATAGATCAGGAATCCATAAGGCATAGAACAGATCCCGCGCCCGCATTTCTTCTTTCCCGTGGTTCAACCTGAGTTTTAAGAAATCCTCAATATCCGCGTGCCATGGCTCCAGGTAGATTGCAAACGATCCTTTCCGCTTGCCTCCCCCCTGATCCACGTAGCGGGCTGTCATATCAAAGTTCCGGAGCATAGGCACGATCCCGTTCGATTGTCCCCCGGTCCCTTTTATATAGGATCCCTTTGCCCGAACGTTATGGATTGCTAACCCAATTCCACCGGCAGATTGTGAAATCTTAGCGCATTGCTTCAGGGTATCGTAAATGCCATCAATTGAATCTTCCTGCATGGTCAAAAGAAAGCAGGATGACATTTGAGGCTTTGGTGTTCCGGCATTAAAAAGCGTTGGGGTAGCGTGCGTGAAAAGCTTCTGAGATAACAAATCATACGTTTCCAAGGCAGCTGATATATCCTCTCCATGGATCCCCACAGCAACGCGCATTAGTAAATGCTGGGGACGTTCTACCGGCTGACCGTCAATACGCATCAGGTATGACTTCTCAAGTGTTTTAAATCCAAAGAAATCATAGTCATAATCACGGTCATGCTGAATAGCTTTATCTAATACCGCGGCATTTTCCGAAACAATCCTGTAGAATTCACTATCTACCAGTGGAGCAGGGCTTTTGGTTTTGGGATCAACAAACGTGTAAAGCCTTTTCATTGTATTGAAAAAGGATCCGGTTGTTTTTTTATGAAGATTAGAAATTGCAATTCGGGCAGCGAGGATCCCATAATCCGGATGCTGCACAACCATGGACGCGGCAATTTCTGCGGCAAGTGTATCAATCTGATCCGTGGTCATTTTGTCTGCCATCCCGTCAATTACTTTCCGGGTTACAGAAACAGGATCGATGAATCGGCCATCAAGTCCTTTAACTAAATCTTCTATTCGTTGGGTAATAGCATCAAACCTTACAGTCTGATGGGACTTGTCCCTTTTTATTACTATCATAATTTAAGAAGGTTGGTGTTGTAATTCCTGAGTATGTCCAGGTGAAAATCCTTTACCAGGTTTGTTTGAGATACCGGCTTTAAATTGGTATTTATCATCCATGTTGCTTCTGAGCATATTCAAATGGAGAATTCCGATTTCAACTTTTTGCTCTTTCAATTTATCCCGTAGTACAGCTGAGCTGAGGTTACCGGATTCATTGTTATCAATGATGTTGCGGATAACATCCTTGATCTCATGTGGAGTTCTTGCGATGCTGTTAGAGGAGGCAATGCCCCGATCAGAAAGGGACCTTGCTTCAAATCTAACTCCATTTGGAAGTTCAATGACTTTATCTTTCAGGACCCTGGAAATTGTTGATGGATCCATGTTGTGCATTTCAGCCAGATCCTTTTGCAGGATAGGCTTGATTTTATCCACGTTATTGGATTCTATAAATTCCCGTTGGAAATTACACAGGTATGAGATTACCTGTTCCTTATTGGCCAAAGACTCGGCCAGGTTCTTGTTAAACTGATCTACCTTAGCGATTTCAGCCTTATAAAAAGCAACCAAGTCTTTCTTCTTTGGATCATTCTCAAATTTTAATAGTTCACGCAGGTAAACTGAGTTTTTGTTAACCTGGATTTTAAAATCAGCGGTAGATTTAGCTTTGAATGCTCCCTTATCCAAGGTAACCACAAAATCGGGTTCTTTGGAGAATGACTTTAAGGGTGAAGAATTTTCTTTTGTATGCAGCGGTCTTGGATTCAGACCTTTTAATACACCAAAAACTTTATCCAGAACATTGCTATCTCCTAATTTGTATTTACGCTGGAGGCTGTCAACATCATCCTTCTTAAAGGAATCGTAATCATCACGGATTATCTTTTCCATGATCATATTCTCCGAGTTCCTCGGCATTCGTTGAATTTGGGTAATCAAACTATCCTGAAAGTTCGCTGACAAGATCCCGGATGGCAGGAGATTCATTTTAAGCTTGTCATGGACAGATTGGACTTCAAATTTTGAGAAGCCAGCCTTAGCTAAATTTGCATATACTGAATCAAGCTCACGAGATTCTCCTTCATTAGTGATAAAACCATCACCATCCATGGATTGAATCAGGTAAGTTGAAATTTCAATTTCTCCTGAAGTTAGTTTCAACGTGGAGGCCTGCTTAATTAATTCCTCTACTTCATTCTTGGAGGTTTTGAAAGCTGAATTGCGATCATCCGGAATTTCAAAGCCAGCCCCATCACCGGAACTTTTAGGCATGAACATTTCCTCATTAAAATCCTGAAGGTGCTGGTAGTCCTGTGTTGGTATATCAAGAAGATCATCCAGTGATTGTGTGTTGTCCGGGATACTTATATCATCATAAAATAAATTCAGATGAAGTTCCTGGTGAGCGATCTGAGCTACTTCCGCATTTGAAGCAGCAATAAGATTTTGTTTGGTGATTTGATCGTGCGTAGCAAAATGGCCTTGCCGGGTGGCAGCGCCCTGGAATACCTTCTGACTCATAAACCTTTCTTTACTGTGGATTACGCCACTAATCTAATGAGAAGGAGGGATTATTCCAAGAAAGGCTAACTTCTTCTAAATGAGAGTGTTAAGCCCCCACAATTTTTAATTTCTTTGCATTTTAAGTAATAAACACCGGTTGCATTACAGTTGAATTGGACAGATGTTACCGTATTGGGCGCGGCAATAACTCGATCACGCTTTTCATTGAAAAGTTCAAATTCAGTAGATCCAGGTCCAGGAGCAATTTTGAAAAAGTATGTTGTGCCTTTTATAAGAACGTATGAGAATTCGTTTGATTCATTTGATTCAGAATGATGGAATTTATAACACTTGATGAAGTTAGTCCCAACCTCATGCGCTGCACAATCGATTTGCTTACATTCATGGGTCATTAAATAAATAGGCAAAAGGAGGAGGAGGAATTTATTCATACACATAAATATTAAAATTACTTTACATCATCGCTTTTCAGATTTAGAATAAAATCTTTTAACTCAGAAACTTTTACCTTATCTATTTCCACAAATCGCTTTACCTCTGCATATAATAAGAATTGTTCTGAAGTGAAATACCGTTTACCGTTTCGCAACAATGAACAATATTTACTTCCAAAATTTTTCTTTAAGCTTTTCAGTTCCTTCTCCCATCTAACTAAAATCTGGTAGTCCACATCAAGGGCCTGACTGAATTCAACCCGCGAATAGTACATTTTCTGAATATCCTTCATACCATTAACCCAGGCTTGCCAGATTCTTATCGGTTAAAACAGCATCCAGATAATTTATGTCAAGCTCCATATCCCTGCAAAGCTGAATACAGGCATACTTTTCCTCATCTGTGATTTTACCATCAGCTTCAACGATTTGGAGATACCCGTTTAAAATATATATTTTCTCGCGGGTTGTTTCGGGTTTTAAGAACCTTAAGGAGCTTGCGCCAGCAAAACAGGTTTTAACCGTAGTGGTGTTAATATCTTCCTGCTGGGCAATCTCCAAAAGCTTTGCCATTTCTTTATCGCAAATTTCGCCATCTTTTAAAGCTAGTTGAACGAGGTTGTTGAAAAAAATGTCTTTAAAAGCGTTTTTCATAGAATGAGTAGTATAAAAAAAGTGGTTATGTGAATTAAAATCTATTTCATTAGGATCCGGTTAAAGCTTGCTTACCTTAAATGTTGCTGGATGACCGTCTGAAATAAAGTATCCATCTCCACTTACAAATTCCTGGGTTAAGGTTAATCCGCTTTCATTATTAACCATATTCTCACCCTTGAATTTTTCATCTTTAATTTTCTGAACAATAAAGTGAACCTTACCGTCAAAAACATTTGCCTTTGCAGTAAACACATAGTTTTTTGGGACAACGGTTCCGTTAATATCTACTTCCTCTGAGGTTCTAAACTGGATTTCATCGTTGTGCTTAAATTTCTGATTCCCGTTTACTTTAGCTTTAAGCATAATACCTTCGCTCTTAGCGCTGCCCGATGATCCGTTAGTATTACTAGCGGTATTCCCTCCCGAATTAAAAAGGTTTCTTTTCTTTGCCTTCTTATCCTCAATGACCTGAAGGCTGTCTGATATGCGTTTTGCCTTAGCCACTTCAGCTTCTTTAATTCTTGCCAAAGCGGCTTCATCCTTATCAGAATTAAAGAGTGTCGGCTTTTCCTTTTTATTAAATACTTCAGGCTCTTTTGCAGGCTCATCGACAACGGCTAATACCTGGGTTGAATCTTTTGGAGTGTTTTTAAGACTGGCCTTAATTACTTCCAGCTGCTCAATCTCTTTGTCAAATTTTTCCTTCTCGGCTTCAAGAACCTTTGTTATCTCTGCAATCTTCTCCTGCTTGACAACCATTTTTTGGGTTGTCACACCTACGTTCTCAGCGAAGGATTCAACTACATCATCAACAAACTTCCAGTCTTTGGTTTTGTAAACCTGGATTGCAAGTATCCCTAAGATAAATGTAGTCCCAAAACAGGCAGACGTTGAATAAAGAACAACCTTTCTCCTTTTCTCTACCGGACTCATTATATATACAGTAAGACCGATGATGATGAATAAAACAACCAGGCCAGCTACCAAGATGATAGCAACATCGCGGTTTGACTTAACTTCAAATTTATCTCTGAATTCAATCCTGTCCGTATCCGTACCTGTTACTCTAGGCTGGACGTTGGCAATTAACGCATCAATAATAAGCGCTGGCCGGGATAGGAATAATTCCTTTCTCCACATTGCTGTTGTTGCAGATCCTTTAGCATCGTAACCAACGGATTTTATACCATATATATTACTTTGTACGATTGCACGATCTGTGTGGAACGATTGGCTCACAAAGATCACATCATTTGTTTTGAAAACACCCAAAAGGCGTAATGAAGAATCAACTGTTCTCAAACCTAATGAATCAATTTTAATGAATTGTTCAGGTACTCCGAGGGCAACCAGGTCGTTCTTCATATCTCTGGTTTCGTTGTATTTTCCGTCCGCATGGGCCTCTCCTAACCCATCCCCCGATAAAATAAAGTATTTTACTTTTCCAGCAACCCATAATTCATAGGCTGCATCAATACGGTATGTGTAATACTTATTTTCTCCCTTACCGCTGGATAACATTTTTGAGGTTCCTAAAACAACAACGGGTTTTGGTTGTGGTATATCCTTAATAGAAACTTTTTTAGAATTGGCTGTGATAGCTACATAGGAGTTAACACCGATGTAAAAAACTACCAACAGCATTACGGCAGCTCCGGTAAACTGGATCCCCAGATCAGCCCATTCAGAATTCAAAAATGATAAGTGTGGTTTCTTTCTAACGATGTACTTTAATAATTGGTCAATTAAATAATTAAACCCCTGGAATAATCCACCCAGCACACCAATGTAAAAAATACCCCAGATGACATTCCAGGCATCAATATGTTTAACGTATTGTGCAGCACTTACCGCTCCACTTTGTCCGTCCATCACTTCGCTGTCCGGATTGACGAGCGTAAATAGGCCCCACAGTAATAACACTGCGAAAATGAACTTGCCTAATTTTTTGAGAATTGTTTTCATAAAGCCAAAATGATTACTGTTTAATTACTTTAATTATCTTCTTTTCATTGTTATAGATTAGGTGAAGGAAGTAAACCCCTGGTTTGAGATCAGGTAATACATCTGGTCCAAGCTGATAGTTTCCATCAACCTGAGAGGAGAGTTTCTTACTGAAAAGCATCCTACCATAAGAATCATTAAGGGCTATTGAAATTTCCTTTGGGAACCCGCCTGCGATTACAATACCTTGTGTAAAAGGATTTGGATAAACAGAAATCGGTTCGTTTCTGTCATCTTGATTACCCGTTATTACGGTTTTTAAGAAAGTAAGATTTTTGGAAAAGGTAGCCTGGCAGCCTCCCGAATTGGTCAAGCTAAGGATAATGGAAAATTCTCCTTCAGCATATATATATGATTGGCCAGGATTTGTTTCGAAGAAGGTTGAATAATAATTTTCATCCTGTAACGTCCAGATAGCTTCTGATTCAGAACCTAAATTGTGGGAGAATTGAACCAAATCCCCAGAAAAGTACACATCCTTATTTGGTGTAATTGTAATATCTGCTTCAAAACCTATATGAGCTGATTTTTTAGAGGTGTAAGTACACCCATTTAGAAGATACGTGTAGGTTAGTTCGTATTTTTTATTTGTTTCAAATCCTGTTCCGTTGAATTGATTACCGGTTACTCCAGGACCGGACCATGTTCCTCCAGAAGGAGTTCCGCTTAATGTCTGTATTGCTTCAGAAGCAGAACAAAACAATATATCCGGTCCAGCGGAAGCGGATACATTCTGCATGATGACATTAGATTCTACACGGTTTGATTGACAAGTAAGTTTCTTTGATTGAACCCAATATTTAGCATTAGCGGTAAGATATGGGGTTTGAAAAACCTCCCCTGTACCGACAATATTTCCTCCGGTTGCAGCATCGTACCAATAGTAATCCGAGTCGGGATCATAGTTTGTAACTTTCAACCTCGTATCTCCTTGTTGGCAGGCGTAAACAGTTGGGACTATCGGGGGAGCAATTCCGGAACTGTTTAAAACGATTGCTGCCGGGATGGTCATTGAGTTTACGCATCCGTTAATCGTTGTATACTGGAAGGTTATCGGGTAGGAATTAAGGGGTACTCCGGTAGTGTTTAAAATATTGCCGGAGATCTTTCCTGCTAATGCCGGTGCTGTTGATGACCAGGTAATATTTGATGTGATCAGGTTACCGTTTTGCATAGGTGCAATAGCGGCTAATAAATTTATTGATGATGCCCCGCAATTTGGTGAAACATTAGGGTTTGTAACTGAAAGCTCGGATGGTACATAAACTGAAATAGTAGCGGATTTACTTTTAATGCACCCATTACGATTGACTGTATAGGTTACTGGGTAGTTTTCTCCAGCACTGACTCCTGCCGTTGAAAAAGTCGTCCCGCTTACCCCAACCCCGCTCCAGGATGTTGAATAAGATCCACCATTAACAGGCGTTCCGGTTAATGCGTAGGTTGGGACATTTTTACAAACATCCATATTACTAACCCCTGCAATACTCCAGTTTCCTGGACCGATACGAACAGTTTTTGTTGCGGAACCGGTACATCCGGATGCGGTGATTGCTACTTTAATTGTTACATCCGTAAACGTTGATGGCTCTCCTGCGAAGTTTGGATTGAAATTGACTCCTGAAACAGCAGCGGGATGAGAAGTTGAAGAGAATACTGGTGTATAATCTCCAGCCCACTCAAAACCGGTTCTTAAATCAATGATGCCGCTGTCAGAACATATACTCTCTGGAAGCTTTGAATTAATATCAACAAGGCCACTTACTGAAAAGGTATGTTCCAGGTATGAAGGCCCGCCATTATAGAATGTTTTGGTTGCACGTATCTTAACCTGCCCTGTGTAAGCGCCTGGAGTATAA
>Ga0075158_10000921_pt1 | contig 23052 bp, 21 predicted proteins | sample JI91814BDNA_FD_70968 | JGI IMG/M metagenome (GOLD analysis project Ga0075158, IMG submission 70968) | Wastewater effluent complex algal communities from Wisconsin, to seasonally profile nutrient transformation and Carbon sequestration -... | ecosystem: Engineered > WWTP > Effluent > Algae... | reverse complement strand
CACGCTGTCCAGTCTGCTCGTAGTGTATTTTGTATTGCCTACGAAGGTGATGTTGCGGAAATAAAATCGTTTGTCTTCTTCGATCTTCAGTTTGATCCCTATCCGTTCATTATTGATCACATAAATAGAATCACTGACAATTTTGGCATTGCGAAATCCAGCCTTGTTGTATTTCGCAATCACCTTTTGTTTGTCCTCTTCGTATTTTTCTTCGATGTACTTTGAGGATTTGAAAATGCGGTGCCACTTGCGTTCTTTGGTTTCTTTCATGGCGCGTTTTATCGCCTTTTCACTCAGCACCGGTTTTTCTTTTTTACTTTGAAAAAACAAAACCTTCTTTTTTTCCGTCGCAATGCCTGCTCCCTCCAAAATAATCTCTTCGATTTTTACGCGGTCACCCCGATTAACGTCAAAGGAAAGGATTACGCCATTTTCCATTTTAGGATCAGGCGACTCGGATGTCTTAACGTTCGCATTGAAGTATCCTTTCTCAGTGTAGTATTCCTTGATCACAGCAATGGCATTGTTCTTCATGTTGTCATTGCAGATAGTCAGGGTTTTCAAGTCCAGTTTTTCACGAATATTGTCAGCTTCCGACTTTTTAATTCCTTTGATTTCAAATTTTGTCATCCGCGCAGATTCTTTCAAACTAATAACAAGGAACACATCATTTCCCCTGAATTCTGCTGCGTAAATCCCGATATCGGTGAAGAGGCGTTGTTTCCAAAGTTTGCGAACGGCATCCGTGATTTTATCACCTGGTATCATGATCTCATCACCTTCCTGAAGTCCGCTAAAAAGTTTGATGGCCTGCACGTCCGTGTAAACTGCACCCAGAACAGTAAGGCCAGCGATTCGATATTCCAAAGGCGCCGAATAGTCGATCGTTTCTCCGATAATGGTTTGTGAAAAGCCAGAATTGCATACAATGACGAAAGCCAACAAGGCAAAAAATCTCCTCATGCAATTTCCTTTATGCAATAGTTCATTTGATTTCATTTTAAAAGCTCTCGTCCTTTTTTTGGTCTATATCTGCCTGCATGTTTGGCTCTTCTATGTCGGTGAGTTGAGCGGAAGTGCGCCCAAAACGTCTTTCTCGGCCCTGATAGTCAATCAGCGCTGCGTAAAAATCCTCTTCGCGGAAATCCGGCCAAAGGGTTTCCGTGAAATACAACTCCGCATAGGCGATTTGCCATAGCAAAAAGTTACTAATACGGTGCTCACCACTTGTGCGAATTAGTAATTCCGGATCAGGAAATGCATCTGTATTCAGGTATTTGCTAACAGTCTCATCTGTTACCTCCGCTGCAGTGATCCCATGCGAAATCATCTTTTTAATTGCAGATGTTATCTCCCAGCGTGAGCTGTAGCTCAATGCCAGTATGAGATTCACACGGTGATGATGCGCAGTTCTTTCTTTGCCTTTTTGCAATTCTGCCCGGCACTCGGCTGGTAAATTTTCAATATCACCAATTGTGTGAAGGCGTACTTCATTCTTGTCCAACTCTTCAAGTTCACCCATAATGGTGTGCACGAGCAAGGTCATCAGTGCTTCTACCTCTTCTTTCGGACGACGCCAGTTTTCAGTAGAAAATGCGTAAAGGGTAAGGTATTTTACTCCCGATGCAGTGGCCGCTTTTAACGCAGCACGCACAGCTTCTACGCCATTGAGATGTCCAAAAACCCGCTCCCGACCATGGTTTTGCGCCCAGCGTCCGTTCCCATCCATAATGATGGCAACATGCTGCGGAACTTTCTGCGGATCAATATTAGATAATAGGCTCATCTTCGTAACTCGGGTCTTTGCGCGCTAAGCAAAAAAGGCCGGCAAAGGTACATTTTATATGCAAGACTGAAACGAAAACCTTGAAGTTGTGCCTTATGAACCGATTTAACGGCAAATTCGGGTTTTACTCATGCTCCCAGCAGGATGTAGCCTTTTTGTCGATACGGATATTCAATGAGCCCATCACAAAGAAGTAATAATCTTTACGACCTGGATCGCCACGTTGCAAATTGGCGTTGTTACGTGTATTGCCATCTGGGATCTCTTTTTGAAGACTCCTGTCGCTGAGTGTCGCGGCCAGTTGTCCATTGATGTCTTCCAAGACGCCCGGATCAACATATTTACCGGAAATGTCATCAATGTAATCCGTAAACGTTTTGCGCACGCCCCATTCCATGCTAAATCCGAATATGGCGAAAAGATTGGTTTTGAAGCCAACACCAAAGGGCACTGACATCATACTCGTTTTGTATTTATCACCGCCATATTCAGTGCCTTGTCCTTCTGTTCCGAGCGGTTGCAGCTCATACCAGGTGCCTTTGTACTGTGCCATGGGTTTCATGTTGTAATACGCCAACCCAGCAAAGAGGTAAGGGCTCATTGGAAACTGTTTGTTGCCAAGCTGATACGGAAAAAAATTCAGCTCGAACTGCATGCTGCCTTCTATAATCTGGTTGCGAAAAGATAGATTCCGATTGCGAATCCAGGGGTCTTCACTGTCTTTGTCCCACGCTTCCAGTGAATGATACAGTATGCTGGCCTTCATGGTCCAGCGACGATTGAAGTTATTGCGAAAAGAAATACCTCCGCCTGGTTTTAACTTAGTGCCAAAGTGTTTGTATGGATTGATTTCCCCGATGTAATAGCTCGTCCCAAACAATAGACCTACGTCTTTGCTTTTCTCGTATTTATTTCTTTGGGAAAAAGAAAGTATCGGAGCCAGTATAAATATGATCAGCCAGTTAAGTTTCAACGAAAGGGTGTACGGTGTTTTTTAAAAATTATTGCTTTCTACGCTCCTCAATCTTTTTAGTTTTATTTTTCTAACCTCTCACCTCTCACCTCTCACTTCTTACTCCTCGCATCCAATCCCCAACCCATTTTAGTTCGAATGGTATTGAAAAAACTCTGACCTTGAAATGCCACCAGGTGCAATTCGAATGAAGCGCGGGTGAGTTCCAGAATCGTTTCATTATCTACTGAAAAGGATCTGCTATCCAACGTCAAAAGGAAATTAGGATCCCGGCCTTCTGCACGAAGTGATACTTTGCTCGTGTTGGAAATCACAAATGGACGAACATTGAGATTGTGAGGTGCAATAGGAGTGAGGATGAGATTATTGCTCGAAGGCATTACTATCGGGCCACCGCAACTAAGTGAATATGCCGTTGATCCGGTAGGTGTGGCAACGATCAATCCGTCGGCCCAGTATGTGCTCATGAATTGATCGTTCACGTAAGCATGTATCGTGATCATGCTATTCCGTTGTTTATTCAAAAGCGTTACTTCATTTAACGCAAACGGAAAGTCGCCAAAACTTTGTTGTTCACTGCGCACTTCAATCAATGATCGACTATCTAAGGTGTAGTCGCTATTGATCAATGCTTCCAATGCTTCATCGATTGAGTCAAGGGAAATATTCGATAAAAAGCCAAGACGACCTGTATTTACACCAACGACAGGGATTTTTGTGTCGCGGAGGATGGCTGCGGTTTCAAGCAAGGTTCCATCTCCACCAATACTTATAAGAAAATTGGTTCCAATGAGATCTTCCGTCTTTCGAAAAATCTCTGTGGTTACGGGTAACTTTACTCGAGATGATAAAAATCCGTGAAATTTTTCATGAATGCTTATTTTGATACCACGACGAATCAGTCCTTCTGTGAGTTTTTCAACTCCGAAGATGTGCTCGTCATCAAAACGCTTTCCGTACAGCGCAACTTTCACGTGTAATCTTATTTAGAATGCAAATTAACCCAAATCACACGTTAGATTTTTATTATATGTATCTAAAAAAATCAGAAAGCCAACCCTGATTCGGATTGGCTCTCTGTTTAGCATTCAAGTGGTGTAATCAAATATTTAAAAAACGCATCAATTCTTCATAACGTTTTTTCAAGTCTTCGGTGTATTCCGGTTCCTGATACGTGGCTTTTACATTATAGCCGAAGCGGCCAAAACTTTGAACCATGGCATTCACATCCGGCTGATTTACTTTGAGGTTGACTTCAATTTTTCCGTCTTCGCCCGGACTTACGGAGGTGCTTAAAATTTTCGCATCGTTTTCCTCAATGATGCGCGCAATCTGCTGCAAGCTGTAATCTTTTTCCCACATCTCAAGTACGATGATTCCTCCGCGTTGATGCGCACCTTGCATTTCAGAAAGCTTTTCTACCAAATCTTCTATCGTAATACATCCAATGTAGTTGTTTTCAGCATCCGCAACTGGTATAACACTGATGTGATACTGCGATGCAATTTTTAAAACATCTAGAATATGATCATCTGGCAAAACGCTCACCTTCAGCAATTGCATTTTTGGATCATGTTCATTGTTCAAAATGGATTCTACACCGAGTAATACGGTTTCTGAAATCACGCCCAGGTATTTGTTATTCTCAGTAACAGGCAGATGTCCAACGCGGTACTCATCCATGAGATTTAGGGCGTTGATCGGATCGTCTTGTGCCTTGAGCACCGGAAGATCGACTTTGAGAAGTTGTCTTGCTGTTATCACTTAGGGTTGTTTTTGTTTTTCAGCTTTATTACAAAAGAATGTCGGATTTACCCTTCCATCTTCTAATCAAAAGCTTCACTGCACGTATGCTTAAAATCGGGCCAATAATTCTTTCATGTGTTTTTGTCATGAAAAAAAGTGTGGTCCTACATCTTAAACTATTCTGCGATGTAAAAGTTGCATTTGAGCTCTTCGATATGTATTCGAGTTATTGAGATTTATACACAACTGTTTTGTTTAGAAATGACGTTTTTATGCGCAGTGTTAATCATCGCGAATCTTGAATTCTATTCAATGAATCTTAGGTTTTATTTGGGACGTTGCGTCATGAAGTGTATGAAACTCAAACGAAATGCGTCTGATTTGAATCTTTACTTCTGATCAATTCAGACTTTCTTTGCCAACTGATAATAGAACACGTGAAAACAAAACTGAGCGTAAACATCAACAAGATCGCAACCATTCGCAATGCGCGTGGAGGCAATGTTCCCAATCTTCTTCTCACCGCTATGGACATTGAGCGTTTTGGTGCAGATGGCATTACGGTGCATCCCCGACCCGACCAGCGCCATATTCGTTTTGATGATGTGTATGATCTGAAAAAATCATTGACCAAAGAATTCAATATTGAAGGTTACCCAAGTGAGGATTTTATGCGCATGGTGCTCGACGTTCGTCCAGATCAAGTAACCTTGGTTCCCGATCCGCCTGAAGCTCTGACATCCAATGCTGGTTGGGATGTCATTACGCACGCGGATTTTCTCAAGGAAATTATTGGTCGATTAAAATCGGCAGGTATTCGCACAAGTATTTTTCTTGATCCGAATCATGAATTGGTGGCTGCTGCCAAAGCGACAGGTGCGGACAGAATTGAATTGTATACCGAGGCATATGCGTCACATTTCGACCAAAATAAAGAGTCAGCTATCGCGCCTTTCGTGCAAACCGCCAGAAGCGCTTTGGATTGCGGTTTAGGTCTCAATGCCGGCCATGATTTGTCGCTTCATAACCTACATTATTTTTCCAAACACATTCCCGGATTACTCGAGGTTTCGATCGGCCATGCTTTGATTAGTGATGCCCTGTATTTCGGCCTCGAGAATACTGTGAACTTATACCAACGTGAATTGCGTCAAGTATGAAATTGTTTCACAAGTCACTCGGTGACGGACCACCTTTATTGATTCTTCATGGATTGTTCGGAAGCGCGGACAATTGGCAAACGCTTGCGAAATCGTTTGCGCAGGATTTTAAAGTGTATTTGATTGATCAACGAAATCACGGCCATTCGCCGCAGAGCAAGGAGGATTCATACGCTCTTATGGCCGACGATCTATTTGAACTCATTGCCGAAGAGGGTTTGCGGGATGTCAAGCTTATTGGGCATTCCATGGGTGGAAAGACGATCATGCATTTTGCTCAACAATATGCTTTTCTGATTGAAAAAATGATCGTTGCCGATATGGGAATCAAAAGTTATCCTCCGCACCACGATGATGTCTTTGCCGGATTATTTGCAGTGGATGTAGATCGCTGTGAAAGCCGCCAGCAAGCTGAAGAACGATTGAGTGTTCACGTGCATGAACCGGATACACGTCAGTTTTTGTTGAAGAATTTGTATTGGAAAGAACAGAGGAAACTTGCATGGCGTTTCAATTTGCCTGTTTTGTTCGACTGTCGAAGTGAGTTTATGAAAGCTTTGCCACCAACAAAAATTGAATGTGACACGCTTTTTCTGCGTGGAGCAAAAAGTCACTACATCCTGAATGAAGATATGGCAGCAATTCGTGAATTAGTCCCTCATGCCTCCTTTGACACGATTGAAAATGCCGGTCATTGGCTTCATGCACAACAGCCGCAGGTATTTTTGGAAAAATGTCTTCGATTTTTGAAGGACGTGTGATTCCATAAAAGCACCTATCGAATTCAGCGAACATGCTGAGGGTGTGAAAAACTCCGACAATACGTCAAGGATATTTTTCTGAAAATAGCATGTTTGCGGCTAAATTCGCCGCGTCAAAAACCAACTACCAATGGGAATTTCCGATAAAAAAATACTTGTGCCTACTGATTTCACCAAAGTGAGTGAAACGGCTTTGGAACATGCTCTTCTTGTAGCGAAAACAATTGAAGCCAACATCTATGTTACGCATATTGTAGATAATAAAAAGCACATTGCAGAAGTACGCTTGAAGCTTGATTCTATTCGCGAGCGTGTTTTACGTGAGCATAATTTCGAGATTAAAACGATTGCTCGCATCGGAAGTATTTTTGAGGATATCGATAAAGTGGCTGTAGAGTTGGACGCAAGTCTAATTATCATGGGAACACATGGCATGCGCGGAATGCAATTCCTAACAGGAAGCCGGGCATTGAAAATTGTAACGGAAAGTTCTGTTCCGTTCATTGTTGTTCAAGAAAGACAAACACGCGTGCATGGATTCCACAAGCTTGTAGTGCCGCTTGATTTGCATAAAGAAACAAAACAAAAATTGAGTTTGGTTTCTGATATGGCGAAGTATTTTGGATCCAAAGTGCATTTGATTTCGCCAGGTGAAACAGACGAATTTTTGAAGAATCAGTTGGAGCGCAATATCATTTTTGTGGAAGAATATCTTTCCGACAAAGGAATTCCATATGAAGTGGAAATTACAGACAATAAATCAGATGGATTTGTAAAAGATCTGTTGAAGTACAGTGCTTCTATTGACGCTGATTTGATTTGTATCATGAATTTCTACGACAACAGCATCATGAGTTTTTTCAGCAGTAATTACGAACAACAAGTGATTACGAATGAAGCCCAAATTCCGGTGTTGTGCGTGAATCCGGTTGATACATACGTTGCGGATAAAGCGATTTTTACACCATGAAATTCGTGACTGCCTGAGGCAGTTCGAGTGTGTGAAAATTCGGGATCATTCCACCATTCGATCTCAATCATATTAGAGAACTTAGAATCGTGTTCGTGTCACGATTTCTATGTCGCGAAATCATGACACAAAGCTGCACATGCTTGATCCCAAGTAGCCAATGGAATTTTCATAGTGATTTTTTCTGTGTTCAAAATGCCGATGTGTTGAATCAAAATTTTGTTCTCCGCATCAACATTTATGATGAAAATCACCACCTTGTCCAAGCCCGAAAGCGTCAGGCTTCCAAACAATCGGGACTTATGTGAAAATACTTCGTTTTTCAATCAGGTAGGATTTTCAAATACTATTATGTCGGAGTGAGTGTCATCGTAAGTCGATTGTTCTAATCAAAAGTTCACCACTAAAATCTATAATTAAAAAGTGGAATGGCTCAGTTTTGATCACATGAGTTCATTTTTGAAAATAGCACGGATTATTTTCTCATAATCTGGTTTCCATTTTTTGAGTTTTGCGAGGCAGACATCGAAATTGAATTTGTTCATCACTTGTTTGAAGTTGTTTACGGTCTTGATCAATGCCATTTCACCATTCACTTTTTCGAGTCTGATGATGTTGCTACCACTTATCAGATAGGATATTCATAGAATACGAATTCACAGATGCGAATCATTGTGCCGGTTTTGCGGAATGGACGGCGATTTGCGTTTTGATCTACAACAGAGATCGAAATTATTTCCTCGCTGACATTGGTTCAACGATTTTGTAGTATTACATTCGTGACTGAACCAAATAGTGTCGCGCAAGAATAGCTGGATGAATTGAGAGGTTCAAGTAGGTCCCGATGGCTATCGGGACTGTGAGAAAGTGGTAGTGAAAATCCGCTAGATGACTTGATTGGTCGCCATTGCAGAGCGGCACCCAAAAATAAGTACGACCATAAAATCAATATCAAAAATGAAAACCAATAAAGTTACTCTTCATAGAGTATTTACAGCAAGTCCAGAAAAAATTTTCAAAGCATTCACAGATGCCGAAGCTTTGGCTTCTTGGCTTCCACCTTACGGTTTTGTTTGTAAAGTTCATAGTTTGGACGCTCAAGTTGGCGGTAAATACAAAATGTCCTTTACTAATTTCGGTACAGGTCGCAGTCATTCATTTGGTGGTGAATATTTAGAAATCATACCGAATGAATTTCTTAGGTATACAGATGAGTTTGACGACCCAAATTTGCCAGGACAAATGATAACAACTATAGATTTAAAAAGCGTTGTATGTGGCACTGAACTTATTGCAACACAAGAAGGAATTCCTGATGTTATTCCTACTGAAATGTGTTATTTAGGTTGGCAAGAAAGTTTAGAAAAATTGAAAAAATTAGTTGAACCAAATATTCCAGACGCATAAAATCACGTTGAAATCAAGTTCGATAATAATTGCAATTAAAACAGTAAATATGGCACAAATTAATCCTTACATTCATTTTAATGGAAATGCAGAAGAAGCATTTACATTTTACAAATCAGTATTTGGTGGAGAATTCTCAATGATCACTCGTTTCAGAGATATGGCTTCCGAAGAATTTTCTGTTCCGGAAAGCGAAACAGAAAAAATAATGCACATTGCTTTACCTATTGGTAAACACAGCATTTTAATGGGCAGTGACACACCTGAAAGTATGGGAAGACAAAACGAAAATGAAAATAGAAGCAAAATCTCTATTGTTGCAGATAGTAAAGAAGAAGCAGACCGTTTATTCAATGGACTTTCGGTAGGTGGACAAATTGAATTCCCAATTGCGGACAGTCCTTGGGGTTCCTATTTTGGAATGCTTAGAGACAAGTATGGTTTTGAATGGATGGTGGACTTTGACCCAAGACAACAGGTGAACCCTATGAATAAAAACAACGAGCGGCTAACATCTAAGGCTTAGACGCCCCATGCGCGTGGGAGCTGAGATGTAAGCCTACGTTGAAAGAAACTCAAATAGGTTTTGTTGGAGAGATTGTGTATGCGATTTGAGCCGCGTCAGAATTACAAATATTTTCCACACTGGCGTTGGTTCAACCATAATGAAATATCTCATTTGTTAATGAATCAAGAAGTGAGATAGAAGTGCGGACTAGGGCAAGTCGCATGGTCCTTTATGCGCGCAATTGCACCATAAACGTTTCAGTTATGATGAAGTGTTGACGGGTTCATTTAATTTAGGGAACTTTTGAGCAGAAGGTCGGAAATTCGTAAAATAAATGTGAGGCTTTTACAAGCCTGAGCGTATACCTTTCATTGTCAAAACGAACGAAAAAAGTTTTAATGAACTCGATAAAAGCAACTTTTTTATTTCAAATAACAAAAATCAAAGAGAATGTTTTGATTTTTCTTCTACTTGCCGCAACTGCATTGGTCACATTATATGTTGGTTATCGACATGAGGAGCTGGCACGGAGTGTCGTTTATCTCAGTGTGATGTGGTTTTTTACTTTTTTAATGGATCTCTATGCTATCCTAAAACCTACGAAAGATGCATTTATAGTGCGACAGCCGAAACGTGAATCGATGTATTTTATCGCTTGCGTCGTTTTGGGTTTTGTGTTTTTGTTTTTCCGTTATTCGCCATCAGTGGATTGGGCAAACCTTAATGCACTGATAAAGCTGGCTTTGCTGCCATTGATTTTATTCATGTTCCCAATTGCGTTAGCTGTCATCTTGCTTCGATTAAAATACAAGCCACTTGATCTGGGATTTCGTTTGAATGGACTTATTCTGGTAGTACCAATTGTTTTAATTTCTGCTTTGGTGAATAGAATCGTTTCACCACAAAGTTTGACATTTGATGCTGTGCTTGCTGAAACGGGTGGAGTTTTAGGTGCGTTGTTAACGGGAATTATAGCTGCAGGTTTGTCAGAAGAATTTTTCAAAATGGTTGGGCAAACTAGATTGGGAACCTACTTCAATAATTTTGGCCTTGGCTGGTTTATAACTGTCGTGATCTGGGCATTGATGCACGTTCCAAAGTGGTACGCTGAGAACCTTGATATGACCGAAGCGCTTTTGAGTGCAATTCGAATTATGCCGATCGGTTTGATGTGGAGTTATATGACTCACCGGACGAAAAGCATTTTACCATCAGTTCTTGTCCATGGAACAAACTTTTGGGGACTGCAAAATTTTTAAAACAAAAGGCCCTTTGCTCTTTTTGGTAAATCATGAGGTTGGCTGAAAAATATAAGTAGTAGCCAGATGGATTTTTAACTGGAATTGATGACACTATCGATTTGGTGGAATGTGCAGTAATATTCACTTATAAATCACACATGTTTCTCCAAAAACTTGATGATTTCGCCTGCAATGTCTTTTTGTGTAGCGCGTTCAATGCCTTCCAATCCTGGTGATGAGTTGACCTCGATGATCAGTGGGCCGCGCTCACTTTGCAACATATCCACACCAGCAACTCCAAGTCCCAGCGCTTTGGCCGCTTTGATGGCTGTGATTTCTTCCTGCCGTGTTAGTGTTACCACCTCGGCGGTTCCTCCACGATGCAGATTGGAACGAAACTCACCTTCTTTTGCTTGTCGTTTCATCGCGCCTACAACATTGCCATCAATCACAAAAGCACGTATGTCAGCTCCTTTGGCTTCTTTAATAAACTCCTGCACAATCACACGTGCTTTCAAACCATTGAACGCTTCTATTACACTGATTGCCGCTTTGTCATTTTCTGCCAACACAACTCCAAGCCCTTGCGTACCTTCCAATAATTTGATGATCACGGGTGCTCCACCAACTTCTGCCAATATTTTCTCAACGTCTTTGGAATAATTTGTAAAGACTGTTTTTGGTAGGCCAAGTCCTGCGCGTGATAATATTTGCATACTGCGCAGTTTGTCGCGTGAGCGCACCAAAGCTTGCGACTCAATGGCACTGAATACATGCATCATTTCAAACTGACGAACTACCGCTGTTCCATAGAATGTTACTGAGGCACCAATACGCGGAATGATGGCATGTACATCCTGAAGTTCTTCACCGCGATATATCACTTTCGGTTTTTTCTTTTCAATGACCAAATTGCATTTCGTATGATCGACAACACGAACATGGTGGCCATGTTGCTCTGCTGCTTCAACCAATCGTTTGGTGCTATAGAGTTTAGTGTCTCTGGAAAGAATGACGAGATTCATAGGGCTAGAATTGGGGTGGAAAGTAAGTAGAGTTTAGGTGAGTTCAGCGTTAGGAAATTGTGAAAATGCAATGTGGTCGTCGTTCGCCATTTGGCCGTTATATCAAATAGAATGTTGACTTTTTTTCATCGTTGATTTCTTTTTTTCATCAGGTTTTTGTCAATCAAATAGCTGATAACATGCTTCAATACTTGCGTGATCTAAGGCGACGTGTCGGCCATGTTTGTATGCGCCTTCACACAGTTTACCATATTCACTATTCGTCATATGCAAACAACGATTGAGAGTTTCGCCAAAATGCGTGGCATCGAGTGCGATGTCCCAGCCCGCATTTTTTTCTTCAAGTCCTCGCCACGGTGTTTTATCACTGATGATAACAGGCGTCGCATTTGTCAGCGCTTCGGAAATAGCATGACCGAAATTTTCTCCCCATGTTGCCATGTAAAAGAAGTGATATAATTTCAATTTGTCCGGAATTTCATGCGGAGGTATTTCTCCCATAAATCGAATTTTCACACCATTGATGGTGTCTGCAAGTTTGCGACACTCTTCTAAATAGTATGGGTTTTGTTGTGTACCATAAAAATCACATGAGGTATTGCCTGGTTGGAGTTGTTTCAAAAATTGAATTGCCTCGAGTATGCCTTTTTCCGCGCTGATGCGTGCGATGCAAATAAGTTTTAATTCACCACTCTGTTTGTTGGGCTTGTTCGGTTTTTCCATGGGCACATTCGACAAATTGGGCGCTATACGTATGTCGTGCGCTGAACGAAAGTGTTTGACAACACCTTCCTTTTCATCTTCACTAGTGACATGCCATCGTATTCCACGAAACAATCCTGTGAATTTTGCCAACAGCAAAAAGATTTTTTTCTTTCTGGCTTTGATGGACAATGCACCCGGCTTTAACATCCCACGTGGTGCAAGCACGATGCTGGAATGAAGGCCTAATTTTTTTGCCACACGCAATGGCAACAGTGTGAATCTTGGGGAGAAAAGTGAGTTGAAGTAAATTTTGTCAAACGTTTGTTCTGAAAAAATTCGTTGGAAAGTAGATGCCGTCAAATTTTCTTCTTCGAAATAAATGACGTTTACATTCTCTGATTGTTTTATCCACTTATTGGGAGTAATGCCCGCATAAGGTATGTTGGAATGATGATCGGTGTTTCGTGTGACGATGTAAAAATCATGCTTAAGTGTACTGACCAAATTCGCCAATGAACGAATAGGTCCACCTGCACGATAACCTGGCAAATACCAATCAGTGAAAACAAGTATTTTCTTTTTTTCAGTGTACATCGTGTTGTTTTACCCAATGTCCTAAAACGACAAGTGGCCAGATGCGCGACCATGTTATGTAACGATCGCCATTTAAAAATCGCTGCCACAATTCCAAGGAAGCATTTGCATCAATGACTTCAATTTGGGAAAGAGATCGAATATTTTCTTCGCAAAAGCTTTTCATTTCATTGCGCATCCAGATTGCCCATGGAAATGTAAATCCCATTTTTGGTCGGTCAATGATTTCCCGCGGTAACATGTCTTGAAATGAACTGGTCAGAAGTTCTTTTGGTGTATGTGGAAATTTTATTTTGTCACCAACCCCAAGAACATATTCAATAAGCCGGTGATCTAAAAATGGGACACGCACTTCCAATGCGTGCGCCATACTCATCTGATCTGCATCACGCAATAAAACATTCTGCATGTACGTGCTCATTTCGGCGATACTCACCTTAGAAAGTAATTCTAAATCTGACTTGTTTATTTTTTCCGTTAACTCAGATACCACATTCGTTGGAAGGTTCTTATTCCGCAACAGTTTTTCAACTTCTCGTTCGGGAAGAACTTCTCGATTGTGCGGATAAAAATGTGCGAAGTCGATTCGCTCTTCACGAAGTATGTCTGCAATTTTTTCAGATGAAATAGAAGGACGAACTTTTCGTAAAATTTCTCCTATAACTTTGCGTCCGCCCAATGGCAACATATTAATCCAAGATCCGGATTCTAATTTTTTTATGCGTTTGAAAATTTCATACCCCGCAAATACTTCATCACCGCCCAATCCGCTGAGAGCCATCTTTACGCCGGCTTCCCGCGTGACTTTCGAAACAACATACGTGTTGGGACCGTCACCGCTTGGATGATCTACGGAGCGAAGAGCCTCTGGCACAAGTTTCAGAAAATCATCTGCGTGTAGTTTTATCGGGTGATGATCTGTTTTGAATTTATTTGCTATTAGTTCTGAATATGGACTCTCATCAAATTCTTTTTCATGGAAAGTGATCGAGAATGTCTTCACTTGGTGACTTGAAATTTCGCTCATGAGCCCAACGATGATACTTGAATCAATACCACCTGATAAGAACGCACCGAATGGAACGTCTGCGCGCATTCGGATTTCAACGCTTGAACGCATTAAGTCGTGTATGTTTTTGCGAACAACCTTGATGTCATCATTCTCAATTCCTCTGGTCGCATTTTTTTCCTGATCCCAAAAGCATGTTGTCGCAATGCCAGAAGAAGTAATTTTCATGTAGTGCCCGGGCATGAGCATTTTTACATCTTCGATGATGGTATTCGGCGCATGCACTGTTTGATATCGCAAATAATCGACAATGGATTTTTGCCCGATTTTTTTTCGTACAAGTCCTGTGCTCATAACAGCACGAAGTTCCGATGAGAAAATGAGTTGACTGTTTTGCTGAGAATAATAAAGTGGTTTGACACCTAGTCGATCACGCACAACAAAAAGAGCCTGCAGGTCTTCGTCCCATAGTGCAAATGCAAACATTCCGAAGAATTTTTCAATGCACTTTATTCCCCATTTTTTGTATGCCGCAATAATTACTTCGGTGTCAGAAGCTGTCGTGAATGTGAATTCAGAACTGAGTTCTTGTTTTAGTTCGATGTAATTGTAAATCTCACCATTGTAAACCATCGAAAGTTTTTTGTCGGCAGAAAAGAAAGGTTGATTGCCTGCTTCTGAAGTATCAATAATTGATAGCCGACGATGCCCCAACACACAATTTTCGTTTGCCCAAATTCCTTCGGAATCCGGTCCGCGATGAGCAATACATTGGTTCATCCTACGAACTTGCTGCACTGCTTCTTCTTTGTTTTTAAAAGAAAAAATTCCGTTGATTCCGCACATCAGTGTGTCCTCCAGTTTGTCAATATTTTCTGAATGCCTTCTTCCAGTGGTATCAGTGAACGATCAAGAATGGTTTTCATTTTTCCGATATCCGGTTGGCGTCGTGTCATATCTCCTTCAGGCAATGGCGGCAGATGAATTAGTTTTGACGTTGATTTGGTCAAACGCAAAATCGTTTCGGCCAATTCTAAAATCGTCACCTCTATATTGGATCCAATATTCACCACGTCATTCACAAAAAGATTTTGCCTGAATATTTTTTCGCACGCATCAGTGTTGTCATCGATGTAGCAAAATGTCCGCGTTTGTTGGCCATCGCCATAGATTGTTATGTTTTCACCTTCAAGCGCAGCGCGGATGAATTTTGAAATAACAAAATCATCACTTTGATTTGGTCCATAGGTATTGAAAAATCTGAATACGGAATATTCTTGTCCATACTCTTCTTGATATGATCTCAGATATGCTTCCCCAAGATTTTTTACTATCGCATAAGGCAATCTGGAATTCAGTGGTGTTGTATGTTCGTTTTGTGGAATTTGAACCGGCTCTCCATACACTTCAGAACTACTGCTGTAATAAATTCGTTTGACACCTGTATTTTTTGAAAGGTTCAAGAGGTTTTTTATACCTTCAATGTCATCCAGTACTTTCACGGGATTCGCAAGGGTGCGCTTAACACCAACCAATGCCGCGTAGTGAAAAACATAATCGAATTTCCATGCAAAAAAGACACTCGAGACATCGTTGAAATTATTGACATCACATTTGATGAAGTGAATGTTTTTGTGAACTGAAACCGGTACTTTTTTCATGAATCCTGAAACCAGATTGTCTACAATAACAATTTGATCTTCTGAATTCATTGCCAGTTTTCCCGCCAATGCACTTGCTACAAATCCGGCTCCACCGGTGATGAGAATTTTTGCCATATTACATTATTGCATATAAACTTTTTGCCCACGTGTCTGGAGTAATTTGTTTGGCAAGCACGGCACTTTTTTCACCCATTTTGTTTAAGTTTTCTGAAGATTGTTCAAAGAGTGCAATAAGCGTTTTTTCTAATTCGAGCACATTACCTGATTCAAATAAATATCCGTTTTCGTTGTGAACCAGAAATTTCTCTGCTGCTCCAATTGCCGATGATAGAATCATCGGATAGCCTGCTGCAGCAAATTCATGCACAACGACCCCCCACGGCTCAAAAGTACTTGGAAGTATGAAAGCATCACCATTTTTCATGAACTCGAAAAGGGATTCGGGTTGCATAAAACCATGGTGGAAAATACCATCAGCTTCAATGCGCTGATCCCAAAGTGGACCTTTGCCTACGCAGTGAAGTTCCCATTTGGTTTTTCCGGTTTCTCTCAGTTGTTTCATCAAAGAACAAAGCTGCTGAATGAATTTTTCTTCGGCATAGCGACCTGCATAAATGAGTTTTTTGGGCCCATTCAGACTTGACTTTTTCCGGAATTCATACACAGAAGCAAAACGCGGCACATCACATGAGTATGCACCCCGAATAATTTTATCAAGGGAGAAACCAAGATGTTTAGCAAACTTTTTTTGTTTTTCACCAGGTACAAAAGCATAGTCAAACAATGGCTTGATTGCAATTCTGCCATACAGCGCAGACATTTGGTGCTTAAGGGAACCATTCCACTGATTGTCGAAGCCGAGCAGAGCTGTGGTTTTTTTTGATTTGAGCGCCTCCAGATATTCTTTGTCGCCCCAGCCACCGCAAAAGATGAGATCAAATTTGTCATCGTTGGTAAGTGACTTTAATGTGCTAAGTGTCGCCTCTTTTCTGTCGATTAATTGAATTTTTCCTGAAAGTTTAAAGTGAAATGGTGCATCTGCATGCACAGGATAAGCCACAACAACGGCCTCCACGTCGTACTTTTCGCACAAGTGGTTTAAACATTCAACAAAGTATCCGGCTAATTCCCGATAGAGAACAAGAATTCTTTTCATATTCGCCTTCTGCAAATAGTAACAGTATGACAATTCAAAAGTATGAAGATTGGATGCGTAGTCAGGTAGTGGCTCTCTTCAATCTGGAATATAAAACCGCTGAACAGGAGTTTGATGAACTTTTTGGATTGTTCTATGAGCTTCCTTTTCAGGTGAATAACTGCATTCGAATCGTATCTGTAGAAGGCGATCGGATTGCAGGTTTTCAATCATTTTTTTATTGGCCGGTCATGGTGAACGGAAGATTGGTGAAATCGTACCAAAGCGGAAATTCACTAGTGCATCCCGATTTTCGCGGGCAAGGTTTGTTTGGTAAAATGCTCAATTTTATTCATGAGCCTTCGAGCGGATTCAATTGTGAGCTTCTCATAGGATTTCCAGTGGAGGCTTCTTATAATTCGTTTATTCGCAATAAATGGTTGAATCCTTTCAATTTGAATTGGTATGTTAAACCGCTCAATCCTTTGATGTCGCTTGTTTCAAAGCCTGATATGCAACTGAATCGAAAGTGGCCTGAAAGGTCTTCGCTCACGTTTGATGCAGATTCCGGAATTTGCCATGTAGCTCAATCAGCGGATTTTGATCGGTATCGTTTCAAATACGAGAAGGGACATTTTTATCGATTCAATTGGGAAAAGGACGGAAAAAAGGCATTTTTTGAATTGAAAGCGCAAGTCAGAAAAAAGGTGATACATGAATTGGTTATAGGAAAATTTCTTTCTTCGCATCGGGATGAAACGTTCATTCTCGAAGCTTTTGGAGCACTAATCAAAGCCGTGCGCAAGGCATCGAATTTTACAATGTTGAGTTGTGCTCTAAACGATAAAGATCCGTTATTGCTGAATACTATGAATAAATGTGGATTTCGAAGAATCGAAAAGTCAATCTATTTTATTGCAAAAGGACCTGTTGCCGATGAAATTCAGGATTGGTCCAATTGGTGGATTTTTCGCAGCGACATAGATACCTGGTAATGAAAAGAACTCTTGTTGAAACATATAAATCGATTTCGGGCAGCATCGAATTTGCCTTGAACAAATTTGGTTATGCGAAAGACGAACTAATCGTATTGTGCATGCACAGCACACCAGCTGATCAAATGAATCATTTCACAGAAATGTTGCAGTTTCTCACTGGTCATTTTAAGCCTATTTCTGCCAGTGATATCCCGCTTTACTTTTCCGGTAAAATGTCAGATGGCCCATTCATCATGTTTACATTCGATGATGGACTCAAAAACAATCTGCACGTTGCGAGGTTGCTGGCCAAAAAAAACATCGGCGCTATGTTTTTTTTGGTGCCCGATTTTATATCCTCGGAGAATCAGGAGAAATATTATCGAACAAACATCCGTCAGGCAATTGATCCATCATTTGACAAAATTGCGGAGGATTTTTCGGCCATGAATGCGGCTGACATCACTGAACTTGTGAGTCTCGGACATTCAATTGGCTCGCATACCATGTCGCATTTGTTACGCGTAGATTCCAACAGGGAAATGGTCATGCGCGAAGTAGTAGAAAGCCGCAATGTGCTGCAACTTGATCATGGTTTTACTATTGATTCATTTTGCTCGCCTATTGACAGTTTGTTCTCCATTAATCAATTGGCGAAGGAATTGATCAACATGCATTATGGGTTTCACTACACAACTTTTCCCGGATTGAACGCAATGCATAAAAATCCTCACTTGATTTTCAGAAGAAATATCGAAGTGAATTGGTCATTGCCTAAGATCAAGTTCGCGCTTGGACGTTGGGACTTGAATCGATGGGTTCAGCGGATTCAGCAATTTGAGCAGCTGTAATTTCTTCCTGGTTTTCACGTTTGCGAGCTCTGTTGTAGATGTAGAGGTAATAAAACATCCAGAGGAACAAAGGGAATCCATTGAGGAAGTAGTGTCCTTGCCGAATCAGGTAAATAATGATGATCAATGCGAGTCCACTTGACATGACCCATATTTCATCGTCTGCCGCACTTGGTTTAAATATCCAACACCGAATAATTAGGCCAGTCATTAGAAGCACTCCGTACAGGCCGGTTTCCGACAAAAGTCGAAGTAACATGGAGTTTGCATCCATTTTGTTGAAGTCGATTTGAACCGCACCATCCAATTGAGTGAGAGTGTACTTGTCAAATGCGATTGGATGCGATCCCAGACCTGTTCCCATCAATGGATGCCGAATGAAATTTTGCCAGGCCACGTGGGAATTATTGTACAATACGAAACTACTTCCATGGATGTCATACGAATAAATGTTGTCCGTCGTATAAATTTCGATGGTACCGTCCCATCGGTCTCGGAATTCGGGAACGTTTTTGTACGAATAGTCGATGATGACGTACAACAAGGGCAAGAATACCGCGGCATAGCGCATGAACCCCAAATTGAGAAGCAGAAAGATAATGGTGAGAAAAATCGCAAGAATTCCAAGACTTGAAAATGACAATGGATAGATTATCATGATCAGATAGCTCTGAAACTTATTGATGAAGATATTCTTTCGTTGTGTGACATTGTAAACGCTCACGAAGAATGCCGGGGCAATAACAGCAGCGAAGTAAGCGGGCTCAGAAAGTACCGAACTCATCCGCACTCCTAGACCTCCAAAACTTGGATTCCATTTATTGAAAATCCAGAGATAGTTGTAACCTGGTTTGAAGCCGACTGCATACGAAACCAACTGCACCACACCGATGATGGTGACTATGTATGCCGATTTCATGTAGTATTTGAAAAGTAACTTCAAATCAAAATCAAACGCTTGTATCACATAGTGATAAAACATACAAGAGGCGAAAAAGCCGATGAAAATTTTGAAAAACTGCTGTGTCGTATTGTCACCTGTCAAACAGTACATAATGCCGCTGATGAGCAATGGCAGGAATACCAAAACCGGCCACTTCGGAATTCCATATTTCACGAAGAAAAATGGGAAGTACATCACGAAGATGAAATAGGCCAAATAGAACTCAAATGGTTCTTTGAAGAACACATACGAGAACGCATAGAGACTTGCGAAAATGGCGAATATGGTGAAATTCTTAAACATGTTTATGCCTCTCGGGCGTCGTCTCCGCTAATGATCGTGGTATATTTTCTTTTCCGAATGATGAATCGTTTTTCGAAATAATGATAACTCAGGGCTGCAACAGCAATTGTCAATGGTATTGATAATGCGTAAAGCAGCAGTGTGTGCCAGGTCAATAGTCGGGTCGGAAATTGAATGAAGTGATCCAAAATATGAAACGAAAGAGTAATACACATCAAATGATACATGTAAATACCGTAGGATATTTTACCTAAAAAATCGAACACCTTGTTTCTCAATTTCAGAATGGAATTTTCATTGGTTGCCACATTCATGATGATAATCAGGAACGGAAAGCTGAACAACAAATATAAGGCGCCATAGAGCGCTTTAGGTGTAAACAGCACAATGGCCGGTATGCTGAGGTATGCAAGCAGCTGAATGGCCTTCGAGTAGATGAGTTGAAGCAGATATTCCTTGCGAAAAAAGATCAGACATGCACCAATGCCACCAAGCGCCATGGATTCAAACTTCAAGGATCCTACAAATCGTTTTACTGTCTCGGTCGTAGAAGAGATCATCAAATCGGGATCGACATGCGGTGTAGGGAAAAAAACGTTGAGCATTAGATATACTCCGACTTTCAATGCAACAAGCCCAATTAAAAAGAGAATGATCATTCTGAGAGGCTTGCGTGTGAACTTCATTAGTACCGGCCACATGAGATAGAATTGTTCTTCTACACCAATGCTCCACAAGTGACCAATGTTTGGCGCGCCTTCCATCACCAGCGCAAAGGCGAGGTTTGGAACCATAAATACATGGCACAACACATTCGCAGTGAAGTGTTTGTAAAGATCTATTTCTTGAGATTTTATGTCAAACCATGAAATGTGGGGGAGTACAAATAAACCGAGTACCACGATCAGGTAATAAAGTGGCCAGATGCGCAGTATTCTTCGAATATAAAATTTCTTCACTGCGACTGTTTCGCTCACTCTTTTTTCCTCAAGCAAAAGATAAGTGATGAGAAAACCACTCAGCACAAAAAAGAAAACTACGCCCATGTAACCTCCATTGGTTATGAACGGGCTAAGCCAATGCACTGGCGCAAGTGGGCCTTCACGCACAATAGATTGCCATGCATTTCCCTGAATCCAATAGTCGACTTTCAGCCAGTATATATCGCCATGGAACAATACTTTTTTGGTTAACTCAACATGCGTGATTAATACCGCAAACGCAGCAAAGAAGCGCAACGCATTGAGACCCGGAAAGTATGTTTTGGAAACCTGCATATTCAACGACGACGGCCGCGAAAATAAGCTTCAGGCCAGATTCACAGTCTTTTTGAAATTTCTGATGCAGTGTGAACTGCAATTTGATCCCAGAAAAATAATTTGATGCGTTCCAATGATTGAATTCTTTTTTGACGCACCGTGTGCACATCTAGTGCTATGATATCACTTAAAAGTTGTTTTAAAGCATGGGCATCACCCGCTTCTACAAACCACCCGTTTTTATCGTCGACTACCGATTTTACAGCGCCAACGTCGGTCGCAAGAATCGCCAATCCTCTGGCCATTCCTTCCATTATCACATTGGGCATGCCTTCTGAATGCGAAGGAACAACCAGAACCTGACATTCATCCAGAATAGTTTGGATTTCATTTTTGTTTGAGATTGAGCCGTGGTATACAATTTTGTCTGACTTTACTTTAACAGATGGTGGTATTGGTCCAATAAAGTCAAAACGAAAATTGCATTCGTCTTTGAGTGTTCTCAGAGCTTCTGTCAATTCTTCAACTCCTTTTCTGCGTTCAAAACGACCAACAAAGGCGAATCGGATGATATCTGTCTGTTCTTTGATTTTCTCTGCGCGCCAGGAAGATTCAATACCCGTTGGAATTTCAATGATCTTTTCTGAAGCAATTCCCAAAGACTGAATAATACCTGTGATTTTTCCACCATAGGAGAAAATGTAATCCACATGCTGGTTGATCCAAAGCACTGGACTTTTTAAAATCATATTATGTAATCTGCTCTTAAAGTTCGCAGGTATCTGAAACATTTCATAGCCATGAAATTTGACACTGACCGGAGGCATGTTTGTCCCCTTATTTTTTCTCTCAAGAAAATACCACGCTGTAAATCCTTTGCTGTAGATAAAATCAAAGGTATTCAAACGGTCTTTTAGCATGTCAAAAGCTAGTCTCGAATAGATGTATGATTCTTTCAAATAGTGACCCGGATACCAGGATGGTGAAGGAAATTTTAATCCAATGAATTCAATGTTTGATATTGCATTTGTGCCAAATACTTCTTCCAACTCTGTGGCTGTAGGTAATTTTTTTGTTGCGTCTACGCAATGCACTAATGTGATCGAATGTCCCTGTTCAGCAAGGTTTTTTGCAAGATAGAAACTATGCTTCTGCATTCCGCCAATGACGAAAGGATGAATGCCATCTGTAAGTATGAGTAACTTCATTTCATTTCCTCCAAAACCAGATCGCTCACATGCTGCCATGTATGATTTTCTGCAACCTTGTGGTAAAAGTGATGTGCCATCGATTCTGATTCTTTTGGGTGGTTTAAAAAATAAAGAAGGGCTTCTTGCAAGGATGTTAAATGATCGGCTACGAGTAATCCATCTTCTTTGTGTTTCATTACATCCTGCACAGGAACAACATCTGGTGCGATAATGAATTTTTTCATAATACCATACTCGAATATTTTGACTGGTGAGCCATACCAGTTGCTGCGCGCCATCACTGTGCAGTCCATCAATGCGATGTAATTATACACTTTTGCATGAGGAATATTTCCGGTGAATATGACATCTGATTCAATCTTTAGTTCTATCGTGCGTGCCTTCAGAGTGTTCAATATTTCTCCATCACCTACGATAAGAAGTTTTATTTTGTGTTGCTGCAAACGACGAATCACAGCAAATGCTTCTATGAGATTGTCTACGCCGTGATATGGAAAGATGGATCCAACAAATCCAATGACCTTTTGTGAGGAATCGAAGCCGAATTCTGATCGCAGGGTTTGTTGTAATGCTTTATCCGGATGGATGTTTGATGGATTGACAGCGTTGGGTGTTACAATGATTTTAGAAGACGCATGTCCAAGGTTTTTTTCCAGATATGTTTTTAGCGCTGATGAAACAACGAATGTGCGACTTGCTGTCGTAACTTGAGTGACCTCATTTTTTGTTGCGCGTCCTAGAAATAAACTTGCGCCACTCATAGCACTTTTTTCTTCCGGATAGGGTGCATTCATCTCGCAAGCATATGGAAGATGATACTTTTT
>Ga0075158_10000917_pt1 | contig 23119 bp, 15 predicted proteins | sample JI91814BDNA_FD_70968 | JGI IMG/M metagenome (GOLD analysis project Ga0075158, IMG submission 70968) | Wastewater effluent complex algal communities from Wisconsin, to seasonally profile nutrient transformation and Carbon sequestration -... | ecosystem: Engineered > WWTP > Effluent > Algae... | reverse complement strand
AATCTTATCAGCTAGAGAGGGACGCCTATTGGCTATTACTTGTCCTGTTGCTATGGTAGACTTAAGTAGTGCCTGCTTTATAGTTTGATTTGGATCTAAATACTCAGACATTATAGTCGCGCGCAATGTGTCAGTATTAAGAATACCAAAAGTTGAATCTTGTTTTAGATTTGTGATGCCCTTTTCTATAGGCCAAAACAAGCTATACATGGAGTAATCACTATCAATTGATTGATTTAATATCTCATCAATAGCTTTTTCACTAGAAGAAGAAAGAAGTGTTCTAAAATTATATTCCTTTTTAACTATACTATCATAAAAAGACTTAAGTAATTGAAAATCTGTTCCTCCATTAGAAAAGTTAATTTCACTATTTTTTATAAAATCTTGACTATTTTCTACAAGGTCAATTCTACAATTAATCATATCCGGCTGATCGCCAGTCTCAGTATAAACAAAAATAGGTACATAGAGAGAATCTCTATCTTTGTTTTCAGGATCATAAGTAAGAAGCCTACTAATTGGACTATTTATGCTCCAGCCAACAGTTCTATCTTTTCGTTCTAGGCTTTTATTTATTTGATCTGATGTTTCTTTAAACTTAGCAAAATCTTCAAATGTTTTATAACTTTTTTGATTATTAAATACAATATCTAAGGATAGGTATTTAGAAGTGCTACCCATATGGCTAGGAGTAGGAGCGACCTTACCTAGTAATTTATTATATGCTATTTTATGACTAATACTGCAATTTTCTGATACAGCTAGTGCATTATCCTTATTAGTACTTTCTGTGGCTATACTAAAGCTAAGAGAGCCGGGTGGGCCTAATTTCTTATCTAAAGCATCAACTCCTGACCAATTAAAAGTAAGTCCTTTGAAATCCCTATTTATTTCTTTTACTATATTTAAAGATAAGCATTGATCAATCCATTTATTTAACCAATATGCTTCTTTTGGATTTTCTGTTGGGGCATTTTGCTCATCTATATAATAGAGTACTTCAGACTCGGATACCGGTGATATGTCTACTCTGGCTATTGTTAAAGTTGCTTGTATGGAATGTGGAATTTCAGGTACATTTTCTAACTCAAGTTTTTCTAAAGCTACAGGTACTATAGAAGAAAAGTATCTATTTGTTTTAAAAAATCCAGTATCTAAAGGAGAGGCAATATAGCTAAAATCTGAATTATCTATTCCACGAATACTATCTTTTAAAGAATTAAGATCAGGAACAATAGGAGTCTTAGTAATATTTAAACTATTATTCAACTCGTCTAATAATTGACTATTATAGTATTGTCTTATTACTCCATCAAGAGGAGCTACTTCATTAACTATAGGCTGTATTTCATTATTTATTTTAGTAACAGTATCTAAATATGTTCTTAACTTCTTATAGTTAGCTTCATCATATATTTGATCTTGTTTCTTCCATAGTGTAGATAGGTATGTATTCTTAATAGAAATAATAGGAGACGCCCTAAAAAGAGCTATCAGACCTCTTAAGCCGCTATAATTTTTACCTACTCCTGTGTTAATTTCATCTAAACCTGTAAATAAAAATCTGATCTGCGCCTTGCTATCTGATTCTCCTGAATCTACTACAAAGTTTTTATCTGTTCTAGTAGCTTCAAGTACAGCAACGCCCTTTCTTTCTTGTACAGATATTTTTTGTACAGCGTGGGTATAGGTTAAGGGGCCTATTATAAATTCAGTAGTATTAGTCATTAAAATTGCTGTCGATTAGTTAAAGATCTACCAGCTTCTCGATTTTTTTTATTAGTAAACTTATGGTAGTTATTTGTCAAAATTTTGAGTATAGTTCTAGTAACTTGTGGTGAATTAGTATTTTCTATAATATTTTGCGACCATACAGCCTTACTATCAGAAGGAAGTTTAATAAGATTATTATTAACACTATTTAGCTCAACTAATATTGGTAGAATATTACTATCTACTATATTAGATGTTTGTTCTAAAACAAAAGAGCTAGAATCGCCTATAAATTGATAGCTTGGAAGATTTACTTCTACTTCTCTTGGCGGCTCTATGGGAACTGAAGTAGTAATTACATCTTCTACTTCTTCAGAATCAATAAATATAGTAGTTGTGTCAGTAATCTGAACAATAACTGGAACACTAAGTACAATAGTGGGCGCCGAGCTTCCTATTAAAATTGATACAGTATTTATGTCTCCTATTGTAGCGTAAGAGTTTACATTTGACAGCTCAGCGGATTCTATATCAATAATAGAACTAGGAGCTGTAATAGTTAGGCTATGTGTCGTATCAAATATTTGACCAGTACTTTCAAAGGCAGCTACTGGAGGAGATACAGAAATATTAACATCTGGTATAATAGAAGAAGAAACAATAATATCTGCATATACAATGAACTTACCACCTTCTGTTAAAGGTGCTACAACCTCCCCTGATGAGATAACTGTTTGAGGGTATACTAAGATACTATTATTTGTATTAAGGGCGCTAGAAGCCGTTTCAACTACATTTAAAGTGGCTGTATTGCTTATAGAAGGGATAGGAAGCACGCCACTAGCAGTAACTGTATTTTGTGCTACTACATAAGCTATGCTTATACTAGGTATAGAAGATATAGATCCAATTTCTGCTAAGCTAGAATCAATTCTTATATTAGGGGTAGGAGAAGAAGCAGCGCTAAAAACAATTCCTGCGGTTACTGAGTTACCTGTAGATCCTGTAGCCTCTGAATAAGACCAATCTGCTAAAGCAACATTAGACCACGGACCTTTATTGCCGGCAAACCAGGCTGGCGGACGATTCCATAGTGTAGAAGCAGTACCATATGCTTGACTAGTAGATAAAACAGATGCATCGCCATTTACTGCAGGATTACTGTTAGCAAAAAATCTACCTGATGTTGGGCTACCGCCTATAAGAGATGTACCTGTATAGTGGTTATTTCTAACATTTACGATACCTGTATAAGTATTTATAGATCCAGCACTTGCAGTTAATGAACCAAAACAACTGTCTATAATTTCTGAATTTTCAACTCCATTACTATCGCTTACTTCAAACCTTGATATATAAGAATTTCTAATTAGTATGTTCTTTAATGGAGAAAAATAATAAGATCTAGGACCTTCTCCTATTCCACCATCATAATAATTGACAAAAGCTACACCAGAAATTTCAGTACTAGATCCGTATATGCCTTGAGTTTCCCAAGCAGGGAATACAGCAAAGTTGCTTATAATAACATTTGTTAAAGGACTTTCTCTAAACTGAAAGATATCTGAGTGTGGACCAAAGGTATTATAATTTTGGGTACTATATGCGCCACCTCTACCGTTTGTTACTATGGCACTAGAATCAGATTCTGGAACTAAAGATCCAGTAATATCTACCCAAGGTAATCCTCCTGAGTAACCGCCACTTAAAAATCCAAGATACTTATTATTATTACTAGATGTAGTAAAATTTTCTAATCTAATACCTAGCTCTGGACTTCCTGATAAATATGCAAGAGCTGGAACAAAGTCAATACCGGCATAACCAGCATTAGCTTGTATTCTGTATTTTGATCCGCCTTGGCTTTCTATTCTAAAGGTGCCATTAGCTTCAAATCTACCGCTGACTCCTACTTCTTGGTATATGTCCGTTACATATATATTACTAAGAGCACTACCGTCATATTGAGGCTGGAAGACTTGTCCAGCAAATTTATCTATCCAGCAGCCTCTAGTTCTATCTCCCCACTGCCCGCCACCGAACATGCATCTTCTGGTTGAAGACGTTACATGGATTCTATCCACACCTTCTGTTTCATTAGGAATATCCACACATCCAGCGGCCGTTTCTAACGATCTAATGTGAAGGCCCGTACCTAAAACAGGTTCGTCAAAAGGAGCTGGAGGAACATTAAGGCAGTGCTCGACCCATACTGTAGTATTTACTTGGGTATATGCACCAAACTTTACTCCTGGTGCTACAATTGTAACATCAGTAACTCTTATTCTTGCATCTTGAGTTGCAGGAGCAACAGCAGTTCCTACGAAGTACATCCAAGTACTATCTAAATCTGGATCATTAGGTATTAACTTTACTTCTTCTCTTGTAAGTCCTGGCTTTGGAAGTACTTGTAACCAGTGATGGCCTCCAGTAAAATAATTAGTTCCAAACCCATAACTAGCCCCAGTAACGCAATGGGATCCTGCAGCATTAATATATATTGTAGCGCCGCCACAATCATTAGATGTAGCCGCAACAGCTACAGCTCTTTGAAAAGTTTTTACAGGTAGGCCAGTGGTCAGCCCGCTATTAGCATCATTGCCTCCGTTCCAATCCCAATAAACAGTTTTAGGACTCGGGCGTCTATCTGTGCCATCTTTGTCATTGTATATTCTAATAGTATCTAATGTGCGAGATTCTCCAGAACCGGCATATACAGTAGGTGTTACGTCTATATATCCTACCGCATAACTAGTCATCTCAATTTTGACGCCATAACACCATAAAGGCGCTGGACCTCCTCCCCAACTACCAGGAATAGGATCATCAAATTCTGAATCATCAGGATACCACATTGCCCTACTAGTAACAGTTGTGGTAGAGGCAGCCCCTCCATTAGATGATATAGAAAATTCTACTCTATCTATGTCTCCTAAAGCAATAGGATGATAAGCCTCTACTAAGACATTATAAGATTCTGAAGAAGAAGTTCTTCTGATTCCAGTTTCAGATTGTAAACTACAAATTGGTAAAGGCATTAGTAGGTATAATCGCTATTAGCTATCTGTTTCATCTGCTGCTCTAGAGCACGAGAGTCATTATTTTGATACTTATTTCTTATTAATATCGTGTCTTGCATATCAGATTTAAATCCATACCCAGCTACAGAAGAAAGCTGAGTATTATTTCTATTCCTAGATGCGTTAAATTTTTGATTAGTACTGTAAATCTTAGGAGGTGCCTGATATACTTGCGGCCCTAAGTCTGTAGGTTGCCTACCATCAGGCTCTCTAGGTAATGGGGCTTGTGGGCCTTTTGATAAGCCTACTATTGCGGCTCCTGCTAAAGCTCCTATGCCCGCTGCCATGCCAATGGCGGCTTTATTATTCCTTAACGTAGCTTTAAGTCTTCTATTAAAACCGCCTGTCTTTATATTACCAACTTTTTTAGCTATATCATCAGCATAAGTCTCTTCTATTCCTTTAGTAGGCTTACTAAAAGTTTTTTCAACAGTGGTATCAGACGCAGCGTCAAGTACAGAAGAGACTAAGTCTTCCTGAGTGGTTGATTCATATATATTTTTCTGAGTCAATCCAGCCATATTTTTGACAGACTTTTTGATGCCTGCAGCTAACACCATTGCTGGACCTAGATACTCTCCTAGTAAATTAGCAGTCGCTCTAAGCGTTTCTTCTTTGTAGCCGCGCGCAGCTCCAGAAGCAGCGTCAGAAAGAACATCTGCGGAACCTCTTCGTAAGTCCGCCAGCATAAGTTCTGTGGATTCTTTAGATATGAGTCCTTTATTATTTAAGTAATCTAAAATTGTAAAGCTTCTATCTTTATCAGTAGATTTTAAGAAATCATATACTAAATCAGAAGCTTGCTTCTTTACTACTTCTCCATTATAGGCCTTACCTTTAAATTCATTACCTAAAGATACTAAATTATCTGCTAGATCTACTAGCTCAGACTTTGTCTTTCCCTTTTGAACGGCGCCTTGGTAAAGATATTGTAAAGCTTTTTGAACAACAGACATCTTTTCAGGATCTTTTAAATAAGGAGCCGTTATATCATCAATCATTCCACTAGTAATGTTCTTATTTAAAATGCCTAGCTTTGCTGCACCTTCAACTCCTTCTGCAGCTATAGTAGTCATTATAGAATCTGAAGCTCTAGTAATTGTATATCCCAAAGACTTAGGAACACCAAGATATGTACCTAAATAATCTGTCAACTTTGTGACAAACTTAGAAGACATATTAAAAAATCTATTTTTTGATGCTGGCAAGTTACCGTTCTTTAGTTCTTGATTAAAATAAGACATAAAATTGCTAGATAACTTAGATTGTCTACTTATTCTATCTTCTAAAGCCTCAAAGCTATCAGTAAGAGGAGTAAGATTTGCAACGTCTCGGTCAAAGTCACGTTCAGTCATTCTAGGCCAGAATGGGTGTACTATTAGATTTAACTGGCCTAAAAGCTTACCTGCAGGCATACTAGAATCTACATATATTCTATGTATGTTTGCATGTTCTGCTCTTTGCATCGGATCTACACCAATAATAGCATGGAAGAATCCTCTTCTTCTAACTGACTCTTTTATCCTTCTGACTTGATCTGGTACTATACCTTGTTTTCTTTTTAACCAGTCATTAAATTGACTTTCCGAGACAGTAGAGTCAAACAATGTAGAAGGATCCGTAATACCCCTGCCATTGTTCATTAACTCTCCTGCAGTTAAGCGAACTCTAGTACCGCTGTTTGCTACTATAGTACTTGTTTTAGCAAATAAGCCTTTGTTTCCTACAATAGATTTAAGAACATTTCCGTACTGTAGATTTCCACCGAATCCTTGTTCTAGATTAATTAAAGAGCTTATAAATTCATAAGAAGGATGCGACTTGTTTACAGTTATCATTCCATGAGAGCCTTGTTGAGTTCTTAGGTACTTAAGAGGCACTGGTAAATAACGATACATTTTTTCTGCGCCTTTTGTTCCTAAAAGATTCATCTTTACTTCTTTTCCTAAATCTATAAAAACCATTTCCTTGTCTATACCTAAGATAGTTTTTGATAGATAATCTTTAGAAACTCCTCCAGAGCCGTGAGAAAATAAAGACATATCTCTTGGAAGTCCTGCTAGCTCTTTGCCTTTGTAATAAAATCTATTATTAGAAAAAGATACCATGTCAGCTACATCTGGTGTGCCATGACCCAGTAAGGCATTTGCCATTTTCTTTAAAGGATGGCTACTAGATATACCTAACTGTCCAGTTCTAGGATCAATAAATACAGAACCGCTTTTCCAAGCACTACTTTTAGAAACCAAAGCATTATACATAGGGTCGTCATTATTTAGATACCCTAACTGAGCGGATCCTCTAGAAATTATTGACATCTTTGACGGAGTAAACTTAACAGGCTTCATCATATTAATATCACCCATAAAGTCTGTTCTTAATCCACCAGCCATACCTACTATTCTTACTCCAGTTATTCCTGCAATAGGTAGTGTGTTAAGAACTTGTGTTCCGTGCTCTATAGACTCAGCGAGCTTTCTAAGAGGCCCTCCAGGCTTAGCCATCCAACTATCTACTTGTGCTTTAGCGGCTTTATAAGCAGAATCATGATCAGTAATCATTGGAATGGCCATACCAGAAGAAGATCCAGCAGGACGATACATATTCTGTCCAAACACATTTAAAAAGGTTTGCTCTGCTATTTTTGTTTCACTTACTTTTTCTATGAAGTTGGTAAGATAAACATTAGCGCCAAAAGTCTTAGCATATTCGTCTGCTCCCATTAAAGCATCGACTCCTAGAGAGTTTGCTAATTGTTTCAAAGGACCGGCTGCAGTTCCTGTAAATCTTCTTCCTCCTCCTACTATTTCCATGCTAGGGGCTACTGTATCTCCAGCAGTAACAAAATCTAAAGAAAGAAAGCTATCAGTCAATTTTATTTTACTTAAGGCACTGTTTTCTCTAGCTAATTGAGTAACTAGCCCTGAGTACTTATTACTGCCTTGAAATAAAACTCTTATATCTTTTTGAACTTGAGTTAAGTCATCGTACTTAAAACTCTTGATATCAAAGGCTGATTTAACATCAAAATCAGTAAAATTAACTATATTATTTACAGACTGTGTATAGCCTTGAGCTAGGTTCACACCAAACAATCTTTCCGCCGCTGCTATGTTTAATAAAGTAGGAGATCCTATCTTTATACTACCTTTTGGTAGCTGCGTAGCAAATTTTTGAATTCCTTTATCACTAAAAACAACACCGCCCTCACCAAAATACATTTGAGAATAAAGAGGATTAGTGGTGTCTACAATACCTATTTTGAGCCTCATATCACGCCTAGATAGCCTATCAGCAGACTCTCCGGCCAATGTATAATAGGAATATGGGTTGTACCCAGCCTTAGCCCCTCTAGTAATCTGATTATCTGTTGTCTGTCTAATATTGGCTAAGTGGTAAAGACCCTTGCTTGCTGTATGGGATTCAAATTGAGTTCCGTAAAGACGATTTAAACTAGCATCAGGCAGCAAAAATTTATCTTTATTTCCTAAGAAATCCGGCTTTACAAACAAGAAAGCATTCTGTGTACCTGTTTCTTGTAAGAATCTAGGTAGATCTCTTTCTAGATAATCTGACTTATACTTTCTAATTAATCCAAGAGCTTCAGAAGTAGAAAGCTTTTTATCAGCTAATTGATCATATACTTTTCTACCTCCAGTCTTAATTAACATGGAGTGCGCGGCAGTAGCTACTTTATAGTTGTTTAAAGACTCTACAAAGTAGTGAGCAGGATCATCAAAATATGGCATGGACCTACCAGAAGTCCAAGATCCTTGGAATGACAGATCATAGCCTTTTGAGTTAGCAGAATCTAGAAGTAGGGAAGATAATTTATTTTTATTTAACTCTTGCCCTAATGTAAATTTTATTGATTTGTGTATACCAGTTCTAGTATCATTATCTAGTATGTTTGCCCCAAACTGAGTATAAAAAGCATCTCCAAAAGACATAGGATACTTACCACTATCCATTCCTAATGAGTTGACCTTCCGTACTGTTTCTCCTATACCTATTGTTCCGCCGGCTAATTGTAAAGGTAACGGAGAGACTCTGCTAGATGGGCTGCCATAAAAAAGAGTCTTATTATCTGGATTGTAAAAAACAGACCCACCAATTTTACCTATTGCATCAAAAGCAGTTTGAGCAGAGTCTGGCACAAGGCCTAGTTTATTAAGCTTAGTAAACATACTACTAACCTGTTTACCAGAAGCTCTTTCACTACCTTCTATAGCACTTCTTCCCGCGTCTGCTCTCATTACTTGAGCATATGTAGTAAAGGGCTTTTTAGGATCTGTTAATAGTACTTCTAATGCTCTTACCTTCTCGCCAAAATTTTGAGCAGGTCGGCCTAAACCAAGAACATCGTTAATGGTATTAAAAATTGGGTTATCTGAATTTGCCATTACTTAGAAATCCTTCTTAAGAGTTCTTGATCTTCTCTAGCTCTTTCGGCTTTGATAGTAATATCTCTTCTGCTTCCAGTAGGAGTAGAGTATCTTTTTACTGACATTTTTCCTCCAGAAACTCCAGATATTTGTTGGTTTAAGAAACTATCAAAGCTACTATAAATTGGTGATTGTACGTAATTAATTTCTTGATTATGAAAGTTTCTCAATCTTGTTTGTAGATCTACTTCGTGAGACTCATAAAATCCAAAACGATGTATGTTATCTGAAACACCATTTATACCATGCTCTATAAATCTTAACTTAGTTGCCGCAGAACTTACTTCAGGAGACCAGCCAAGCCAATTACTATCAGGAATTTGATTTGTATTAATAAAAGCTAATGCCTCCGCATCAGCTTCTTCATTTGTGTTAAAATCTTGATTCCAAGCTTTATAAAGACCAACGCTCATAAAGTCTGGTAAGCCTCTACTTATTTGCGTTCTTTGATCTGAATCTTCTATTCCCATAAAGTAGTCAAAATACTTCTTATCTGCAGATCTTGGTAAAGCAGATCGGTAGCCTATAACATTTTTGGCTCCCATAAAAGTTTTATTCTTAAGCATACTACCGCCACCGGCTTGCTCTACCATACTACCTTTTATATAAGAGATAGCATCCATATATTGAATAGCTTCCTCTTCTTCTCTTATGTGGAAAGGAATAAAATTTTGATCTGCTCCGGCAGCTATTCTAGAGGTACTTAAACCAGCTCCAAAGGCCGCTCCTAGCCCTACTGTGCCATAATTTACCATCCCTGCTCCTGCGCTACCTACTAAGGATCTTATGGGCGTAAACCAGCGCATAGGCCCTGAGGCAAGAAATCCAAGCATTGCTCCTTTACCTGCTGCAGTAAGGGGATCTTCAAGCGCCATATCATATAGACTAGGACGAATAATGTCTTCCCATGGCCTATCCCAAGAAGCATACTCGGCTCCCTCTACATAGGTTTTTCTATACTGTTCTTCTGGGTTTCTAAATGGAAAAAATTTGCTTCCTACATAAGGAATCTCTGCTAAAACATCATGTGTAATAAAGTCATAAAACTTTCTAGCAGGAGCATAGATACTTTTTGCTATAGTATTCATATTCATAGCAATAATATCTTCTTGATATCTTTTATATCTAGTGTCTACCCCTATTACCTCAGATCTATTTGCTATGGCTTCCTGAACCTTAGTAGCCCATTCATTCTCTAATGGCATACTAAGAACGCTTTTTTCATATTTTCTATATGCAGCGCTATATGGGGCAACATCACTTAGTATCAAAAATTTATCTACGTCGTCATAAACTCCTGACTTACCTGAGTGAAGTTCATTTAAAGCTTCATATCCAGCTCCAGGCAATCTTGATTCTCCGTCTTGAATCTTGGAGAATGGGTCGCCCATAGTGAGATCTAAAAAGTAAGAACGATCTGTATTGTTTTCTGAGTAAGTACCAGGTAGCCAAGTTGGCATATCATTTCTAATTGGATTAATCATTGCAGATCTTCTATAAGAAGAACTGTAATCATTAATTAAGAATCTACGTATTGCTTCTGTTTGCCCAAACATACCACCAATAGACATGTCATAAAAAGCTCTTCCTGGATCCTGAATAGTAGAGCTAGTAGCGTATTCAGTACCTATTTTAGGCCTTACAGAGACTCCAAAGAATTCCATAACAAACTTATAGATACCTAGTGGCTCTGAAGCTATGTTAGCCTGCCTCATCAAAGTATTGATTGCAGAAGCTGGATCTTCTGCTTCATAAGAAGTCGCTTCTAGGTTGGTCATTCCAAACAAGGCGGCAGTTTTAGCAGTCATGCCTTTTTCTGCCAATCCTGCCCTAAGTAATGGTAACTCTGTAGGAGTTCTATAAAATACTGGTTTTATTAACTGTCCTACTGTGGTGTTAAGAGCTGGACCAAATATAGGAAATTTACTTAAGTCAGATTCTGTTTGGGGATAAGGGCGACTATTATAATTATTAGATTCTAGCCTATAAGGATTTAATAAGTTGTTTATACCAAATAAGTTAGAAGGAGTTGGAAGAGGTACTCCAAACACGTTAGCGTGATAAGACCAGTATTCTGATTCTGACCCATATATTGACTTTGTTCTATAATCTGACTGTAGTTTGGCATACCAGCTATAATCATATCTCTCGGCCTTTCCACCAAAGAAAGGAGTATAGCCTAGCCCCCACAATCGACCTTTTCTTATTGGTACTTTTTTATCTCCGCTGTACTCTCTTATTAGTTCAGAAGTAGTTTGATTTGGTTCTACGCCTCCTATACCTGCATATGTGGCAGCAGCTCCTATAAGAGCCCCAATCATATTACCTTTCTTTAGTAGCGCATTAGCAACTGCTATAGGAGCAGCAATACTTCTAGCAATAGTAGCCCCATCAGAATTTATAGATCCTGGGAAATAAGTATCTAAAAAGTCAGTAGCGGCTCTTATTCCAGTTAATTCTCTTAGTTTTTGCTGGGCAATTCTTGCTCCTGCATATACAGAGCCTACAGCTTTTATAGGAGATATTCCTGTGATTTTTTCTGATAGATAATCAGCATAAAGACCTACCTGCCTACCTGCCTCATACACAAAGGGTACCGCTGCTGCTCTTAGTAAATTAGGTAATAGCCTGTGATCTGGTCTTATACCAACTCCTAACAAGCTTTCAGAAAAAAGACTATTTAACCTATAAACTGAATAAGAAGCAAAATCTTGTAAGCCTGATAAAAGACCAGATACTTTTCCACCTATTCTAGTTCCTTGAACATCATAGTATCCATATTGATTAGTTTTTGATTTAAAACCAACAGCAGTTAACTGGGCGCGTTCGATATCAGTAATTTGATTAGCCATGCTATTCGCAGGGATATTCTTACCAGATATTTGAAAACCTCCCTTTCTTGGGGCTACTATTAGGTCATCGCCTACTAAGGTTTGTCTTGCATTTCGCCTATAGTCTCTGTATGCCTGTTCTTTTATTACAGACATATTATCAACTATATCAAACATTATTCCTACTCTATTAGGAACTAGTACTCTTGTTCTGCCTCCTAGATTTGCCAGCTCTGTAGCAAATCCTCCGCCTGGTACTGCCACAGCAGCACCGCCGGCCCTAGTCAATTCCGGTAAATCCCCTCCTAAAGCAGCGTCCATTGCTTTGTTTAATTGGAATTCTCTACGGAACGGATGTGTAAATACAGTTCCTTCTCCGCTTCTTATGGCCTGGAATCTTCGATAAGGATCAATAAGAAGTCTGTTAGCAAAAGAAGGCCTATTAGCATAGCCGGGACCTATACCTAAAGTATTCTCCATCCAAGAAAGGATACCACCAAAGAATCCAGTTCTTTCTGGTAAAGTTGTTTCAATTCTTCCTTGTCTAGAAGCCGCTATTACTTCTAGCGGATCGCCCGACTTTCTAATTATTCTATTAGTACCTAATAAAACTTCTTTGTATCCAGAAGCTACTTTTTGATATCCATAAACATTGCCGTCAAAAAATAGTCTTGATCCAGCATATCCATCACCAGGACCAAGTACAGCTATCTTTCTATTATTGGCGCCTAAGACAGAAGCAACTACTTGTCCCTGTCCAAATATATCAAATCTAGCTACTCTTTGAAATACAGTTTCATTACCGGCTTTTACTGCTTTAACACTACTGATCAAATTTCTTAGTCTAAAATCTAAAACTTCTTGAGTAGCTGGATTAAAGTATAGTTTTTTGTCTAAAACCATAGAGTCTTTTATAAGACCTAAGGATCTAGCCTTTTCTAATATACCTACTTGATTAACTCCTAAGGCATTACTCCAAGCAGCCTGATCATCTAAAACATTACCTACTGTAACTCTTTCTAATCCTTGTGTAAAATATCCAGTATTGTTGCCATAGCCTACTAAACTTCTATTTGTATATTCAATTGTTCTTTCTTTAATACTATCTGCAATTTCTTTCTTTGTAGTAGGATTACCTATTAATTCTATAGATGTTCTAAGATCGTCAATAATATCTATAGGACCTAACTGTATTTTATTAGTTTTAAAGTTAAAAGTAGCATTAAATAAAGATCTAATACCAGTAGTCCCAGAATTGATAGAGGATTTACCACTATTAGCAGCAATATCTGTAGCTAAGCTAACACCTCTAGGAAGTCCTAAGAAGTTAAAAATATTACTAAGTAGCTTACCGTTATTGGCAATTCTATTTTTTAATAAAACTGCTCCTAAAGCAATAGTTCCTATACCAGCAGCAAAAGGAGTAAGCCAAGAGCCCCTATCTGTATTGATAGCCTCTATTCTTTCAGCTTCTCTCTGCTGTCTAATATAATTTTGATCTGACATAGATTAAAAATCTGGTTTATCAGCTACTTCTGGACTTGTTATATCTTCTGCTCCAACAACAACGGCTTCTTCAGAAAATCTTCTTAAAGCTTTTTTATTATTTTCTTTATTGTTTGAAATTTGTAATAAATCTCCAGTTATTTTTTCAGCTTTAGCTAATACTTCAAACTGCTTACGCTGAGTCATATTCTTGGTTGTAGTATGATCAGAATTATAACCTTTTGCTATAATAGTCTCTAATAGATTTTGTACAGAATTTGCTTTATTTCTTTCTAATAAAAGCTGCTTATTATATTCTTTTATATCTTGTATATTACTTAATAAGTATAATTTTGTTACTATGTTTTTAATATAGAAACATTTTGACTTACTAAAAAGATAGTCTTTTGATACAGTAGATATGATTAGACATCTATCAAATACCCAATCTTCAATTACAGTTTCATGTAATCTACCTACAAACGAGGCTATAGTCTCTGATTCTAGTACAGTCAGAGGTCTTAATATAGTATAAATATTATCCGACTTAAACAAGAAAAGCTGTCCGTACTCCATTTTGGCACGAAACAGCTTATCTATATCAGTCCTATCAAAAAATTGAAGGATGCTCACATCATTACAGCTGCTCTGGCTCCTCTTCAGCGCCAAATCCAGAGGCTTCCATTATTCTATCTGCTAAGGTAGTAGAAACACCAGCCGGAGTATTTGTGCTTATCTTTGGGTATAGTACTCCTTTAGCCACTAGTCTTTCTTCTCCTTTTTCTCTAATTTCAGCAGCTTTAGTTTCTAGCGCTTGATTTATAGCGTCTAGTCTAGGATCCTTATCTGGAATATCTTTCTTTTTAGAATCTGATTCAATTTTAGCAGCTTCAGCTTCTCTTACCATTAGTTCTTGAAGCTCTTTAAATTCTGATCTGTTTATTGATCTGTATATATATTTAATACCATTTATGTTCATTGAATATACAAGATGACCTAGCGCTTTAGCGCTGTCGACTATTTGTTGGACTTCTGGATTTAAACTCATACTACTTCTTTTATTAATTTAATTGTTTTTTTACTTGCTATCCAACTATATACTTCATATAGTGGATCTGAGCTACCTTCGGCTCCCGCTTGGGAAATTGCCTGAGTAGATTCAAAAAAATGAACATTATCAAACCTTACAAACCAAGTTTGGTATTTTGGATCTTGGTAGTAAACATCTAATGTTATTGTATTATTTTCTATACTAAGAGGAGAACCTAAATCAGTAGGGGCAAATTTATTATCTTGAGATTGCCAAAACTCATTTAATGATTCTATTGTAGCCTCTCTTGTTGAGCTGTCTTTAGTAAGTAAGGAAGCAATATAAGAGGCTCTGGCGGCTCTCTCTTCTGAAGAACTATTTGGAGGTAGTTCTGTTCTTATGTTACTCTTTATTCTTTCTTTTAGTTTTATTTTTTGAGCTTCGTCTGTTTCTACTATATTATAGTTATAAAGTCTTGGAACAAAGCTATCATTTTTTTTATATGATGCGTCTAATAGTGCATTTAAATATCCAGCAAAAATATAGTTAATGACCAAAACGCCCTGCACTAAGGTTCTACCTACTGCTATTTTTGAGTAGTTATAATCATTATACCCATATATTGGTATTTTATTGACTGATTCTTTGTACTGTATTTGATACGCCTGTTCAATATGGTACCCATTAGAGAAAATAGCTACAGTACTGGCAGTAGGATATAAAAAAGTCATGCTAAATCTTGACCTCTTATTTGATTTCTAATAGCAGCTCTAATCTTTTCTTCGTCAGTGCCGTAAGCTTTATGCATACTATCAATTATTAATTTACTGACGTCTGGATAAGAACTATTTTGAACAAAAGTATCCCTTATTCCTCTCTTTAAAGACATTGGGATATTTGATAGTGGAGCTAAGTCAGTAGCTACATAAGAATATACTACTTCAGTATATAAATCATCTATGCTATATGTAGTTCCATAATTGACTAAAGTAATTCCATGCACAGCCTGTATAGCCGCACCACCCTTCTCATTAGCCGCTGTAATAATAATACTAAAAGGAGGTAATTGATCAGAAAGTAAAGAAGTTGACGCTGCCATGGTACTTTCAGCTATACTTTCATCATAAACTTCTTGAAATACATCTTCATTAATAGAGGCAAATACTAATGTACCGGCTATTGATCTAGCGCCTCTAGTATATGCAATAGGAGAAGATCTACCCAGTACGCGAACAGGAGATACTGATCTAGTAGTTGAAATAGACATTGTTTGTAACTCTGCAAATACCTTAAACTTCTTATTCATTTGCCCTCCTAATAAGGAAGACTGAGTTATAGAAGGAAGATACAACATTGCTGTAATGTCTGTACCAGCATAGGATTGAAAATTTGACTCTTTTCCTAAAGACGGACCAAGTATCCGAGAAACTTCATTATTCACTAATACTTGCTTATTCATAATAAAAAATGGGGCAGTGTTTAGCTGCCCCTAGTTTAAGCCAAAACTAGCTTAGCAGTCAAAATTTTAACCACCTAAGAACGTAGCGCTGCGGCCATCATTATTGATCCTGATGAACCCCTGGTCCTTCCATGGGGTGATAGCAGTAGCAATATATGTACAGGCTTCGTCAGTAGTAATGTCATTAATAGAAAGAGCGGATCCAACGTTAAGTATTTCTACTCCGTGAATCATCATTCTAGCAACAGCACCATACTCATTAGACGCAGTAATAACCACGTCAAAAGGAAGTACCTGATCTATGTAGTTAGGAGCCGCTATGACCTTGTCTAGAGCAATTCTAGACACAGAAGGAGAAGCAGCACCGACCGCCGGACCTATAATGCCAGGTGCAATTTCTATTGTACCTAGGTTAACGTCCGCTATTTCAAATCCTTCGGGAATTGAATATCTATTAGCAATATATGGACGATCCCGCATTGCTTCTAGAAGAGCCGATCTATCAAACACTACGAACACAATAGATCCGGCTATACCTCTTTTTCCACGAGAGAAAGATCTAGGATCTGCTTCTCCCATAGAATAAATAGGCGCCTTCTCTCTTTGTACAGTAAAAGATATACCTTGTAGCTCTCCAAGAATCTTACCACCAAAAGTTACTACCATGTCAACACCGGAGAAAGAGTTATAAGTTTTGTTAAACGAATTACCCGATCTACCAGTGCCAGCAGGAGCAAGACCCTTATTTGATGCACTCATTTTTAATAACTCCTATTAGAGTTCCTTAGAGAGGGACACGACAAGGTTAATTTGCGTGATCTCAAAGGCCGGTACCAAGGTAAGATTAATATCCAACTCACCTAGGACTCTTTGGTCTGGCGTAGAAGAAATTGAGAAGGAGTAGGACTGTAACGCTCCAGATCCCTTCATATTCAATAAGACTTGATCAATTTCAGCATCCATTGCATTCATCTGCGGAGCATTGTTGGGCTCGCCGATGTACTTATTTGCCACTGATCTAATTAGATCTACAGTAGCATGCACAATTCTGACAGTACTTAATCTGACATAGTCAGATCTGACATACTTAGAAACATTGTGCGCTCCCGTAACTCCTGAAGCAACTGTAAAGCCATTACTACGACTATACATCGTAACATGGCGCATTCCAGTTAGGTCATTAGCTTGCTTAGCAGAAAGCAGCTTAAGCTGTATTATACCGCCAACCTGCTTATTTGTAGTAGCAGATTGAGGAGCCAAGCTTGTGATTAATCCAGCATAAGAAGCCGCACCATCAATATTTCTTGAAGTATTAGATAGGGAAGCTCCAACCGCCAAGGCTCTAGCCGAAGTCTGAGTACCCGTGCCTCTTAAAGGAGTAGAGAAGACGCTTATGTACTGTCCAGCATCTACCTTACCATTTCTAGAGTCAACAGCATTGGCTCCATCAGAGTCTGTAGCCTGCCAAGAACCAAAATACCTACTATCTACCGCTGTAGCAGTATTTGGATTAATATCAGACAGTGTGTTAGAATCCTGATCTGCCGCTCCAGCTAGCCAATTGATATAAGCGCTGTTATAGAATTGACCGGTATAGATGGTTGACTTAAACTTAGTCAAGTCATCTCGATAAGCATGGTATGCGTGCCACTCATTGACAAGTCTAGTGGACGGAGTTCCATACTCTACAGAAGCCATAGCAGCTCTATAAGAAGAAGCTGACGCAGAATTTCCACTGTTTACCCAAGCACTTCCATAAAGAGAAGTAACTTCGGCAAGCAATGTAGAATCTGAAGTAAGCCCAACAGGGCTACCTGTATACTCTTGGAAGTATCCAGTATTTGTAACATTAGGGCTCTGGCGCATGGCCCAGCTCATTATAGGACGAGTTCCTATAACACCTACACAAGAATTCTCTTCCGTAGTGGCCTGGAAGCAGAAATCTGCTAGTTGTTTTCCAAAGTTCCAAGATAGGGCAGCCCCAGTAGTAACTGCATAAATTTTATCATCAATATATGCATTAACAGGAACAACTACATCTAAAGCCCTATTTCTAAGTACTTCGTATGCAGCCTCTAGGTCTGCGTATCTACCTGACAAAATCGAGCTTGGCTTAATGTAATCTAATAGTGCTTGGCCGCTGTAGCGTCCAATAACCATAATCTCAACATTAGGTGCCCCAGCCGCTATTGTCTCTTCCAGAGCAAGAGCAAGCTCTCCTGGAAAGTTTGTGGTTGGCCAGCCGCCAGAAACTCCTGACAAGCTGAAATACAAGGTGTTAATTGCTTTCTCTACCGAGCCTACAGTAAATGGTTCAAGTAGCGGAACATTCGGATTCGATGTTACGCCTAGAAGTGTTACTTTCGGACCAGCCGGAGGAGGAGCAACTTTTAAACCTTGGTCGTTTAATATCGTGTTAACACGAGGAAGGTAATTAGTCATCTAAATATCTCCATTATTGACGAATATCTAAATCTCCAAAAAGATACTCGCCGGATCTATAGAACAGCGCTCGGTACTCAGCAGGTGTATAATTTCCTGACACCAATTGGTCTGCAATATATGTAAATTGATTGTCATATGGAATAACATCTGCCATTCCGAGTGATATGTCTATTTTAAGTATATCTCTTTGATATACAGCTTCTAACTCTTCGGTTCGAAAGTAAAACTGAGTATTTTTTGTTGGAAACTGTTGTCGCCAAGCGGTTTGTTGTGTTTCTGGTTCTCTTTTCCAGAAAAACATATTGACGATACCTCTTTTCCTTAAATAACCAGCATACAATTTTAAAAATTGCTCAAACCAACTCAATAGTCTTTCTGTGGTTCGAAAATCACTGGACCATGAGTCAAACTGAACAATATTATCAAACCATTGTCCGTAGATTTCTACTGTATACCCAGGTACAAAAGGGTCTTTAGTTGACTCCCTAAGTCTAGGTTTAAGTTCTTTTCTACTTCCAAAGGCCTCATTTAGTCCTCCAGGTTCAACGACCCGGATAGACCAAGTGATAGTCGGTACGATTGGAGGCAGATTTTTCACTGCCCCCTCAGAATTTGCACTAGAAATGTTTAACAAGGCGTCAGGGTATTCATGTTCAAATTTTATATAGTTATCTAAATTCTGATATTGAAGAACATGTCCTTTTTCTATAGAAGGCCCATTTACTAAGTCAAACTTAACTAACCCATTCCACTTATTAGTTTCAGGGTTAGTAATTATTTGATCTACAGTATAGACCTCTTTAGTAGTCAAATTAACTACCTTGTCGCCCTTTTTAGGCTTTAATATAGCGAAAGGAAATAGCACTAGACGCTTGTCAGTCTTGTTGGGCACATAAGAGAGCTGGTGCTTCCTAAGAAGCATAGAAACTATCTCCATGGCCTCTGAGATGCCTATAGCGCCCTCATTAGTGGATTTACGTCTTAGCTCAAACTGCTGACGCTCTGGATTAAAATATTGGAGATATGAATCTCCAAAAGAAGGAAGATCAGATTGGTTCATTATTTGATCTATTGCCCCTATATGTATAATCCGTGCCTAACTCTATTGGTATGCCATTCTCAACATTTCTTTCTTCTATGTTACACTTCCAATATTCTACTCTTCCTATGTCACCCTTTATAGGTACTGAATCCTGAATTCTATAATATTTTATTATTTTAAAAGGTTGTATAGGAACGCCAGTGTCAGAATTTTGATCTAATTCTAAGACGTAATCAAATTTATTAATAGGCCTAGAATGCTCTAAAACTACATTTTTTTGTTGCGTAGATATTAGGCCTGGCTTTGCTCCAAACTCAACACCTAAAACCCCTAACCAAGCATAGCCTTTTACTAAAAAATCAGAAAATAAATAACCAGTATTGTAACATCTAGTACAAGGCCCACTAGAGGTACTTCCTGAGTTATTACATGAACATTTTTTGCTATAATCAGACTGACGTAATCCAAGCCATTGAAACCCAATAGCCTTTTTATTATTAGGATAAAGTGGCGTAGACTTTCCTAATAAGGAATCAATTACTTGTCTTATGTCAGGAAGCATTAGGTTAAGTTATAAATACCTTCTGAATTCCAGTTAACAGCAAAGTCAGCAGAAGTTACTGTCTGAGATCCAAAGTCTAGTTGTTGCATTAGATAAGAAGTAGCATTGCTTGCGCCAGAGATATATACAATGCCATAGGCAAGACTAGAGCTAATACCAGAAAATACAACTGATTCCCCGGATAAGACTCCTTCATTATCTACAGAATCAATTAAGACTCTAGTGTTGTTTATTTTCTTTCCACCCTTGGTGTACCCCGCAGATGAAATTTCTGCTGTAATACTACCTGTCACAGTGTGATTATGTGAGAAGGTATAGGCGCCGCTACAAAGCATAAGCATTATATTGGCAGTGCCAAGGTTTATTTGACCACTCATTAGCTGAGTTTTAAAATTATTATATACTAAATTAGCCATTAGACTGTACCTATTCTAAAAATTCCGTTACTGGTGTTCCATTGAATTTGGAGCGTTCCGTTAGTATTAGATTGATTACCAATGTCAGTATAGTGTATTAAGTATCTGGTTGCTAAGCTAGCTCCTGAGTACCAAATAACTGCTCCTGAACAAGCTATAGTTGCGTTAGACCAAGTAACATCACTTGCATCAAATACAACATATCCGTTGGATATATTTGCTGTTTTTCCTGCAAGTAGTTGTCCAGGACGCTGGTATCCGTTTAAAGGATCGTAAACTTCGTGTCCAGAAATTTGACTGTATGTAGTATGCCCTGTATTAGGAACATAGCTACCAGATACAAGAGAAACATAAATAGGATCCGTCGTAAGATCTATTGTTCCGCTTGCGAGTAGCTTTAGATAATTAGTATAAGTGAAACTTGCCATGATTATTACCAATATGGATTGTTGGATCTGGATTGTCTATTTAAAAAGACATTGGCCGCGGGCTCTATTCCTTGATAGTATGAATATTTAGTTTCTGTATATCTACCATTAATATCATACCAAAGCCTGTTTACAGTAGCCGCTGCATCATCATAACCAGCAGTACTATAGCCAACTTTAAATTGCCAGTTCCCTAACAAAGATTCTAAAGCATTTTCCTTAGCTTTAGTGTATTTAGCTACTTTCATAGCTACTCGACCAATTATGTTATCTATGGATACTCCAAGATCACCTAATTGACGTCTGGTTCCGGCTACCACAAATTTATAGTATTCTCTGTCTTCCATAAGATCAAGAATAGTACTATAAATAATTAATTGCCTGCCGGCAAAAGGAATATTATCTAAAGAAAAAGATCTGCCTACTTTCTCCCAAGTCCATATAGTATTTTTAAATAAAATAGCTCCTATATAGTCTTCTGTAAAAGTATCAGCTATTTCCTGTACTTCTCTTTTAATAGTCTGGATACCATAAACTTCTGGATATAAAGCAGTATTTATAGAATACTGCATTTTACCGCCGTAAATATCCCCATCAAAAGAAGTTATAGTATTTAACAAAGATATCTGTACGCCTAGATTTTTAGGTAATTCTGACTCAAAAGTAACTAATAAGCTTTGACCGGAAACAGAAACGCTATGGCTAGGAATAGTATAGCTACCTAAACTATTTCCACTAGCCAAATAAGCATTAGTATTTAATAAAGGAAAAACGCTGATGTCTAACCAATCAGTAGGGTCTGTTCCAGTCAATAAATTTTTATTAAAAGAAAAATTAATTACATTACCAGATTCTAACTGTACTCCGTGCTTATTATTTTTTGGCCTTACAGAATCAATTGTAAAGTCATAACCAATAGCTTTTATATTAGTAGGTAAGAATAGGTCTCCCTCTAGACTGAGAGAAGCAGCTTCTTTTTCAATAGTAGTGTCTATTCTATAGACAGCGTCTCCTGTAGAGAATTCAAAATATATAGTTGAGGAAAGAGTGTCAGAATCTTGAGCAGTAAGTGTATAGCCCAGTCCTTGATCGGTCCCTACGATAATAACTCTATATTCACTATTTTCTTTTAATGAAGTAGAAGTGGTTAATATTACTTTACTAGCAGATAGGTATCCTGCGGAGACAGTACAAGGTATAACAACACCGCTATCTATTTCAATAATAGAAAATATACTATTTGTTAGACTTGAGGTAGCTATTGTTTTGTTAAAAGTAAGCTCTACTGACTTATTAATAAAATAATCAGTTTGTCCTTCGCTAGGTACACTAGATAGTAAAGTTATCGCCATTTAATTACTTAGATTTGCTCAAGAAGAGTATTAGGGCAATCAGCATTAGTATGAACGGCCTTTAAATACCCTATTATTTTTTCTCTGTTTTTATACTTAGTTTCTTCCTGGATACAATAATTAGTAATTTCTTTAGCCGTCCAATTTCTATCTATAGGCTTCTTTAGTAGCTTACTAAACTTAGGAAAAGACTTACACTTAGGATCGCTAGGAGTGAGCCCGTGAGTCTTAATTAGACTCCAATATTCCTGTAATACTTTTGGATCCTTATCAATAGGAGGAATATATGTATTACCCTCTACTAGAATTCCTAAGGATACAGCATTATTAACTTCAATCTCTTCTTCTGGTGCTATAGTGTCAGGAACTACCATAGTATAGGTTTTTGGCCCTAACCAAATACTTTTATTACTGGTTCCAAAGAAGCTCTCAACTTTTTGATTAAGAGTTATAGATTTACCTTTTAATGACTTTCCAACAGATACCTTACCAGCTAATGAGGTAGATATGTCAAGATTTTGAATAGCGTTGTTAATTTTATTCTGATCTTCTACTACAGAAGGTTCAGTATTTTGATTTGTTTTCTTAACCATGTTTCAACTATAAAAATAGGATTAGGGAGATTTTGTCCCCCTAATCCGTAGGCATTATTAAAGGTAGCGATTCAAAAATAATGCCGGCTTCGCTAGGAGGCTGTTGTCAGCACTTTCTAGCACGGTCCACCAAGTCACGAGAACTTGGTAGTTTTTGTAAAAAATATTCATTTCTTATATTATTGCGGGCCTTTCATATTGAAAGAGTCCGGTCGTACCAACGGGAGAAAAGAAG
>Ga0075158_10000916_pt1 | contig 23121 bp, 31 predicted proteins | sample JI91814BDNA_FD_70968 | JGI IMG/M metagenome (GOLD analysis project Ga0075158, IMG submission 70968) | Wastewater effluent complex algal communities from Wisconsin, to seasonally profile nutrient transformation and Carbon sequestration -... | ecosystem: Engineered > WWTP > Effluent > Algae... | reverse complement strand
GTTGATTTAAATATACTAAACGCACAAGTGACATAATTTGTTCAACTTCATCCAATACATTTTTTACATTTGATCCAAGAGCCAAAAAAACTCCATAATCAACTGCTATTCCAATTTTAAATACATTTATAGCGTTGTCTCCTGGATAACAATCAGGAAAAAATTCATATATACCATCTTTATTTTTAATTGGTGGTGAAACATCTAATAATTCAAATGGATTTGATCCTTTTTCGGCCAATCTACTTAAATTATATTTATGTTCTTTGAGAAACGTGTAATTATTTTTACTTACAATTTCGATTAAACTTGAATCTGTAAAATATGAATATGATTTAATTTCATTATTCACAATCAATATTGTAGAATTATGATTTGCATATCTTTGATATGTTACATTAATAGGATAAGAAATATCATTAATAATCATATTTGCGTTGTCATAAAGTTGATGAACCAATTTCATTTCGTTCAAGATTTTAAAACTTGAAACAGCAGTTAATAATATTAACCAATACATTTTATTAATATAAACTAAATTTTAATCATTTTCTTCCTCTTCAAATTCTTCTTCTTCTTCTTCATTTGAATTTGTTGGACTATTCGCTAATAAATTTAATGCAGACTTACTTGCTGCATATTGTTCAATAATTTCATTTAAATAATTTTCTCTTATATCATCTGGATTATTTTTTTAATCTCTTTCTACTTCTTGATTTTATTATATATGATCTTCTTTTCATTTAATAAAACAAATATAATTAATCAATTGATTCAACATCATCCTCGTCATCGTAGATTCTTGCATTATTCATATAATTATCATAATTTCGTATATAACGATTGTATGCGTCGTCTAAATCTATTTCATTATCATCATCAGAGATTCCCGCACTTGATAAATCTTCATCATATACATTGTCGTGAAAATCTTCTTCAGCACTATCATGTTCTATTTGATCATCATATCTTTCAACATTTCTTTCAACATTTCTTTCAACATTTCTTTGAAATATTGAACGACATAGAGGACATCTATTGTTATTTATTAGATCTAAACAACTTTTGTGAAATATATGTTTACATGGTAATACACTAATTTCATTGTCACATATGCTTTCTAAACATATAGAACATGCGTAATTTCTTTCAAGGTTTAAAGGTAACATTTATTAAATAACTATATTTTATATTTTATTATAAATGAATGAGCTTGAAGAAAGACGACAAGAATTGGCTGAAATAAATCGTGAAATTCAAGAACTTGAAGAAACGTATGATATTGCTATGGAAAATGATGATGATCTAGCTGAACAAAGATACATAATACATAATAAAATTATGTTAAACTATGATAAAATTATAGAATATAAGAATGAAATTAGTAGAATAAATTCATCTGAACAAGATATAGATCAACTAATATATAAAACTGATTTAATTAGATACAAAATATATAGTTTGAAAGAAAATATTGATCAACTCAAAAAAGAAAAAGAAGAATTATTATTAAGATCAAGAGAATTGGATGATATTATGGATAATATACGAATAGAAATAAGAGAACGTCAAGAAATTCAATTTCAATTACAACAAAGAATTATGGAATTAATATTTATACAAAATGAGGATGGTCAAATGGTTGATTATCATGAACAAATGAGACTTGAACGTTTAGAAAGAGAAGGTCTTGGTTTTGAAATTCATCGTCCAGATAATGTGCCTTTAGAGAGAAAATTTGAAGAAACTTTAAAATGGAAAGAAATTGATTTTGATGATATACCAGATGAAATGACTACATGTCCAATATGTATGGATGATTTTAATGAAGATGATAGAATTATTCAGCATATTCGAAGAGATCATCAAAATGGTGGATGTGGAAATGTTTTTCATTTTAGTTGTATAAATAGAGCAGCAAGAGGTGCAAATCCAAATTGTCCAATGTGTGGACGTCATTTTGGTACACATTAAAAAGCACCATATATAGATTGATTATTAATTTCACCAACAATATCAGGTTCTTTCCACATAGGTGGTTTCATAATTTTACCATCATCTCTTCTAAGATATTTTCCAGTATTTGGATCTTTCTTTTTTAAATTTGCATCATGAACAATATCAAATACTTTTGACAAATTAACACCTTTTTTACATGCTGCATTTAGTGAATAATAATATATATCAACAAATGCATCTGCTTGATTTGCAATTGTGTTTTCATGAATCATATTAATATCTTTTGATTCATTAATACATTTAATCATATATTCTTTTACTTCTTTTGGATTTTCAACAGTCGCACCAAGTTCCATAACTTCATCAAGAATCATCTTGATAATAAAATAAACTTCTTCTTTACTCATTGCTTCTGGAACTTCTGGAATCTTAAAACCAGTTTCTTCTGTAAACATTTTAACTTTTTCAGCATCAGACATTTATCATTATTTGTTAGATATAACTTGGCCAGTATTTTTTTATAAGATTTTCACATACTTTAAAATCATATTTATGATCATCCGGTCTATAATTTACATGATTTGCCATTGTATGAGCAAGTTCATGTATTACAAGTTTGTCAAGATTTGGAACTTTTAAATCTAAGAATATATCACGATAAAGTGGTCTTTGATCTCCATCAGTTCCTATAAGTAGTCCTGACGATTCTCTAAATCTCATCTTAGGTTTATTTAAACCAGCCCACATAGTTTTAGAAGGTATTTCACTTAGAAGATATCTTGATGTTTTTAAATTTTTTTTAGAAATGGAATGAAATGGTTCAGGTAATATATCCGGATTATAATAATATTCCTTATGAATTCCTAAAAATAGTTCAACATTGTCTTTATTTACAGTCCAATTATATCTATCTTTATCAATGTTATCACACAATATATCTATTTTTCTACGAATAGAAGCTAAAAGTTTTGCATTTTCAATTGAACGAGCTTTATATACATAATTATTAATTATAAATATAGGAATATTTGATTCATCAAAATCCCATTTAACAGGATCATGAATATCGCCATAATCACAAATAATCATTTATTATATATTTTCTTTTATTTTTAAAGTATCTTCTGTAAACATTTCAAATGATTTTTTCTTATTTGATTTTGAATCAAACAATGCAAACTTTTCATCATCATTATACCAAAACTTTAAGGTGAACATATTTTTGTCTATTGGGTCAGATAATAATTCTTGAGTTATGAAAGACATATTAAATACTAAATCTGTTAGTATTTTAGCATTTGTAAATTGAAAAGTTTCTTCAACTGTTCTATTATATGGATAATAATCAAGTATTAAATTATTTGGATATGTTGAAACATTTATTTGGTCGATAACATAATAATCATGTTTAAATTTATAAGATGCTTCTCCTTTTTTAACAATTATCTTGTAGCTTGATTTTGGTGTATAACAATAGTAAAATTTTCTGGTTCTATTATATTCTGGCATCAATATAAAAGATGGTTTATCAAGTACATATTTGTTATTAATTGTGTATATAATCTCTATGTTTTTTTGTTCATATTTTGCAATAGTAAATTTATTATTATTTATCTTATTTAAAATTGACATTATTTTTATAATTTTAATTTCTAAATCTTCATATGTATCCATCAATTCATCAAATATATAATAAGTGTCTTCAAATAAATATGCATCGAACATAACTTCTTTTTCGGAGTAATTAATGTCAATAGAATAATTTGAACCTTTGTCAGTTAATATAAACGCTTTATTTTTAGAAATAATAATAAAACATCGAGTGAATATTTGTGGTAAATATAAAATTCTATAAAGATAATCACTTAGATCTTTTAAGAAAGCATTTGAAAGAGGATATAATTCTGTATTTTTTCGGTTAAAGGTATTTAATGTTTCAATTGGAATTTCATTGACAACACTTTCTTTGATAAGTCCTAATTTTTGTGCACAATTAAGTAGATATTGTTTTATCTTATGTTTATCATTATTAAACATTGTATTCAGTCCAACAAAATTTCTACTATCTCTATATTTTGGATGTAATAATTCACCTCTAACCTTATAAACTATTTCTCTTTCTTCGTCACCATCATCATCAAAATCTTCATCTTCATCAAATGTTTTTGTAATAGTATAAAGTACATGTTGTAATGTTGGGTCTGTAATACCATCTGCATTTTTTATTCCTTGAATTTTTTCAATATCATCAATAATTCCTTCTGACCACTTTTCACCATCCCAAAAAGTAACAGTTGCACCAATATAAATTTTATTTGGTTTTAGAATACCAGAATATTTATCATCTACATCAGCACCTTTATATTTTGATGTTTCTATATGTGCCTTCTTTTTTACAGATTCTGGAACTCCATTGAGAATTAGATCAACATAATAATTTGTTACATCATTTGGATTTTTCGAATATTCTTTACATACAGGAATAACTTTACCATCTGTACGTGAACGCATTCCTTCTAAATCTACAATTTCTGTAGGACCACAATTTCCAAAAAAGCTAAATGGTTCTGGAATTTTTCTTTTGAGAGCCATTCCCTTGTAATTTGGAGAAGTTAGTGAATCTTTGTAAATTCTAATTCTATGAAGTGGTACAACCATTGATTTTTCTATATTTACATAACATGTATCAGTAATTTTTGTATAAAATTCGACTGGAACAGTAGAAGTATTTCCCCAAACAATTGTAAAATTATCTCCATTTCTTTTTTGAACAACACCTGGAGCTGACCAAAAATTAGCATCCCACCATTCATCTATATTTGAATCAAAAACTTCAACAAGACTTCCAATATTAATGATTTGTTTATCGTGATAAACAGTAACACCGGGAATTGTTGTATTGATTTTGTCTGAAATTTTGATAGGTTCTTGGAGAATGCAAATTTGATCACCATTGTTTAAGTATTGATTAAGAAGAAATGCTATAAATTGAACAACTTCTTTAAATTTTGTTTTTACGACATTGTTTATAAAGTTTTTCTGTTCAGTGTATGATAAATTTTTAAAAATCTTACGAACTGCCATTTTATACTTGTCTTTTACTGTAAAATATAATTGAACATTTCCAGTTTTAAAGAGAATTACAGATATAATATATTTATCAATTGTAGTATCATTTGTAACTGAAATTTTAATTCTTCCCTTAATTTTTGTTGTTTTTAATGCTGTTGTATATTGAACACCATTATAAGTATGTTGATCAGTCAAAGTTAAATTATTGTGAATTTTATTGATATCAATTATATATTTATCAGGATTTCCAGAAATATTACTAATTCCAAAAGCACTTCCTAGAAAAATATTGGTAAGTTTCAAGGGTTCTCCTGTAATTTGTGAAATACGTTTAATAGTCTCTTCAAGTGCAGTAAAATTATTCCACGGACAAGTTACAATTTCTATTTTTTTCTTTTGTATTCGAATACTACATGATCCAAGATTATCAAAAACATAACTTAGTAATACAGTACCTGGATAGAAATCTTTGTTGTGAGATTTTTGAACAATTTTGTCAGCATCTGATAAATTGACATTTGTCAATATTTCACCATTTTGTGAAATGAGTTCATATTTAGATAAATCATTATTATTAATAACATCTTGAATAAAATCATTTAAAATTAAATTTGATACTTTATTTCCAGCTGCAATTAAATTTTTGAGACCATTAAGAGTTAATTTCAAATGTTTAAAACTTGGATTTATACAACTTGTTGAATGTCCAAGTGGACCAATATTATTGCATGAAAAACAATAACATCCAACAGGAATCATTTTAGGAGGAGAATGAAATGTCATCTTTGTTTTTGATTCAGGATATTGTAACTTAACAAAACCTTTAAAAGGTGCGACTTGTTTAGCAACAATCTTTTTATTATCTGTAATATTATATGTTTGTTGAACTAATGGTCCTTGAGAAATAATCAACTCTGTATTATTTTCATATTCAACATCCAAAGGAAAATGTTCAGCAATAAATTTTAAATCAAGTTCATAATTTAATTCTGTTTCAATCATCATTCTCAATATTTTGATGTTCGATTGTGAAGTTATCATTTTTTAAATAAAATATTTTATTTGATTGAAACTATTCCGAAGAATTTGTGATTTCAGTCATAAGATTATAGAAAGAACTCATTTTAATAATATAAGCAATAATTTCAGTTTCTGTCATCATTGCTAATTCTTGTTCAGTAATCATTTTTATTATCATTAATGCATATTTCTAGGAAAAAATTTTTTTTTATTCGTGTAAATAAATGCATATTGTTAAGACATTTATGGAATCAAGTGGATTTGATTGGTTTGCCTTAACATGTTCAGCAATATATTTTATACTATTCGTAGTATTTTTAGGATGTTTTGAAACAGGAAAATGTACGGCTGATGAAGTATACATAGTAAATTTATTAAAAATATTATTTTTGATTCCACCAATTATATATTTCATTAAAATGACATATGCAACAATTACAAGCGGTATATATAGTATTAAACGTTCACAATTAAGTATACTTGTAATATATTTTATATTAGTATTTATATTTCTATCTTCAGAATTAGCTGGAGATAAAGAAACAGCAAAAAATACAAATACTGTATGTGTGTTCATATTACCAATTTTAATATTATTATCATTTTATAATACATATGATTCATGGATGAATAAAGGTCCAAGACCAATAGTAATATTATCAATGTTATTATCGATATTATATTATTGTTTATTTTATTTTTCTCTTCGATATGGAGGAAGTGTATTTGGAGATTTTGGAAATAAATCAGTCAGTGGTATGTTAATGGCAATAGGTATTTTATTAGTATTTCAATTTTTTTATGTTGCTGGATTATCATGGAATAAAAGTTCTTTAAAAAGTATAAAGTTATTAGACACTATAATAAATGCATATCTTAATTTAATTAATGGAATAACAAGTAAAATAATTACTTAAAGAAATAAAGTAAATAATATTAAATGTATAAACAATTTAATGATTTAGCAACTGATTTTTTAAATAGAATGCTTGTAACATTTCCAAATGAAAAAAAGTTGATAGTATATATTAACAAATTTGAAATGTTAAAAATGGCAAATTATAAGAAACCAGTTGAAATGTTTATGGAAAATATGTTACCTTTTGGTGAACAAATTTTGAATAAAGATGAAAATTTTTTCAAAAAAGATGAATATGTAAATAATGCTGAAAATATTTCTGGAAAAATTGGTTTAGTTGAACATTGGGATTCTCTTCCACAAGAAATAAAAAATAAGATTTGGATATATATTCAAGGACTTTATGCACTTGGTCTTAAATGTTTAGAAAAATAATTTTTTAGAAAAAAAAATGAATTTATATAAAAATGAATTTATGTCATATTTGCTATACGAATAATTTATTGAATATTAATTGTGAAAATAAAACATGTTCCAGTATTATATGTGAAGATTGTTTTGAAATATATTTGAATTTTTGTGAAACAGAAAATAAGTTATGTAAATGTGTAAATGATAATTGTTTATCTTATTATATTTCAACAAGTATTCCCCAAAGATTTCGTGAAAAATATAATAATATAACTAAAAATGCATTATTACATAATAACAATGATGAATATGTAAATAGAATTAATTGGGAATCAATGATTACTAAAATTCGAAATGAAAAGTTAGAATATATTAGTAAATTTCCACCTGCTATTACCTTAACTGCAAAAATAGCATTAGGTGCTAAATTAAAGAAGATTTCTGAACATAACAAGACAAAGATGAAAAATCTAGTAAATAATTTGAATAGATTATGTATGATTTCTCATTGTTCTGGTAAATTAGATGAAAACTTTGTTTGTATTAAATGTACTACTAAATTTTGTAAAAAATGTGAGAAAATTATCAAAGAAAATCATGTCTGTAATGATAATGATATTAAATCTCTTAGTCTTCTAGCTGATATTCGAAAATGTCCAGGATGTGGTATTATTATAGAAAGATCAGAAGGATGTGATCATATGACATGTGCTGCATGTAAATGTAGTTTTGTATATTCAACAGGTGAATTATCAGATCATGGTAGCCATAATAAACCTATTCCTGAACCAAAGAAGAAGTTTACATTTGATTTTAAGAGCAAGCTTGGTGTTGAAATAGCAAACAAACTTTATCGTATAGAATCAAAAGAACCAAAAGAACCAAATCTAACTGTATTAAATAATGCTATTTATAAATACCACACAAAAAATGATGACAGTACTATTGTACGAACATTTGAAAGATATATTAAAGATCAATCGAATTATTCATCATATATGAAAATTATAAATGAAATTACGGAGAAATATATGGCAGAAGAGTTGGATCTTGAATATTTGGACACATTAATTGAACATAATAATTTATAATTAAATAATAAATGGAACTTGGAATAGAATATACAGTTACAAATGAAAATAATCTTGATATGATATTACGTCAACATACTATGACCGAACAGGAATATGAATTTATAATGAATTATATAACTACTACATCTATAAATGATATCACTGAATATTTGTATTCATTTGAAAATAATTATAAACCAGGACATAATTTTATAACAATGCTCAGAGAAATAATCACATATTACAATAATTCAAATGATGATATAATATTTTTATGTTTTTATTATGGTTCAGTTGATTTTATAAAATGGACAATATATAAGTTAGATTTACCAAATACTGTTATTCGAAGACAATTAATCAAATTAATCAACATTCCACATTATAAATTTGATGAATCAAAATTAATATATCTGAATAGTTTTGCAAATTTAGACCTAACAACAAATAAAAAAATTCAATTAATGATGAATGATTTATATAAACAATTTAATATGTTAAAATTACCATATAAACAAGATCCATTTATATATACATTACCAGATCTACTTTTTGGAAAAAAAACTCCTTCAAAATATGAATCAATATATGTATTTCCTGATTATATATTTGACGATGATGATGAAGAATAAAAAAATTCCTAGAATAGTTATAACAATACTAAAAAATGGAATTATTGAATGATGAAGAATCATTTTTGCCTAATTTTATAAAAGAAAATAATGTTATGCTTGTTCCACCTGAATCAAATACTGCTGATTTAATTCAACATATCATTGAAAAATTTAATCCAGATGGATCATTTTATATCATCGATATTGGAAAAATAATTCGTAGAATAAAATTATGGAAGGATCTATTTCCTAATGTTGAACCATATTATGCTGTAAAATGTAATTCAAATAAAATTATATGTAAATTGTTAAGTCTAATGAATATAGGTTTTGATGTTGCATCTGTTTCAGAAATCAATATAGTAAAGAATATAGTAAATGATTTACAAAAAGTTATTTATGCAAATCCCGTAAAAGATTCAAATTCAATAAGATATGCAAGAACAACAGATATTGATTTTTTAACATTTGATTCTGAGCATGAATTATATAAGCTTAAGTTATATCATCCAAATAGTAAATTATTGATTAGATTAAAAGTCAATGACAAAGATTCAGAATGTACATTTAGTGAAAAGTTTGGAGTAGAAAAAGATGAAATTGAAAAATTACTAACATTGGCACAAGGAATGCAACTAAAGATTGTAGGAACATGTTTTCATTGTGGATCTAATTGTAAGAATCCAAAACAATACTATGAAGCTATTGAATTATGCAAATATGCATTTGATATAGGTAAAGAAAAAGGATTCAATTTTAATATTCTTGACATTGGAGGAGGATTTACAGGATTAAATGATTTAAATGCTATACAATTATTGACCAAAACAAGTGAAGAAGTTACATTGGCTATTAAAACATTTTTTTCAAAAGAACTTTCAATTAATGAAATTAAAATCATATCTGAACCTGGTAGATTTTTTGTAACAGATTCACATACACTTGTTTTAAGTGTTATAGGAAAAAAGATAAAACTTGATGAAAATAATAAAAAAAGAATGATTTATCATCTAAGTGATGGAACATATGGTTCTTTTTCTTGTATTAATTATGATCATCAAACTCCAATATTAATACCATATAATAATGATGATATAGAAAAGTATGAATCCGTAATATTTGGAAATACATGTGATGGATTGGATAAAATATGTAATAGTGTATATTTGCCAGAATTGACAATATCAGATCTTGTATATTGTGAGAATTTTGGAGCATATAGTGTGTCAAGTAGTTCACAATTTAATGGATTTTCAGTCTCAAACTTTTTTTATGTGATGACATGAACAGTTTTTATTGTTGTATAAATTAAATGAATATATTATATTTCAAGACAATAGTATCAGCAACTTTGGTAATAGTATTATTAATTGAATTCATAAGATTAATGTCACATGAGAATAAAAGATTATTTAAACATTAATTTTTATCACGCCAAACTTGACCAATTCTAACAAGTTGTCTTGGTTGTAATTGAGGAGGTGTAAATTGTAAAGTGTTGTATAAATTTCCAACAACTCTATGTTTTGATGGAAACTGATTTGCTTCTTGATGTCTAAACTGTGATTTTAACTCTGACATTTCCATTGAATCATTTGACTCCAACACACCAAATGGACATGGTGTATATCCTCTTCCAGAAGTATTGCTTAATTTAGGATCACAAGGACATACGTTAGAATATGAATACCAAGGTTGTTCAGTAGTAACAGCAGTTGGATTGACACATCGGTAAACATTAAATTTGTCGTTATTTGAAGAAGAAGTTGCTTCGTTATATAAACTCCATTGAGACATTTATATAAAACAATATTAAAAAATTTCTGCACAGAAAAATCCATACCAAGTATAATCAACATTGACATAAATTCTATTAATGTTGTCTAAAGAAACAACATATTTATAATATTTATTATGGTGTAAATCGTTAAGATATTTTTCAATTTCTTTAACGGTATTATATGATGCCCAATTACATGTTATAATAATTGGTAACATATCATTATTGTTTATGCATAAAATAATTTCTCTCTTAATTCTATTAAGTTCTAATTTTCTCTGTTCAATTTCTTGTTTTTTAGAACTTGTAAGTAATTTTTGAGGACAAATCATTTATTAATAACAAAAGTTTTTAAAATAATATATAACAATGTACCAAAAACAGCACATATAATACTACATAAAAGTGTTGGTGAATTATCTGATGCAAATGAACCTGGAATAGTTTTTCTTACTAGAGAAAAGAAAATTCCTGAACAGACAAGAAGAATAATTGCAAAAACTACTAGAACATTTTTCCAATCAAAATTTCCAAAAAATTCTTTTCTACTTGGTGCAGAATAACCTTGTCCAACACCAACAGGTTGTTGATTTGTGACTGGAGCAACAGCTTGCTCAGGAATCATGGGCATTTGACCAAATTGTGGAACTTCCTCTTCTCTTTCTTGTATAAGTTGACTAATAGGTGTAGATTGGCTCATTTATATCCTAAAATAAATTTTGATTAATATTCAAACGATAAATAAAAAAGATTAATATTATACATAAAATAAATACTGTTGTATAATCTTTTTGTTTTGGTTTCAATATTTTTGTAGATAATGCAGGAGTTTTTTTCATATTTATAATTAAATGGAATCAGTTTTTGATTATTTAACGACTTGGTCAAATGTTATATCTTATATATTAATAATTATTGCAATTCTAATAAAAATTCCCGTATGGTTATTTTTGTTTGCAGCTTGTTCAATTACAACTACAAGTATATTAGGAACCTTTTTCATAACATTGCCTAAAATTGTAACAACAAAAGATAGACAAATATTATTTAATGATTTGTTATGTCATATTTTCCCTTTATTTTTATTGTTAGCCCTATTTAATCCAGTAGTTCATAGAACTTATGGAAAACCCAAATTTATATATACATTATTAACACTAATCATTCTTCATATCTCATATGCAATTCATGTTAAAAGTAAAAATAATTATGATCTCCCAGATAAAACAATATATGCGTTAATAATATTATCATATAGTTTATTTATATGTGCTTATAGTGTTTATGTAACTATAATTAAATAATCATAGTAATAAATGGAAGACTTAAAATTAAAAAATATATGGATCTTGTGTAGCCATAAAAAAAGTATAAGTGGAAATTTATATGACCAAAATATTACTAAGATTATTGAAATTGATTCAGTGATTAAATTTTGGCAAGTGATGAATAATTTTTTAAGTCCGAGTAAACTTTTTTATAAAGAAAAAGATATAACATCCCTAAGCTTTTTCAAAAAAGGAATCCTTCCAATGTGGGAAGATCCTAAAAACAAAACAGGTGCTGAAATACAAGTTAAATATTTAGATACAGATGATGTAGATAATAATTGGTTACTTGCATTAATTGCGAGTATTGGTGAAGTAATAGATGATTCAATATGTGGAGTTCGAATTGTAAATTCTTTAAAATTTTTTCGATTAGAAGTATGGTTTTCTTGTAAGAAAAGAAGAAATGTAATTGAGCAGAGTTTAAAAAAAATATTGAACCAAGCTTCAAATAATTATACCTATAAAGAACATGAGTAACGGTATTGAGGCAAAATTAGATGATTTAGCAGTTAAAGTAGATAAATTATATAACATTGTTGATAAATTGCATGATGTTATTGTTCAAGAAAATAAAGGACTTGTTGAAATTCAAACAAGATTAATTCATGAACGATTAGGAGTTCAAATACCCGTAACGATTAATACACATCCAACAACACCAGCAGCACCAACTGTGAATAAGAATATTATTGAAGTAACTAATTATGGTATTGACAGAGTAAAATTAGTTGGAAATACTTTTAATAAGAGAGACTTAATTAAAAGTTGTGGACAAGCAAAGTGGGAAAATAATGACAAATGTTGGACACTTCCATTAGATCTATTAGAAGTTATTGAATCTAAATTTGTAGAATCTGGACTTCAAAAAGACGTAGATTTTGTAATTAATGTAGACACAAATTGTTCGTTTGAAAGTTAATCAAATTATCAATAGTAAATATAAATGCCAGTCTGCGGAGAACAACATGGACAGTTTCAGTCACTTAAAGGAGAATTGTGTAGTCTTAGACACATTACAGGTGTTGCAAGTATCAAAGATACTAAGGGAAATAACATTTTAGATATGTTAAGTTCTGGATCATGTGATAAAAAAGCTGATATGGAAAGATTAATTTATAATTTAAATCAAAAGGTTGAATTTTTAGAAAAACAAGTTTTAAAACTCCAGGGATCCCAAGGTTCTCAAGGACCCGCTGGGCCCGCAGGACCTGCAGGGCCAATGGGACCTGCTGGACCTGCCGGTGAAGATGGAAAACCAGGTCCTCAAGGTCCAAGAGGAAAGGGAGCAAATAGTTTGGCTGAATTAGCTGATGTTGATTTGGATGGTTTAGATGATGGTGCAGTATTAGCTTGGTCTAGTAAATTGAACAAATGGGTATGTTCAGAATAACTTCGTTTTAAAAACATGTTTAATTATCAAGATAAATAAAAATGAATAATAATTTGAATGTTTATACGGTCCGCGAATTTGTTCTGGAAGAATGTAAATTCGACAAACCAGAGGAATTTGGTAAATTTCATAAAAGTTATTTGAATTATGACAATTCCAAAAGTGTTATTATTCAAAGTCCAAGAATGGATATTAGAAGTATTAATGATAATCTAGTTGAACTCACTATTTCTCGAAATAAAGATCGTCACAAAGAATTTTTTCATCTATTTAGTCATTTAGAAGATATGGCTATTCTTAATATTTCGTCAAGATCACAAGAATGGTTTAATAAAAAGATTGATAAAAGTTTTGTAGAAATGATGTTTCGAAGTTGTATTCACAAGGGATTAGATATTGATGATCCATTTATTTTTAAATCAACATGTTCAAGTCATTTGTGTCAAGAATTTCAACAAAATCAAACTGTTATATGTCTAATAAAAATTGACGGTATTGTATTTGGTCAGAATAGTGTTAAATTAGACTTTAAAGTTGTTCAAATGAAACAAGTTGAAACTGAGAAAATTGTTGAGAAAGTTGATTTTGAAAAAAACTCAATTCACGTCGAAAATCAGATTTTCGAAGAAAATGCAAGCGTTATGCCAACCAACTTTCAAGATGAGAAAGTTATTCACTTAGAAAAGAGTGCAAGTGTAGCTCAATCAAATTATCAAGATGAGAAAGTTATTCAGCTAGAAAAAAAAGAAGAACCAAAAGAAGATACTCATAGAAGTGTTACTACGAAATCAGTTTCTGAGAATGATGCAGAGAAGTATATTAATGATAACAAACGTTCTGTAAGTTCAGTTGTTGATAGTCAACAAATGTCTATTATTTCAGAGATGTTAAAAGCTCTTGCTTCAAATGATCAACATAAAATTAAGGAACTTGCAAGTTTATTAAAATAAACTATTTTACACTATTTATTAAATGATTAGTCGTATAAAATCTGGGAAAAAATTTTCCTTTGTAAAAAACAATAAGGTCATAAAACAAAAATCAATTCTTAATAAAATATATAAATTAAGAATTCCTCCTGCCTGGAAAGATGTTCAAATAACTTTAGATGATGATGTTAAAGTTCATGCTGTCGGAAAAGATATTAAGAATAAGACTCAATATATATATAACGATAAGTGGACAAAATATTCAACAAATGAAAAATTTAAAAGATTTTTTTTGTTTGCTAAAAAAGTTAATCTATTGACATCTAAAATCAATAATATATTGGAATCAAAAGATTTTGATAATCAAGATTTTATTGTTGCATTGATTATTAAGATATTATTTTTAACTCATTGTCGTGTTGGAAATGAAACATATGTAAATGAAAATAATACATATGGTTTAACTACACTACTTAAAAAACATGTAAGTTTTGATGGTAGTACTATTAAGTTTGATTTTATTGGTAAAAAACATGTTCAGCAGAATATAAGATTTAGTGATTCTTTGTGTTTAAAATATTTAAAAGAATTGTTAACATTTCCAGGTGAACGTTTATTTAAAACAAAAAGTGGAATTTTAATTGGATCAAGCCATGTTAATGATTTTATTCGAAAAAATATTGGTGATTTTACGGCAAAAGATATTCGAACATATACAAGTAATCAGTTGTTTATTGAAATATTAAAATCTAAAGATATTCCTATAAATACTACTGATGCTAAAAGAAAACTTAATTCTTCATTGGAAGAAGTTTCCAATAAATTAGGAAATTCAAAAGCTATTTGTAAAAAAAGTTATATTCTTCCAGATATTGTAAATCATTATATGGAATCACCTAGTCATGTTAAAAAATTTAATATCTCTTTTTTCGAAAAAAAATGAAAATCATTTAACTAAATTTATATGATCCGTTAATTTATGCATCATAGTTTTGACATGATCATGAATTATTGGTTCCATATCTTTATATTCTAAAAATGATATTTTGATATGATCTGTATTTCGTGTATATTTAAGAATCCAATGAATACATTGAATTAGTTCAATGAATAAATCATTTGATTCTATTATAGAATCACTTTTATGTATAATTGGTTTATATGTTCCATTTTGAATAATTATCTCTATCATTTATTTCAATCATTTATTAAAATCATAAATATGATACGCGATATTATAAATTCTTGTATATTTATAAATGAATAATCACGTATATGTGGATGTGACTCAATTTAATTCAATTCCAGAATATAATCCATATGATGAATCAACTGTATATGTTGTTGTTAAAAAAGGAGCTGAAATGATTGGACATAATATATTTAAATTATTATTTGCTTTACCAAAATCAATTATATATATGCCATTTATTGAACATAAATATTGTATATTTTATATAAATAATGATTATTTTTTGGCAGGATCAAATCACTCGTTTATTATGGTAAATAATCAATTATGTACAAATGCTCCAAAAAATACAATTCAACAAGCAACAGTTTGTCAACAATTAATTTGTCAACATTCAAAATTTTGTAGTTCAAAAACAAGGTCATGTAATTATTATGGAAAAGAACTCCCAAGTATAATATATGATTATTTGGGAATAGATTATAAAAGATATCAATATATAAATAAACTAGTTCCTCTATATATTCTTTTTGATCATTGTTATAATAAATATGAATATTTACGAAATTTAACAAATCAATTATATATCGTAGAAAATATTCAATTTTATTATGTTGTATATAGAGCAAATAATCATGATTATGATAATATATATTTTAATGTAATAGGAAATCATAATCATATATTGCCACCAAATATATTTTCGCGTATGTTTGAATTATTATTTTATAATTTTGATCAAAATGCTGATGTTAACTTTGAAATGCTTTTAGACTTCGAGAAAATGTGTATGTATATCGAAGAAGCAAAACAAAGATATTATTTTGATGATTTTCATAAAAAAATAGAAAAGGTGTTTTATTATTATCGAGATATTCATTATTTTAAACTTGAAGATGATACTAATTTTATGAACTCAATTGCATTTACAACATTAATTAATAATCATAAAGGACTTGTGATTAATCATGATTTTATATCTTATACTTTAAAAATTGCAACGAATTAAAATAAATAACTCATGATTTTACCAGTTATAGCTTGAGAATGTCCATGTTGATAAGTATTTAAATATTTATCAACCATCATCATTCCATATAATTCAATAAGATAGTTATTTATATCTTCCATTGTATGTGAAGTTGTATTAAATTTACGTCCAAGAACTCTTTTATAAGATATAAAACGAATATCAATATATTCTATAGATATATCATTTATAGCTTCTAAAAATTCATTAAAATTATCTGTGTCTCTAAAGACAAAACGTTCATCATCTATATAACTTTTACGTTGTATAATACATAAAATTTTCATTTATTATTAACATATAAATTAAATATTATTTAAAACAACAGTCATTCTTCTATTTCTTGAAATTGTATAGTTATGTTTACCAATAACTTTAATATTTCCAATTATTGCAACAAAATCAATATGATTATTTTTTGGACGACTGATTTTTAATTGTGAAGTTGCTTCATACCAAGCTGATACTATATAAATTTTAGAATATGATTTCTTTAATTCAACAATTGAACTATTTACCTTTTGGTCACTAAGAATACTATTAATCATAGTTAATGGATCAATATGAAAATGATAAATAATATCATTGATTAATATTGCCATATTTTCTTCATGTTTTTCTAGATATAAAATTTCAATATTTTCACCAATAGTTATAGCTTTTTGAACATTTTGAAAATAATCATATTTACCTTCATGTTTAGATGATTTTTGTCCAATCCACATATTTTTTCGAGTAATAAAAGAACTTACAGGAGGAATAGCAATTTTTGAAACAAAATTATTATTTTCTACAATACCAATTGAAAACATAGTAAAATTATCATTGTCTACTAAATATGCAGATTTGTCAGTTAATTCTCTATAAAAATCAACGATGTTTTGTTTTGCAAAAACATTTAGAAACAACAATAATACAACAAACATTTAACAAATTAATTTCAAAAAACTAGGATTTTTAATAAATTGAAAGATATTTAGAATTTTCAGAAGTATCGATGAGTTTAAGAAGTTCATTAATAGACATTTTCTTAATTTTCTTAGTAATTGGTCCATCTTGTAATTCTTCAAGTATATCAAGTTTATCTTTTTGTTTATTAAATATAGCATTTTCAATTCCAGTATTTGAAGAAAATAAATAAACATATACTTCATTATTCATTTGACCTTGTCTAACAATTCTTCCAATAGCTTGTTTTGATTTACTTGAATTCCACCAATAATCCATTAATATTACTACATTTGCTGCTTGAAGATTAAGACCACATGCACCAATATCATATGTAGTTATAAGAATAGAACCATTTATCGATTCTGAAAAGTTTTCAAGAATTTGACTTCTTTTTTTCATAGTAGTAGATGCTTTTAGATCATAAACTTCAAACTCAGTTTCTTTTTTCAGATAATGTACAACAACATCAATACTTGTTCTGAAACATGAAAAGATAATAATCTTGTTATCTTTGTGTTTTTTTAAAATTTCTAATAATTTTGTAATTCTTGTTGATTTTAATGAATCAGGATTATCCAGAAAATAATCTATTTCTAAATTCTTAAACTGTTCATGTAAAATCAATGCTAATTCTGATTTATGATCTGTAATTTCTGACATTTGTAATGCGATATTTGCAACAGGAATTAGAGGAACAACAATACTTTGTCTTAGAATGGTAATCATTGATAAGATATAAGAATTAAATTTCTTCTTCTGTTCTCTTGATAACATTGAAGCTTTCTTTCGAATAATATTTAAAGTTTCTTTAAGACTAAGATATATTTTTGCTTCTTCGTCAGATAAATCATGTTCTACTAATTGTTTAATAACTTTAATTTTAACTGGTTCAATTTCCCTAGTAATAATGGTTCTTCCAACACCTTTGAACAAAGGATCTCTTATAAAATTAATAGTACTGGGTATATCTACAGGAAAACTTGGATGATTAATCATAAGATAATATCCCAATATTCTTTCTGGACTTGGTTCATCAAATAATGTTCCAGATAATAAATATCTTTGTTTTGAAATAATACAACATATTGCTCTACAACTCTGTGTTTCAATATTTGTATAATCATGTGCTTCATCTACAATTAGAGTTGACCATGATTTAGAAAATAGAACAGTGTCTTCTGATGTAGATACTGGAATCATTGGTTGTTTTGGTAATCTATAAACATTTTTTAATGTATACATAGCTCTTTCATTATGTTGTGCTAGAATTTGAAGTTCAAAAGGATTAAATTCTTCTTGAAATACAAATCTTTCATGAAGATTATGTTTTTTGAAATATCTACCTGCAATATCAGGAGTACATAATACTAAATCAGTATTTGGTCTATAATTATTATTAATTATACAATAAGAAATAGTGTTGCCATAAAACTTTTTTATTTCTCGAATCCAAGAAGGTATTAAAGTTTTTGAAGCAATAATCAAGATTGGTTCATCTGTTTTTGTTTCAAGAGCAGCAGTTAAAGAGATAATAGTTTTTCCAGATCCTAAGCGGATACTTAATCCAAAACATTTCTTTTGTTTACATTCATTAACAATTTCCCTTTGTATTTCACTAATATTCATTTTAAAGTGTTCTCAAAAAATTCTAAAAAAATTTATTTATTTATCAATCTACTTAAATATTCTGGATCTATAAGATTTTTAATTAATTCACAAATTTTCTTAACAATTTCATTAATTGTATTTGTATTATCTGACATATATAATCCAAATACAAATCCAAATATAAATTTAATATCAAAAACAACATATGTAAACACAAACAACATAAAAACACTAATAACTGCCTTTTGTACTTGATCCATTTTATGATATTTCCTTTATTTTTCTTAAGTTTTTATATATTTTTTTATAATTTATGATGTTGTTCCATATTATCGAATAAAGAAATATAAAATTATTCTGATCTTTATTCAAAGATATTTGTCTACATAATTTAAATTTATTACTAATTTCAAAGTTGTCTAAATCACATATAATATGCCATGTTCGAGTTGAAATAAGATAAGAATCAATATACTTTGTGATTTCCAAAGGAATTCTCATTTTAAATAGGTATAACAACGCTAAATAGTTCATTTTAAAAATATCTCTAAAAAAATTGATGTAATTAATAAATGCTACCAACTGAATTTAAAATTAATCAAAACATAATTATTAAACTTTCAAAATGGTCAAAATGGTCCAATTTAAATAAGATCAAAAAAATTATTAATGAAAAAGAAAATATTCATCATTTAACTTTAATTGAAGCTGATCCAGAGAAACCAAGTACTCGTAAAAAATTTCATACTGTAGAAATAAATGGAAAAGAATTTGATTCAGACTATATAAAATTAGAAACAAAATATAAGATTGTTAATGATGATAAAATAACAGAAAATAAAGAATCTTCAAAAGAAATTGAATTTATTCCTGTATTGTCATTATCTATAAAAAAGATTGATTCATATAATTGGGAATCTTATGATTTTCCAGAAATTCAATGTTTTGCTTAAAGACTTTTAATGAATTTCCAACCAAGTATTCACTCAGAACCGAGTTAATGTACAATTAAAAGCCTTAGAAGCAATTGTCTAATAAGCCTATCCAAAATGATGGAACGAGAACTAATACTTTACTGGCTATTGATTATTATAGGAGCGAGTGCTATTCATTTATTTATCCGCAAAATAAATGGATTCCCTAATGTTTTTCATATCTATATCTTAGTAGGATTAATCCTTCAAGGATTTTTGATCTTTGATACACTGACCGCAAAACAGATAAACTTTCACGAATTGTATGTCGAAACATTCATTACATTAGTCACTATCTTCATGATCTGAATTTGAAACTTCTTCGGAATGTAATTTAGCTATTTCAATACATTTTTTGATGAATGTTTTTTGATCTATTTTTCCTTTAATATTATTACATATTCCACAACAACTTACGGAATTTTCTGAAGTATAACCAATTAAATTGTCTACTCTGTCTATTCCATTCATATCTTCCCCTTTTATACTTTCTTTACCGCAATAATAACAATTATCTTCAAATAACCTAATTGCCTCTTCGTCAGTAAGTTTCCATTCATAATCTCTGTCAATTGCTGACTTTTTAAATGCTTTTAGTTTTTTATCAACTGTATTGTATTCTTTTTTACGTTGTTTTGTCATACATTGTTGACATATATTGTGATATATTGTTTCGTAACCATTCTTAATTGTGCGTCTTGTACTAAATTCTGTTTCATTTGATTTTTTTCCGCATTTATTACAAAGTTTTGGTTCTGGGGTTGTGTTTTTATCAGTACAGTCAAAACAAAAATCGTATAATATTACTTTATCTCTAAGTTTGTAATGACTGAAGTATTTATTTTGAGAAGATTCTCCACAAAATTTGCAAATAATTTCACTTAGTTTATGTTTAATTAAAAACTTCTGATATTCAACAATTTTTTCACATTCGTTACAGTAATTAACATAATATTGTTTTCCAACAGAAGAGTATAATTTAGATCTAAACTGCTTGTCATTGCTTGATTCTTCGCATCTCCAACAAAAACGTTCTGGAATATAATTAGAAGTATTTTCTAATATTGATATACATTCATTGCATCTTGAAAAAAAAACTTTTTTATTTGGTAATTTATATACTCCAAAAAGAACTTCATCGTTAGTTTTTCCACAATCAATACACGTGGCGGTATCAACATCTTTTTGTTTTAATTTAAGTCTGTATAGATTTTGACATACAATACAACGCTTACTATAATATTGAGGTTTACCAGATTTTGACATATGAAAATCGGTGTCATTTGAGTTTTTCTTACAATCAAGGCAAACTCTGATCGCAAGACCATTTTTGTCTAATTTGCTCATGGGATGTATTTTGGAATTTTAGAATTTATTTCTTTAATTACATTTAATTTCTAAGAAACATCTTGGTAAACAAGATGCGTTATAGCGAGGCAATGAACTTCCAGCCAATATATTTACATATAGGTTTCCATATTTGATCTTGTTGATATAATTTATCTGCAGATTTTAATAAAGGTACTTTATTTAAAAGATGGTTTTGACCTAATAATTCAAGAAATTTATGAATTGTATATGAATAACTTAAAAAATTCTTTCTTTCATCTGGAACAAATTTTTCAAAAGGTCCTTGAATTTGTAAAAACATTTCAATCAATTTAGCTTCTAATTGTGGAGATATTTTAGGAGGTGGAACTCCACATATTTTATATATAATAAATGGTATATGTTCATATAATTTTGGATATTTAAGTTTTTTGAGATAGCCTCGAATTCTTTCTTCTGTTACTTCTTCACGAGTTGTTACTTTATCTTTCTTTAATTCTCTCAATAGTTCATCAATAACTTCTTGTGATGGTCCAAGTCCCTTTCTTCCCATTAATGTACTTATCCATTCTTTGAAATGATTGATTCTTTTATAAGCAAATGGACTTAATACTTCAACTTCTTCTGAATATTCACCTTTATTATTTTGAGAATCTTGATATTTAGTTATTTCACCACAATTTGGACAACTAGCATATGATTCACGATTATTTGTTAATTTTTCGATGCCACAATTTTTACATGTTAATTCTTGAGATATTTCAAAATCATCCCTTGACGATACAGAATATCCATCACCTATGCATTCTTTGATATATTCTTGACATATTTTACCTCGATTATTTTTATCTTTTGTAAGAAAAAAGTTACTAACAACATGTTGATTATTATCAGATGTTAAACTATATTCCATGAAATAATTTGAAGCTTTTAATAGATAATTTAATTGTTGAGTCTTATTCTGAATTTGTTTAATTTCATCTTCAAGTCCAACAATCTCTTTTGTTAATTCAAAATATTCATTTGAATATATATCTTTACAATTATTCTTTTTTCTCTTTAACATATCAAGACTTCGAATTTTATCATCCAATGTTTCATAATATTTATTAAAATTATCAATAGTTTTTGCATCAATTGCTGATAATGTCATTCTATTATCCTCAAATGGTGTTTTCTTAGAAACTCTCGAAAGATCCATTTACTTTAGTATTTTATATTTCTTTAAATATAAAATGCCAACTCCTCCTACTATTCCAGGAACAGCTAACTTTAATTCTACACGTGTGGGAAGTTTTCAAGCTCCATCTTTAACCATCACAAATAATGGAGACCTTAGTTTCTTTGGAAATACACCTGCTGAACAAAGAGAAGGTCCAACTCCTGTAATCACACCTACTACTGAAAGTAATTATGAAATGATTCAAAATATATTAGCAACATTAAGAACTTATGGTCTTATTAAAGATGCTGATACTCCTCCTGTTATAGGAAGAACTATTACCTTCACAAATAATTCAAGTACAGAAGATATAACTATTTATTTAACGGTTGGTGCTCCTGAAGCAGCTCCTCCAACTCTAATTGCGACTTTACCAA
>Ga0075158_10000911_pt1 | contig 23193 bp, 24 predicted proteins | sample JI91814BDNA_FD_70968 | JGI IMG/M metagenome (GOLD analysis project Ga0075158, IMG submission 70968) | Wastewater effluent complex algal communities from Wisconsin, to seasonally profile nutrient transformation and Carbon sequestration -... | ecosystem: Engineered > WWTP > Effluent > Algae... | reverse complement strand
GTCATCGTCTCCAACCGCTCGCGGTCACCGACACGCAGCGGCAGGGGAGCCGCGATCTTGTTCGCCATGCCCTGATTATCCCACGAAACCATAAAGATATTTCAAGGACACGTCACTAGCTAACGCATTGCGACATCAGGCCAAGATAGAGAGAGCTTTTCAGCGTATACGTGATCGCCGGACGCCTCGCAGAGCGAAACCCACATCTCATTGAGGACCAGCCTCGGATCCTTCAAGTACGCAGTTCGCAGGAGAATCCGGTTGCGAAGCCCGGTCCCCAGTTCGCCATCGGCCAACTCCTGCGCTGCCCCCTCCACGCCCTCATAGAACCGACGCTCCTTTTCGGCTTGGTCCTCATCATCGGCCAAGCCATAAGGGCCGCGAACAAATACAGGTCGCTCCAAGTCAAGAGCGCCTGTCATGAGCCCATAACATCGACCCATTGTGCCGTGGGATCGAAACTGCGCCTCGAGTGCATGAAAGACTTCAAAGGTTACTAATACGATTTCCAACCCCCCTGCGGTGGCCTCGGCGGCCGCTGAATGCGCAATGAGACCATAGGCTTCAGCTAGTGTCTTAAGGGAGTACCCCCCAGCCAAGATCTGGTCGATAGACGCTTCTTCTGGGATTGGTTGATCGCCCCCACCTCCCAATGGTTGGCCAGTATCAGGATCAAGAGGGGTGCCGAATTGATCATTAAGCGTTCGAGTGCCATCTACATATACATTAAGAACGCGCCCATCGGCAAATGTCGTCATTGAGGATCCATCCGGATAATCGACGAGAGCCTTACCGTCGTCCCACGTCGTGGTCTTGGATCCGTCATCATTAGTTTCGGTTACCGAACCGTCGGCATTCAAAACGCGCTCGCCCACGATGCAATCTCCTTTGAAGTGGTGGTACTAGATCTTCTCCAAGACAATATTCAAAAGGCCGACTGGCGGGTAATACACGCCCCACATCGGCTTCAAGGCTTCGTCGCTTGATGCCAGGTTGAACACAACGGGGGAATCGACTTGTAGCGACTCCCCGGGCGCAGGATTGGTGCGAAGCACTTGGCCCGGCTTCACGTCGTCGCTCCACACGTCTCCCCCATTTTCCGCGTCGAACCCCGCTGCCTCGATAGCAGCGCGCGCCTCGCCTTCCGACAGTCGACGTACGTCCGGGACGACGCCCGGAGCCGGAACCCGCTTCATCTGGGCCTTTGGCGCTAATGCCCGATAAGCCGCACGGGTCTCTTCCTGGGTGAGTTGATACTGCACATCCTTTGCCACCCGACTGGCTAGGCCCCGAATGGTGGTTAGCAACTCCAAGGCATCCTGCTCAAGTGAGGCGAGATCAGCCTGGGTGGGGCCCGACGCCCAATCATATTCTTCGGGATGCCCCAGCACGTATCTACAGAAGGCGAGCCTGTCTAGACACGCTTGTTGCTGCAGTGCGAGTGAGTCCAGTAGCTCCTCCGCCTGACGAACATCGACAGCACTGGGGCCATCAATAATCGGAGCAGTCGCCCAAGGTAAGAGTGTTGCCTCAAACCCAACTGCGTACTTCCCCTCCCCTGTCAACTCATCCAAGAACTGGTCTGCCCCTTTAAGGAGTTCGACGACGTCAGGTGCACCATCCTTCATGTATTTGAGGGGCGTCCCGCCAACTTGGTAGTGTGACACGGTGACCTGTCTGCCTGACGTTTGCTCGACGAGTTGCTTCTTAAAGCTCACGTCTGCCGACACCTTGACGCCGTAATTCCCTTTGAGCGAAGTAGCTATTTCGTTGCGAGTCGTGGTCGAGGTGGTGTGGATCTCCAAGACAACACTTAGTTCGCCACCGGATCGAATGGCCGCAACATATGCATCACCATAGCTTTGCCGAAATTCAGCCGGGCTTCGGGTCTTCCTAATCTCCGCTGCCACCGGATCGTGTTCTAGGGGGGCCTTCAGCTGCTGGGCAGACCGCTGTACCCGAATGGAAAGACAAACAAAAAGCGATTCGTCGTGGACGCTGGAACTTTCGGCGAACTTAAACTTTGCGTCCGCACCGAAGAGTCCGAATCGCATTGATAGATTCGCATCGAGGTCCAAGGCCTTCGTTAAATCGCTGATCGACTCCACCAGCGAATAGGCATACGAATACTGGGCCGCGCCTCCGACCGCCGGACCGCCTACATTCTTCGCGAGTAGCCCCCAGCCTGCAGATCGCCCCTCCACGGTGTTATACCCGCGTCCCAGATCGACCGTGTCCGTAGTCGGGACAACCAATTCCATGCCATCCTCCTCGCCACACGAAGCGCCTCAGCTGGCCGCGGCGTCTAGCACGGCGGGACCGATTCCGGTGATCCAGCCTAGCACATGGAATACCCGGATCGAGACTGATGTCAAGGTTCCCAGTTGGGTCGACCCCCGTGGGTACGGGGTGCGAGGACACATCAGGCACCGCCGGCACTCAGACATTGAGCCGTCGTGGCCGCGGAAACCGCCGCGAGCACAGGCAAATCGGGGCATCCGCACCCGACCGGCACAGGCGACCACGATGCGCCGGAGAGCTACATCTGGTGGAGAAGCGTGCCCGATGGCTGCCGAAGCGCCGTTACAGGCCCACTCGGGAACCACCAATGGCATCGACCAAGGCCCGACCTAGCCACGGTTCAGGCGGATGTGTCCTCAGGTGTCCCCTGATCCGTCCGGTTCGGGCGAGTGACGGGTTGATCACAGTGAACCGCACTGGGTTTCCCGGAGGGGCTGATTCAGCAAGGGAGACTCTCCTCATGGGAGCTGCACGCAAGTACGACAGTGAGTTCATGGAGCGGGCGGCGCGGATGTATCGGGACAGGCTCGCGGAAGGGACCGACTCCAAAGTTGGTGCCCGCAGGCACGTCGGCGCTCTGCTGGGCGTGAATCCGGCGACGTTGCGGAACTGGATCGAGGCGCAGGACCGGACCTCCCGGCCGGCGCCGACCGGCGAGGTCCTGGACGAGGCGCAGGTGCGTGAGTTGCGGCGGGAGAACGCGGAACTGCGCCGCACGGTGGACATCCTGACCACGAGCGCCGCGTATTTCGCGAAGGCGGAGTTCGACCGCCGACTCAGGTGATCGTGGCCTACATCGACTCCTACCGGAACCGTTTCGGCGTCGAACCGATCTGTGCCGTGCTCACCGAGCACGGCATCGCGATCGCGCCGTCCACGTACTACGCCCACAAGGCGGCACCGGTCTCGGCGGCGGTGTTCGAGGATGCCTACCTCGCCAACGCCTTGTACACGCTGTGGGTGGAGAACTGGCGCGTCTACGGGGCGCGGAAGCTGTGGAAGGCGGCCCGCCGGGCGAAGATCGACGTCGGTCGTGACCAGGTCGCCCGGCTCATGCGAGTCGCCGGGATCCGTGGAGTGGTCCGCGGTCGACACGCCACGGTCACCACGAGGCGGGACGACTCGGCGCCGCGGCACCCTGATCTGGTCAAGCGTGCCTGGGACGCGCCGAGCGCTCTGGATGAGTTGTGGGTCGCGGACTTTTCGTACGTGTGGACGTTGACTCGAACAGATGTACGAATGCGTGGGATGATGCCGCGATGGCAGGCCGCATGGGTTCGCAGCGAGGGACCCCGATCGGGATGCGACCGACGTACGCCGGGAACGGGACACTCGGAGGCTTGGACACGTTGAAGGTCCAGCCGCACGCCGAGGCGAACCAGCGGACCGCCGGCCAGCGGCACTGCTGGGTACAACGCCCACCGGGCTGTGTCGGCCCGTGGCCCGGCGTCGTCGTCGAGTGGCGCCGTGCCGACGACAGTTGGCTCGCCCTCGTCACGTACGTCGTGACCGAGCAGTCCGGCTCGACCACCATCCAGGCCTGGCTGGCCGCCCGCCTCCTTGCTCCCGTCACCTGACCGTCCCGCAACGGCAGTCCCGACCCGGCCTCGCATCGCGACCGGTCCACCGGCGCCAGCCGCCCAGGCGCATTCCACCGTTCCCGATGGCTCCACACGTCTTGCACCCGCGGAGCGGGTGGTCGCGCCGCGACTCCCGATGGAGCCCCGGCGGGGCCGTTGGTCGGGAGTGATCATGTCGGTGCGGAAGGTGACGCTGGGAGCGGGATACCGCTACCTCATGTCGTCGGTGGCCGGATGGACGAGGCGGGTCCGGCGGCGAACCTGACCGCGTACTACGCCGCACAAGGCACGCCGCCGGGCCGGTTCCTCGGCGCGGGCCTGGCCGATCTCGGGAACGGTGCGGGCGTCGACGTCGGGTCGCACGTGACCGAGGAGCAGCTGTGGCGAATGCTCGGAATGCTGCAAGACCCGCTTACCGGGGAACCGCTTGGGTCGCTGCCTCCGCTGCCCGGGACGATCCGGATCGGCCTCGGCGGGCGCGTTCGTCCCGCTCCCAAGCCGGTCGCCGGGTTCGACCTGACCTTCTCGGTCCCGAAGTCGGTGTCTGTCGCCTGGGCATTGGCCGACGAGGGCACCAAGGCGGTCGTCCACACCGCGCACAGAGACGCGCTCGCGCAGGTCTTGACGTATGCCGAAGAGCACGTCATCGCCACCCGCACCGGCCGCGGCGGTATTGTGTCGGCGGCCGTGACCGGGGTGGTCGCGGCGGCATTCGACCACTGGGACTCCCGCGCCACCGACCCGCAGCTGCACACTCATGTCGTCGTCCTCAACCGAGCCCGCACTGTCGTCGATGGAAGGTGGCGGGCCCTCGACGGCGCGACCCTGCTGCGGCATGCGGTTGATCTTTCCGAGTTGTACAACGGGCTCCTCGCCGACGAGCTAACCCGCCGCCTCGGGTGGGCGTGGACCCCCGAACTCCGCCCGCGCGGGACGCACCCGATCTGTGAGGTCGACGGCGTGCCCGCTGACCTGCGCGCGCTGTTCTCACAGCGGTCCACCCAACTCGGCGCCGCCAAGGACGCCGCAGTGGAGGCGTTCGAGCGTGACCACGGTCGAGCCCCGACTCCAACCGAGGTCGTCAAGCTGCGCCAGGTCGCGACGCTTGCGACCCGACCGGCCAAGGCCCACGCCTCCGTGCATATCCTGACCAACCGGTGGCGGGGTAGAGCCGCCGACCACGTTCCGGTCGACGCGCAAGAGGACTGGGTCGCCTCGCTGGCCGGCCGAAATGAGACCGGCCTCGTAACATCTGACCGCGTCGAGGAGGGAATGCTGCGTGACACCGCGACCGTCGTCCTCGCCCAAGTGGGCGAGCGGCGCGCGACGTTCACTCGCGCGAATCTCCTCGCCGAGGCGTTCCGGCAGATCCAGGGCGTCCGGTTCGCGACGGCGGCTGACCGAATCGCGATCGCGGAGCGGGTCGCGACCCAGGCCGTCGAGAGAGCCGTCCGTTTGTCGCCGCAGGAGCCACGCCTCGAGCCGGTCGAGCTGCGCCGCCCGGACGGGACGTCGCGGCTGCGGCCGGTCAATAGCGCCCGATACGCCACCGCCGAGATCGTCGCCGCTGAGGACCACCTTCTCGCTGCTGGGCGGGACCTGACCGGGCCACGCGTCGACCCCGCCCTCGTCGACGACTTTGCGGGATGGGCGCCGCCCGGAAGCCGGCACCCGCTCACGTCGGAGCAGGCGTACGCTGTCGCCGCCGTCGTCACCTCGGGCCGCACCCTTGACGTGCTTGTCGGAGCCGCGGGGACGGGGAAGTCGACGACGATGGCCGCGGTCGTCGCGGCTTGGGAATCGGCCCACGGGAGCGGGTCCGTCACCGGGCTCGCGCCCTCGGCGGCGGCAGCCGACGTCCTCGCCGACGCAGTCGGAATCCCAACCGAGAACACCGCCAAGTGGATCAGCGAGAATCGCCGCGCCGCCGACCGCGATGCCGCCCTCGACGCCTACGAGGCGCGGCTCCGAACGGCGTACCCGTCGGTGCAGACCCGCGCCCTACAGAAGGCGTACCGGGCCGCGCTCGCGGAGCACAACCGGTGGATCCTCGGCCCTCGAGAACTGGTCATCGTCGACGAGGCCTCGCTCGCCGGCACGCTGGACCTGCACCAGATCACCGGCCACGCCCAGTCGGTTGGCGCCAAGGTTCTCCTCGTCGGTGACCACGCCCAGATGTCCCCGGTCGCCGCCGGCGGCGCGTTCCGACTGGTCGCGGATGCACGCGGTCACGAGGTGTCGACGCTCACCGAAGTCCACAGGTTCACCCACGACTGGGAAGCCGAAGCGTCCCTCGACCTCCGCAGGGGCCGCAGCCGGGTCGCCAAGACCTACCTCGACCAAGGCCGCGTCGAATCTGGACCCCGAGACGACGTCCTCGACCGGCTCTTGAACGCCTGGCAGGCCGACACCGCTGCGGGCACCCTCTCACTCATGGTGGCTGGTGACGCCGCCACCGTCGCCGATCTCAACACCCGTGCTCGTGCCCGCCGGGTCGCCGGCGGACACGTCGCCCCCCGCGGCGTGCGTACCAGTGAGGGGGTGCAAATCGGCGTCGGCGACGTCATCGTCACCCGCCCCAACCGCCGCGTTTTGGCAGCCGGGACTGGCTGGGTCAAGAACGGCGACGACTGGATAGTCACCGCCACCGCCGCGGATGGCAGCCTCACCGTGATCCGCCCAGACGGCACCGGCCGCACCGTTCTGCCGGCTGACTACGCCAGCGAAAACGTGGACCTTGGATACGCCACCACCACCCACCGCGCCCAAGGTCGCACCGTCGACACCACTCATGCCTACGTATCCATGGCCACGACGCGAGAATCCCTCTACGTCATGGCCACACGCGGGCGCGACTCCAATCGTCTGTACGTCGACGGCAACCTTGACTACTGCGAAGGCGACATCGAGCCGCACTCGGAGAAGGTGATCGACGCAGTCGACGTGCTCCGCCACGCCATCGCCACAAGTGCCGCCGACCAGTCTGCCCACGACACGGAAAGCGCTGAGTTAGCACTTGCGGCCGCCCAGTGGCGACTTGATGCTGAGGCGGCAGTTCGGCGACGCGCTCGTGAGCTGGGGCCAGGCGTGAGGCGTCACGCTCCTTGAGAAGGAGGCTGTGCGCTGGCGCCAACGCGACGGAAGCACGCTAATGGTGTGGCAGTCGTGCGGGCTGCAGGACATCGCTGTCGTCGGGGTGCGCGGCGTCGGCCTTTCCACACCATGCGTATCCCGACCGGCGGTCGAGATCGGGATCGCTCTGGTCAGCGCCACCCACTCCGCGGGGTCGAGGGAGCGCTCCGAAGACTGGCTCGGTCGTTCTCGTTCATCCGGTCACATCGCGTCGGCCTTTCGACGCTCGTGCAGGTGCTGGGCGGCTACTGCTCGGGGGTCCACAGGCGGTGCGGCCGGAAGCGGCTCGGATCGTTGATCGCGGCGGCGGCGGCGTTGGCGCCGTCGCACACGCGCATTAGCGGTCCCGGCGGTGGGAACGCCCGCGAGGTGAAGTCGGCGTCGGCTGGTCGGGTGATGATCCAGTCCAGCGCCTGCGCGCACATGGCGTCGTTCGCCATCGTTGCGAAGCGTGACGACTCCTCTTCCGTCAGCTTGACCCGTTCGACCGGCCCGCCATGCGGCGCGTCGCAAAGGGGACCCCACAGCAGGGCGGTGCTCGGGCTGATGGGCAGCAGGATCTCGTCGGCGGTGCCGTGTCCGCGCGGCATGGTCGAGGAGAAATGGACGATCCGTCCCCTGACCCTCGCCCGGCCGCGCTTGCGCTGCTTGATCTTGCGCAGCTGCCTCTGCGCTCGCGCCTCGATCTCCGCGTCGCTGAGCGCACAGTCGGGCAGGTGGATCTCCCCGACCGGTGCGTTCAAGATGACTGGCTCGTCGCACATGTATAGCAGCGGCCGGTTCAGTGACATGATCGCGAGCGGTCGACACATGAAGAACGGCGTCAGGCCCTCGGCCGACTTCGCTGCTGTGGTGGCTGTCTCGTTCTCATGCGGCACCACGGTGAGCCGGCGAAGCTCGTCCTCGTCGACTCGGCCCGAGGCCATCGTCTTGGCGTACCACTCGGCCTGGAGCTCTAGCTCTCGGCGATGGCGTGTGGTGCGGGTCGACTGGAAGGTCGCGAACTGCACCAGGGCGACGATCGCCTCGACGCCGAGGGGCGCTGCGCGGGCGAAGGGGTTGAGGATCTGGGCCAGGTAGGTCTTGGCGTTGGTCTCGACCTGGCCCATCAAGGACTCGAGGGCCGAGCTCTTCGTCCCGTCCTCGTTGATCAGTGTGTAGAAGTCCCGGACTGCGAGGTTGGTGATGTTCTCCAGGCCGTGGCGGGCCTCGATTCGGTGGTAGACGCGGACCTGGTCCTTGCTGGCGGCCCACCGCTGCAGTAGGAACCGTGGGACGGTGTGGTGACGCGAGCCGACGTAGGCCGTGAGGTCGGTGGAGTCGAGCCACCGTTGCGCCTCCTCGTCATCCTCTGCGTTTCCGTGGCCGGTTCTCCAGCGCGTCCCGACGAGCTCGGCGTCCTGGATGCGCCGCTGCCAGTCGGCGCCGGACATCGGCGCCCAACTGGCGGGCTCAGTCATGGAGATGACCGTTATTCGTCATGGGGAAGACCATAGGTCGCGTCGCGACACGGCACCTGTGATTTCCCGGCATGGCGACTGCCAGCCCTGTCCGGGACATACAGAATGCCGAGGGACCGAACCGGGGCTCGTCCTCACGACCCCGGGCCGACGTCTTGTTGCTACATGAAGAGTCGGTAGGGGTACTCAGCCGCGTCGAGTGCGGGGCCCCGGGCGATGGCGCGAGCCAATCGAGACGAGTACTGGATGGTGACTGGGACGGGGTCGTAGAGGGCGTCGTTGTTCCAGTCCATCTTGGTGAGGGCGAGCGCTTCGCTACCGGCCAGCTCCAGCGAGCCGCTTCCCGCGTGGCGGCGCAAGAGCAAGGGCCGAGGGATACTCTTGCCTCCCTGGTAATAGTTGCCGCGGGGTGAGACGCCAGGCGCGTTGCCTGCGGCCCACAGCAGCGCCTCGGTCCCCGAGACCGGAAGCAGGACGCCTCGAGGGGTCGGGTATCCGTCCGGTTGACTGCGCTGGTCGCGCCGGCTCGGCGCCAGCAGCCAGACACCGCGCCACGACGTGGCTGAGGTGAGCTCCACGCACTCGACCTCGGGGACGACTGCGAACGCATCCCGGGCACCCGCCAGCTCCTCGTCGCGGAACGGGTGCCGCTTATGCAGGACAATTCGTCGCGGGATGCGGCCCCCGTTGCGGGATTGGTACAGCCGCAGGCTGCGAGCCAGCACCGCTCGCATGTCGTCGCGGCTCAGGTACGGATTGCGTCGCGCCTCGGCCTGGTCCCCGGAGATCGGGTCGTGGGCCTCGTAGGCGACGAACTGCATGCCACCGCCGTCGGTGTCGAAGACCTGAGAGCAGCAAGTCACGAACCGGGCTTCGCGTGGATCGCCTCTGAAGGCGTAGCCAAGACCGATGTAGGCGGTGCTGTCCGGAACCCCGGTGACCGGGGCGAGCTTCCAAGGGATACCTCCGGCCTTTACGTACAGGGCGATCGCCAGGCGCCACGACCTTTGTGCCGGGTAGCCGAAGCTGAACGTGCGGTCGTTGAGGACCTGTGTCGGGATGCCTCGATGTGCCGCGAGAGCCTTGAGCTCGTCGTGGGCGTCGAATCCGTGGGCCCGGGTGACCGGGTCCCAGGAGTCCGGCAGGTGCACGGTGACGACTTCGAAGTCGCCGCGGTGGCCGTCGAGCTGTTGGAGCGCCAGGCCGAAGGCACGCGTCAGCCGCTCGCCAAGCGGGCCCTCGCCGGGCAGGTCCTCGAGGCGGTCGGGCCAAGCGATGTTGCATGTCTCCGTCGCCGGACCGATGGCCACACCCATGACTTGCTCGAAACTCGGGTAGTCGGGCGTGTACCTGGCTCGGTCATTGGCTTGATGAGGCTGGCGCAGGCTTCCCAACAGCTGCCTCACTGCGCCTTGCCCCGAGCGCGGCCCGATGGTCGCGATCCGGATCTCGGGGGTGAACCGGCCCATAACCGGCCGGCTGTAGGGGCCAAAGCGCTCCAAGCCGCGGAGCGGATGCGGGTCGACTGCCTGGCCTTGGCTGGGGTCGAAGAGCAGGTAGGGCTCGGCCACCAGGCTGTACGGCGGCAGGTGCGCGGCCGAGCGCGCGTCTAGCCGGGTCATTGGCTGGCCCCTCCGCTGTGGGCAGCGCGCTGGCCGGCGGACCGGGCCCAACCGTTGATGGGGCCAAGGACGAACTGCGCGGCTTCGCCACCGCCGTCGGCGATCCAGTTAGAGGTGACTGTGGCGACCTCGCCGCCGGTGAACAGGTCGGCCCAGGCGGCGATGATGTCCGCCCAGACATTGTTGTAGCGGCCCGCCCAACGGTCACGGTTCCAGTCGGCTATGGCCGAGCTGACGTCGTCGGCGACCTCACGGGGTACGTCGACCCAGGTGAACGGCTCGTAAACGCACCACCACCGGTCCGAGCGACGCTCGAGCCGCAGGTAAACCCCTTCGGCGAAGGGAAGGTTGAGCCGCGGAACCCCGCCGGTCAAGTCAGTCCGGTAGGCAGCCCGGAGCCGACCGGCCTGTTCCCGCATGCGGGCCGCGTGCTCGGACTCCTCGTCCCGCCTGACCGGTCTCGCCAACAACGTGTGCAGGCGATGGTGCTGCCGCCGACGGAGGGGTCGACCGCGCGCCAGGGCCGCGGCGAGGGCGTCGATGAGCAGCCCGGTGGCCCAGGACTCGTTCTCGGGGTCGAGTGGTGCGTGGCCGTCGACTCGGATCCCGAGCCCATCACCGGCGCGCATGAAGTCGTCGTCGCGGCCAAAGGTGATGAGTCGGCTCGCGTTAGCAGAGAACACGGCATGCTTGCGCAGGCCAAGGGCGCTGAGGCGCTGTTGGAAGTCGCGGGTGGAGACGGGTTCGGTCAGGGCGAACTGGCGGGCACGGTCCGGCAGGTCCAGTATTGGAAGCGCCGAGCACCGCAGAACGGGGAACTGATCGCCTTCGACCGTGGGGAGCTGGACCGGGACGACCACGGGCGGGTCCTGCTTCGCGCTGACGTAGTCGGCGAGTTCATCGGGAAGGCGATCGTTGCGGACCAGGTTGCCGGCCAGCTCGTCGAAGGTGGCGATCTCGACGATCGCGCTGTCGATGCCGGCAGCTTCTGCTTCGTCGAGCAGCATGTTCACACCGGGCAGGAGCGTGCCTCCGGGGCGTCGCATCCAGAACAGGCCGGCTGGGAACCCCCCGTCTGCGATGGCATCGCTCAAGGCATGCATGACGGACTCGTCGCGGCCGCTGTAGCCGACGACGAACAGGCCGAACCGGCCGCAGAGACCGATGAGGGTGGCCCTCTGGCGGGCGTTCTGCTCGCGAAGCTCCTCGCTCGTGTTCTTGAGCGCGATCTCCTGGTAGTCGCCGTGCAGCTTGAGCAGCAGTGGCCAGTCGTTCTCCATGAGGGCTCGTTCGCCGCGCTCGGCCGAGTCGATGGCTGCGATGTTTAGGTGTGCTCGTTGGTCGACCGGGAGAAGCTCGTCGGTGACCACGACGGAGCGTTCGACGAGCTGATCGAAGTTGGTGGTGACGACGGCCGGCACTCGTTTTGTCGATATGAGGCTCGCGAGGACGCGGTGACCGTAGGTGCCGCTGCCCTTGCGGACCTGCTCGTCGATGTAGCTCCGCCGGTCCCGGGGGTCTGGGTAGACCGCGGCAAACGCGACGCTGTACTCGGTCGGGTCGCCGTCGGGCGGGAAGCCGTGCTGGCCGTCGAAGTGCGCGCTGATTCGCGCGCGCCAAAGCGGGTCTGAGCGGTCCACCTGATCCAACGTCAGCCCCGTCGCCTCGGTGTACAGGCGGGTCTTGAAGTCCAGAATCATGTCGTAGCCGGTGGGAATGTCAGCCGCGGCCGACGAGCCGGCGCCGAGAAACCACGCGATTCGCGGCGCGCGTGTCGAGAAGATGCGCGCGAACTCGCCACCGCTCAGCACCTTCGGCATCGCTTGGACCTCCTCCCGCCAAGTTCTCGTTGCGGTCACGACGCTAGTCGGAAGGACCGACGATGCCGAGAGGCACGACGCGGCCAGCGAGTATTGCGACTAGCCGTATCCGAGGCGACCGTTACGTTACCGATCTGAGCCGGTCCCACCCCGGACGACGCACCGGCGGGCAGCGCGGCCACAGGCGGTGAGATTGTGTTCGAGTTGGCGGGCGCCGCCGCCCTCAGATGCGTGGGCGCTGCGACGCGGGCCCAGGCGTGCGCTGCGACGGCAGACGCCGCCCGGCCTGGCCCAAGCAGGGCGACCCCGGCGGCATCAACCGGGGTTAGGTGGTTGGCAACCTTCGTGGACGTCTTCACTTGGTTCCCGAGGTGCCCCATTGCTGCTGTTCTCTTGCCGGAAGGAGTTCCGCATGAGAGCAGCAGGCGCACATGAGGGCAAGAACCCCGTCGAGATCCCGGCGATCGCCGGTCGTCTCTGGACCGTGGACGACGTCTCGCGGTACTTGGGCGTTCCGGTGCAGACGCTCTATCAGTGGCGACATCGGGGAGAGGGCCCGCCGTGTGCCCGTCTCGGAAAGCATCTGCGGTTTGATCCGGAGGGCGTCCGCGCGTGGGTTGCGAGCCGGGTGGCCTGACGTGGCCAAGGTCGCACGGGACGCGCAAAAGGGCACCTGGCAGGCCCGCTGGCGGGACCCGGCGGGGCGTCAAAGGAAGAAGGCGTTTACACGCCGCGTGGATGCCGAGCGCTTCCTCGTCGAGCTCCAGGCCGAGTTGAATCGGGGACGGTACGTAGATCCTGCAGCGGGCAAGCTCAAGTTCAGCAAGTACGCCGATCACTGGCTCACGGGGCTGGCGCACCTCAAAGCGTCGACCTCTGAGCGCTACCGAGAGGTGGCTCGCCGCCACGTGCTACCAAGGTGGGGCAACTGGTCGATCGACCGGATCACCCGCTCCGACGTCGCGACCTGGATCAGCGAGCTCCATGACGCGGGGCTGGCACCTGGCACCGTCCGCAAGATCCATCTGGTGACCTCAATGATCCTCGATGCCGCCGTTCAGGACGGCTGTATAGGCAGGAACCCCGCCAAGGGCGTTCGGCTCCCTCGGCAGGTCTCCCGTGAACCGCGCTTCTTGACGCCTCAGGAAGTCGGCCAGATGGTTGGTGCTGCGGGGCCCGACGGTTTGGACATCCTCACCTTGGCGCTGACCGGGCTGCGGTTTGGGGAGTTCGCGGCGCTCAAGGTCTCCCGACTGGATGTGTCCAGGGGGCGGCTCTTTGTGGCGGAGAGCGTCACCGTCGTCGGATCGACCCTGGTCTGGTCCACCCCGAAGTCCCACGCCCGTCGGTATGCACCCGTGCCAATCAGCCTGATGCCGCTTCTCGAGGAGCGCGCCGCCGATCGCGCGCCGGACGAACTGCTCTTTCCTTCTCCTCGAGGAGGGCCGCTCCGCCTCAACAACTGGAGGAGGCGAGTCTTCGACCCGGCCCGCATCGCGGCGGGACTACCGGGCATCACCCCGCACGATCTGCGGCACACGGCGGCGTCCCTGGCGATCTCGGCCGGCGCGAACGTCAAGGCGGTACAGCGCATGCTCGGGCACGCATCGGCCGCAATGACCCTCGATGTCTACGCCGGGCTCTTCCCCGACGATCTGGACGAGGTTGCTGTCAGGCTCGACGCTCTTGTGCCCCAAATGTGCCCTCCTACCGCTAGTGGAGCACAGAGAGGCGTAGCACCGGAGGTGGTGGACACGCCCTGACCTGCAAAAACGTTTGGTGCCCTCGGCGCGATTCGAACGCGCGACACCCGCTTTAGGAGAGCGGTGCTCTATCCCCTGAGCTACGAGGGCGGGGGCCGGCGGACCGGCCAGTGAAGTCTAGGCGAGCCTCACAGCAGCGCGTAGGCACGATCGAGCAGCTCGCGCAGGGGGGCGCCGGCATACGCGCCGGCCAGGTGCATCCGGATCGCGGCGCGCACCGCCCCGAGCGCGGCGTGGGCCTCCACCGCGACGGCGAACTCCTCGTCCGCGGACAAGGCGCCCGCGGACGCGACACGCGTCCGCTCGACGAGAGCATCGACGAGCACGCGGTCGGCGCGGGCATACACCCCGAGGAAGCGCAGCCCGATGGCCGGCTCGCTCAAGGTCAGCTCCCGGCGCATGGCCCAGCTCTCCGGGTCGCGCTCGAGGGCGGCCATGCGGATCAGGGCGATGGCGTGCACGATCTCGCGCACCGACTCCCCCGCCGGCCGGGCCGCCACCAAGGTGGCCAGCGCGTCGAGATCGCTCGCCCCGCTGCCGATGATCGCATCATCCTTGGTCGGGAAGTAGTTGAAGAAGGTTCGCGGCGAGACGCCCGCACGCTCGGCGATCGCGTCCACGGTCAGCGCATCCACCCCGCCCTCGTGGGCCAACTCCAGTGCCGCCCGATGGATGGCGGCCCGCGTCTCGCGCTTCTTACGTTCGCGCAGACCGCATTCCGCATCCTCGACCCCGGCGGGAGGAGCGACGACAGCGACAGCGGTGGCGGACGACATACGGCCATCATAGTGCAGCGACTGCAAACTTGCAGACTCTGCACATTTTCTTTATCCTGGTCAGGATGAGTCGCCCAGCCAGCCCCGCCCACGCCTCCAACGGCCAGTTCCATCTCGACGCGGCCGGCCGGCGCATCTTCATCGGGCTGATGCTCGGGATGTTCGTCGCGTCGATCAGCCAGACGATCGTCGGCCCCGCGATGCCGCGCATCGTCGCCGAACTCGGCGGCATGGATCACTACTCATGGGTCGCCACCGCCGCGATGCTCGTCTCCGCGATCGTGGTGCCGATCGTCGGCAAGTTCTCCGATCTCTACGGCCGGCGGGGCTTCTATCTCGCCGGGCTCGCGGTCTTCATGATCGGCTCGCTCGTCTGCGGGCTCGCGCCCAACTTCTGGACCCTCGTCGCCGGCCGCGCCATTCAGGGCCTCGGTATGGGCGCGGTGATGCCCTTGGCGCAGACCATCATCGGCGACATAATTCCCCGCGGCACCGCGGCAAATACCAAGGTGTCATGGGCGCCGTCTTCGGCGTGACCTCGGTCGCCGGCCCGCTCGCGGGCGGCTGGATCACCGACAACCTCGGCTGGCGCTGGCTCTTCTGGACGTCGATTCCCTTCGGCATCGCGGCGACCAGCGTGGTCTTCCGCTTCCTCCACCTCCCCCACCAACGCCGGGACGCCCGAGTGGACGTCGCCGGCATCGCCACCCTCACGCCCGGCCTGGTCGCGGTGCTGCTCGCCACCTCCTGGGGCGGCACCACATATGCCTGGAGTTCCAGCGTGATCCTCGGCCTGTATGCCGCCGGCGCCCTCCTGCTGGCCGCCTTCGTCTACGCCGAATCCCGTGCCGCCGAGCCGATCCTGCCGCTGCGGCTCTTCCGCAACTCGATCGTCGCGCTCGCCAATATCGCGGCCTTCGGGGTGGCGATGGTGATGTTCGGCGCGATCATCTATATCCCCGTCTTCGCCCAGGGCGTCGTCGGCGTCAATGCCACGAACTCCGGCCTGATCCTGCTGCCGCTCATGCTCGGCCTGATCGTCTGCGGCATCCTCGCCGGCCAGCTGATCACCCGCACCGGCCGCTACAAGGAGATCATGCTCGCCGGCGTCGCGCTGATGGCCGCCGGCGTATGGCTGCTCACCCGCCTGACGCACACCGCCACCTCCGGCGAGCTCACCACCGCGATGATCGTCCTCGGGGTGGGCCTCGGTCTGTGCCTGCAGCAGTACACCCTGCTGGTCCAAAATGCTTCTGCCCGTGGCGATCTCGGCGTCGCAACGGCATCCACGCAGTTCTTCCGCAATGTCGGTTCGACGGTCGGCATCGCGATCTTCGGCACCGTGATGACCACCGGGCTGCAGGCCGCGATCCTCGATCACCTGCCGGCGTCGGCCGCCGCGAAGCTGGCGGCTTCCGGTCAGCAGATCGGCGTCGGTTCGGTGCTCGACCCGGCCGCGTTGAGCACGCTCAACCCGGCGGTGGCCGATGCCGTGCGCCAGGGTTTGGCCGAGCGGCTGCACGACGTCTTCCTCCTGGGCCTGCCGATCCTCGCGCTCGTCTTCGTCGCCACCGCGCTGATCAAGTCGGTCCCGCTGCGCTCCACGAACCACGCCCCGGCGGCCGAAGAGGCCGGGCACGAAATCCTGGACGGGCTCGCCTCGTCGACGACCGGCCAGGACTCCTCGGCGGCGGAGGGACCCGCCGAGGCGCGCCCGCCGGCATACGCCCGCGCCTGAACCTCTCGCGGCGCGCGCGGCGCCGGGCGGGCACTGCGCGGGTGACGGCACGTCATAGGGCTCGGGATCTGTCCTGGTGAAAGGACCATCCACACGGGAGGAGCCATGTCAGCCACTCTGCGCATTCACCGAGGGTTGTGCTGCAAGGAGCGCGTCCTGACGATCGGCGGCCGGGCGGTCGGCACCTTAGCAGAGGAGGTGAACGACTTCGACATCACCCCTGGGGATCATGTGCTGAGCCTCAACCTCGGGATCTACCACAGCGTCCCGACCCATGTGCGCGTCACAGACGGCACGGTCGTGGAGTTCAAGGCGGTCGAGAATCCCGATGCCCTGCTGCCGATCCTGCAGGGCGGCTTCATCAAACTCGAGCGCATCCCGCCCGTCCGCGCCGACGCCTGACCGAGCCGGTATGCCGCTCGCCGGCCGCGGCGCGGGACATCAGGGCCGCTTGGCGAACTTCTCGAACTCGGGGCGCCGCTTGGCCTTGAAGGCCTCGCGGCCTTCGGCGGCCTCCTCGGTGCTGTAGAAGAGCAGATTCGCGTCGTGGGCCAGTTGCTGGATGCCGGAGAGCCCGTCCTCGGCCGCGTTGAACGAGGCCTTCATCAGGCGCAGGGCGAAGGGCGACATCGTCAGCATCCGCTGCGCCCAGGCGACCGTCGCGGTTTCGAGGTCAGCCAGGGGCACGACCTTGTTGACCATGCCCATTTCGCGGGCCTCGTCTGCGGAGTACTGCTCGCACAGGAACCAGATCTCCTTGGCCTTCTTCACGCCGATCATCTGGGCGAGCAGACCGGCGCCGAAGCCGCCGTCGAAGGAGCCGACCTTGGGCCCGACCTGGCCGAACTTGGCATTGTCGGCGGCGATGGTCAGGTCGCACACCAGGTGCAACACGTGCCCGCCGCCGATGGCGTAGCCGGCGACCATGGCGATGATCGGCTTGGGCAGGCGGCGCATCTGGATGTGCAGGTCGGTGACGTGGAAGCGCCCGACGGCGCCCGCCTTGCCCGGCTCGGTCAGGTAGCCGGAGTCGCCGCGCACCCGCTGGTCCCCACCCGAGCAGAAGGCCTTGGTGCCCTCGCCGGTCAGGATGATCACGCCCACCTCGGTGTCCTCGCGCGCCCGGTCCAGCGCGTCAGAGATCTCGATCAGCGTCTGCGGGCGGAAGGCATTGTGGACCTCGGGCCGGTTTATGGTGATCTTGGCGATGCCGTCGCCGGACAACTCGTAGCGGATGTCCTCATAGGTAGCGGCAGGGGTCCACGTGGTGGGGGTTTCAGGCATACCGGCCACGATAACCGTCCGATCAAGTCGTCCCGGCACGCGCTCGCGAGCCCGATCGCTGCGGACTAGATCGCCAGCGTCCCCCGCACGATGCTGTCTCCGGAGTGCGCGGGCTGGTCGTCCAGTGGTTCACGGGAGATGTCGACGATGACATAACCCTCGTCGAGCAAGGACTGCGGCACGGGATAGCTCCGGTTCGACGTGCCCTGGGGCAGCACGCCCAGAGAGACCATGCGCTCCAGGTCGCGGTTGATGAGCCAGACCTCCAAGTACCCACCCGGGTCTGGGTCTGACGAGACCATGATCCGCACCTCGAGCTGACCGCGGACCCGCTCGACTTCGGCAACCCCCCGGGTGGCTCCGGTGTCCAGCGTGGCGAGGTTCGCGCTCGCCACCACCTCCGCATCAGGGGCTCGCCACTGGTTCACGGCGGCTATCGCACCGACACCGACAAGCGCGCCTAGCGTGGTCGCGACCGCCAGGCTGCCGAGCGAGAAGCGACGGGCGGATCGTCCAGGAGGCGCAGGAGCAGCCGCCGGTGCCTCGCTCGAGGTAGCGGCGACGATGGCATTCCAAACCTGGGGGCCCGGCGCGTGCAGACCCTCGCCCTCGGCGACGGCCGCGAGGGTCCGACGCAACGCGGCGAGATCGCGGCCGCACTCATCGCACCCGTCGACGTGGCTGGACGACACATCATCGACCGGCTGGCCCAGCGCCAGATCGGCAAGGACGTCATCTCCGGGATGGCTCACGATGTCACCTCCTCCAGGTCCTTGCGCAGTTGGAGCAAGCCTCGTCGGACATGGCTCTTCACCGTGCCGAGCGGAAGGTCGAGCCGTTCCGCTACCGCTTCGTGAGTATGCCCATCGATCACCACCAGGCGGATGATCGTTGCGCGCGGGTCCCCCAAAGCGTCCAGCGCGTGTGCCACCACGATCCGGTCGGTGACATCATCGCTCACGGCCGAGCCGACGCCCGCCAGCGATTCCACTTCCACGGCTGCGGACCGGCCTTGGCGCGTTCGGACCGCGAGCGCATCGGCGCAACGCCGCCGCGCAATCGTGACGAGCCAGCCACCCAGCGATCCAGTGCCCTCTCGTAACGTATGCCGGCTCCTCCAGGCCGACACGAACACCTGCTGGGTGACGTCCTGCGCATCGTGATAGTTGCCGAGGTAGCGCAGGGCCAATGAGTGCACGAGGCGTCCCCAGCGCGCGTATGCCGCTGCCAGCGCTGACGGGTCGCCCTCGCGGAATCTGGAGACCAGCTCAGCCTCCGACTCTTCGCAGTCCTGGTCTGGCGGCATGTCGGCAACCCTAGGGTCAACAGTGGCCCGGAGCCGCGTGGACGAAGCTCCGGGCCGGTGATGAGGGCTTAGAGGTTCCAGGGCCGCAGGACGGCAGTGACGCCGTGGGCGATTTGTCGATTGCCCTTATTGACATCAGTCGCGTGCGGGTTGACGAAGGCATTGACCGCATTTGGGTCCTTGTCCCGCAACTCGATGATCGGCACGGCGCGGTTGTACACCCGCACACCGATCGTGGCACCGAGCGCGGTCGTCAGCTGCGCGCCGTTGGCCTTCACCGCACCCGCCTTGGTGATCGTCGCACCCGGGATGACGTGATAGAGCAACACATCCTCCACGGTGTCGAGACCGAGCGAGGCCACCGCCGAGAAGACGTCGGATTCGTCGGCCAAGCGCTTCCCGGTCAAGGCCTGGACGAGATTGCGGAAGGCGAGGTCGGTGGGGACGAACGCCGTTAGGGCGACCCGACCGTCGGCCAGGAGCCGGACGGGGCTGTTCCTGTCGGTATCGGCAGCGATCACCGCGAGCACGGCCTCGGTGACGATGTCGTAGTCATTCCAGTTGCGATCGAAGGTGTTGCCGTCCGAGGTCAAAACGGCAGCAAGACTCCGCGTGCCGAGTCGGTTGTCGGACGCTGCCGAGGCACTCGAGGGCGCCGCCAGGCAGGCGGTTAGGGCCAGGCCGAGGGCGACGGCGGTGGTGGTGCGGCGGTGGGACATGGCTTTCCTCTCCTCGGCGGTCGCCCGGTCGCGACCACTGCCCCCTATATCCGTGGGCGGTTACCCGGCGGATGCACCCACAGCGGACTTTTCGTGGCCGAGGTGACGCGGCCACCAGAAGCGGTCGCCGAGGAGGAGTCCGAGGGCGGGCACCACGAGCGTCCGGACGACCAGGGTGTCCAGGAGGACACCGATGCAGATGACGACGCCGAGTTGCGCCAGAACGACCAGCGGCAGCACGCCGAGGACGGCGAAGACGGCGGCCAGCAGAATGCCGGCGCTGGTGATGACGCCACCCGTCGCCGCAAGTCCCCTCAGCATCCCCTCGCGGGCACCGTGCCGGCGAGCCTCCTCCCGTGCCCGGGTCACGAGGAAGATGTTGTAGTCGACACCCAGCGCGACCAGAAAGACGAAGGCGAGCAGCGGCACGCCCTCGTCCAGGCGCGCGAAGCCGAAGACCTGGGTAAAGAGCAGCCACGAGATGCCGAGACTGGACAGATACGTCATCACGACGGTGGCGACCAGGATCACCGGGGCAACCAGCGAGCGCAGGAGCAAAATCAGAGCCAGGAGGACCAGCGCCAGGATCAGCGGGATGATCACGAGGCGGTCGCGACTGGTGGCAGCGGCCCGGTCCACCGCGGCCGCCTCGGTGCCACCGACATAGGTCGACGGCAAATCGTCCAAGGCGGCTCGGAGGTCCACGACGCTCGCGCGTGCGCGATCGCTACCGGGCGGCGCGGACAGGACGGCCTCGACCACCCCGACGGACCCGGCACTGGCTCCGGGACGCGCAGATTCGACGCCCGGCACGGCCGTGACCCGGGCGAGCACGTCCGGCACCGGGGCGGTGGTCACGATGCGCGTGGGGTCCGCGCTTCCCGCCGGGAACGAGCGTGCCAGCCGCTCGGCCGCGGCAATGGCTTCCGGCTTACGCAGGAACTGATCGGCATCGGACAAGCCGGTCGTGATCTGTGTCAGGTTCGCCGCGAAGATCGCGAGAATTGCCACCACGACACCCGCGTAGGCGGCGGGGCGGCGAGCGACGGCATCGCCGATGCGGCGCCATACGGACCGGGAGTCGACGATGGGCGCCTGCCCAACCTGCGGGACCCGGGGCCAAAAGACCCACCGGCCGAAGACAACCAGGGCGGCGGGCAGGACGACCATGACGAAGGCCGCCGCGACGACCACGCCGACGGCACAGGCCAACCCCAGCCCGCGGGTGGCCGGGAAGAGCGAGAGGAGCAGGGTCAGCAGACCGACGAAGACGGTGACCGAACTCGCGGTGATCGCTTCGGCGGTGCGCGTGACCGCCTGCGCCATGGCCGAGCGCCGATCCGCCTCTCGGCGCAACTCGTCGCGGTAGCGCGAGATGAGAAGCAAGGCATAGTCGGTTCCTGCGCCGAAGACGAGGACCGAAAGGATGCCGACCGTCGACTCGTCCCACGCGACATCAACCGCGGCGAGCGTGCGGGTGGCCAGGACGCCGGCCAACTGGTCGGCCACGCCGACAACGGTGAGCGGGACGAGCCACAGTACGGGGCTGCGGTAGGTGATCACCAGCAAGATGGCGACGACCGAGGCGGTGGCGAGCAGAAGACGCACATTCGCCCCGTCGAAGACGGCGGCGAGATCGGCTTGGATGGCTGCGGGGCCGGTGACCTGGACGGTCAGCCCTGCGGGTAGATCGGCTCGCACGCTGTCGCGAATCTGGGCGACCGCTTCCGCGACACCCGTGGCGTCCGGCTTGTCGACCTCGACGATCCCGATAGCCGCGGTGCCGTCCTTGCTCGGGATCACCGGGGCGTCGCTCCCCCCAGGCAGCTCTGCGACCCGCTCGCCGGCCAGTTGCAGGTGGGCCGGTGACAGCCCCTGGTCGCGGGCGAAGAGGACGATTGCCGCCTTGGCATCCGAATCATCCAGCCTCGCACCCAGCTCCAGGGCGCGAGCCGAACCCGAACCGGCCGGCAGGTCCTCGCCCGCGCGCGGCGAACGCTCCGCCGGACCGGCGAGGGCGATGACCAAGGCCGACCCGAGGATGGCGAGCAGTGCCACGAGCGCGGCCCATCGTCGGGCGGTGATCAGTCGGGCGATGGTATGCACGGGGACGCTCCGGACTAGTATTGACGCCTAGGAAACTAACCTTCTTGCTAAGTTGGTGAGTGATATTACGGGTCATCGGGACGCCCCGGCAAGTGGCATGGTCGATGCTGTGCCGATGTGGACCGGATCGGAGTCACTCTCTGCTCTGGAGGACGCGATGGAGGTGGCGGCTGCCGTCCCTGCCGCGGTGGCTCGGCGCGCGAGCATGTCGACGTCCGAGATTCACTCACTTCGTCACCTGATGCGCGCGCCCATTGGCCCGGTCGACCTGGCCAAGTCCCTCGGGATAACGACGGCAGCCTCCTCAGGGGTCGTCGATCGTCTCGTCGCCCACGGCCACGCCGAACGCCGTCCACACGGCGGCGACGGCCGCCGAGTCGAGGTCGTGATCACCCCGAGCGGACGTTCCGAGGTGCTGGAGTTGCTCGCGCCGATGTTCGCACGCCTCGCCGAGGTGGATTCCCTGCTGAGCGAGGAGGAGCGGGCCATCGTCACCCGCTACCTTCGGGGCGCAATCGTCGCGATGCGCGCGGTGATGTGACGCCTCGCGTCACGACCGGCCGAGCTCAGGAGTGGACGATGTAGTGGAGGATCACGTCGTGGGTGTGCTTGGCCTTGTCCGAGCCACGCAGCAGGATCTCGTAGGTCCCGTGGGAGGTGTGGATCGCCACCGTCGTCTCCTCGGTGAAGCGACCGAAGACCGAGGCGTTCGAGGCATAGGAGACGGCAGTGATCTTGTTGTAGGGCACCGAGGTCACGGCCACCTTGCCACCGGCGAAGGAGTTGTCCTGCAGGATCACGCGCGTATTCGTCAGTCCGATGAAGCCGGTGCCGACATCCTTGCCGTCATAGACCGCGAAGACTGTCTCGTCGGGCAGCAGGCTGCCCTGCACGATCGCTAGTTGGTCCTTCTTGTCGTAGTAGATCTCGTCGGCCACCATGCGCTCCTTCGCCTTGCCGTATGCCGCGCCCCACCGCGGGCGCGCACCCAAGGGTGGCACGCGGCATACGGTGTCGCCATGGGCAATATCGAGATTGTCACCGGCGACATCACCACGCAGAAAGTGGACGCCATCGTCAATGCGGCCAACTCCTCGTTGCTGGGCGGCGGCGGAGTCGACGGGGCCATCCATCGGGCGGCCGGGCCGGAGTTGCTGGCGGCCTGCCGGGAGTTGCGGGATTCGACGCTGCCGGACGGGCTTCCGCCCGGTGACGCGATCGCCACCCCGGGCTTCGCGCTGCCGGCCAAGTGGGTGATCCACACCGTTGGCCCGAATCGCCATGCGGGAGCGACGGATCCAGCCACTCTGCGCCGGTGCTTCACCAACAGCATCAGCGTGGCCCGGGGCATGGGGGCCCGCCGGGTGGCCTTCCCGGCCGTGAGCGCAGGTGTCTACGGCTGGGCGATGGGGACGGTCGCCGAGCTGGGCTTGGCCGCCGCCGCGGAAGGCGTGAGTCGACGCGGTGGCATGGATCTGATCCGGTTCGTGCTCTTCAGCCCGGAGGCGGCCACCGTCTTCACCGAGACGGCCGACCGGCTGGGCATCGCGGCGCGCGGGTCGTCGGCTCGGCGACGCTGACCCACG
>Ga0075158_10000909_pt1 | contig 23226 bp, 14 predicted proteins | sample JI91814BDNA_FD_70968 | JGI IMG/M metagenome (GOLD analysis project Ga0075158, IMG submission 70968) | Wastewater effluent complex algal communities from Wisconsin, to seasonally profile nutrient transformation and Carbon sequestration -... | ecosystem: Engineered > WWTP > Effluent > Algae... | reverse complement strand
CAATCTCCTCTTCAGTAGGAACATTTTCATCTTCAGGATTCATAGCAGTAAAACCAAACTTGGGATTGATTGGTATCATTGCATATAATTTTCCGTTAGTCGGTGTATATACCAATTGCCATTTGTTTCCCAAGTCATTGGAATACAAAATAAATCCAAGATCATTTAGAACTATTAATTCATCTTTTCCTTCATCTTGCATATACCAGATTTTTGTGTAAGAAACTTTTTTATGTGAAATATCAACCCATGTTTTTCCTGCATCATTGCTTCTAAAAATTCCTCCTCTTTCTCCAACGACCGCATAATTGCTATTATCCAGTATTGCTAGATCAGTAAGGTTAAGTGTTCCCTTAGTAACTTTGGATGCTTGAAAGGTCTTTCCGCCATCGATTGTTTTCCAGAAATATCCATTAGTGTCCAAGAAATACCCATTTAGTGGATCCGGAAAACGAATCTTAGTCGCTACTACTTTATCTTCTGAATCACGATAATTTACATATACCCTATCAAATTTATCTTTATTGTGATAATTGATTATATCACCGTTCATGAAAACAATAAACATATTATTCTCATCTGCAATTGTAAAATCTAGAATCTTTGCATTTATAATTTCCGTTACCGACCAGGTTACGCCCAAATCAAAAGACTGTAAAATAACTCCATTCTCGGACATCGCGACCAATTGATTTTTTCTATTTCGAATCTTTACAAAGCTTTCTTTGTTTAGTTTCGGCTGATCACAATTTGGCTCTGTGTCTTTATCAAGACTGATGCAATACATATTTTCAAAATCGATTTTAAAATCTTTTAATCTAGCCAAACGTTTACCGTTTTCTTGAATTTTTACAATTGTTCCATTCTCTCCTGTCATCCACAAGAAATTATCCGACGAGCGGGTAATGGAATATAGATGCGAGGCTCTTGTTGCATCTGCAAACTTTACTGCAAAGCTAGTAAAAATTGCTCCAAGCAAGGGACCAATAGCTAAAATGAAAAAATAAAAAATTATTTTGTCGATAAATGGTCTTGGAGTCGTTATGCGCCATATCTGGTTGAATGCTGCTTCAAAAGTTCTTAATATTGCCGTAGCAGAAAAAATTAAAACAATAAATCCAATAGCACCAATCTGGGTTGCAGAGCTAACAATATCTTTTAATGTCTCGAGGTAAGGAGTAATATCTACTCTAATTTCGTTCTTCTGCAAAAATGTATTAATACTATCAAAAAGCTCATCTTGCTTTTCCGTGAATCCAGAACTAATTGTTAAAAAAGCAAGGGCTACAGTAAGAACTGGCACAAGAGATACAATATTTGTATAAGCAATTGCAGAGGCTCTTGTCAAACAATCATCCGCCATGAAGCGGTGTAGGGAAACAAGAATTATCCGCAAAAAAAGAATATAAGCTCTTTTGATTCCTTTTTTTTCTGGAATTAAATAAAACTTATCTGAAATTTTTATTTTTTCTAAACCTGTTTGTGCCATAAATTAAACCTCATTTAAAAGCATATAATACCATGCTCGAAGTGCTACCTTTAAAAAATTTACTTTTCAAATGATAATAAGAAATTCGAAACCATTTTATATAATCCAGTGGTGTTCGAAAGCTACCCATTGACTTTAAGAGTTTTGCGTAAAGTGGAAAGTCAACTCCATGATACACAGTGAAATTCTGAAATCCGTTTTTGGTCAAAATTTTTTTTAGATTGGAAAGAGAATAATAATACAAATGACCCGGTAAATAATAATGATACTTCGGTCCCTCTTCCTTTGCTTGCTTCCCATCAAAATTTGCTGTTTGGATTAACAATAGTCCGCCCGGCTTTAAAAATTTTGTCAACTTTTCAAAAACTAAATCCGGCTTATCTAAATGCTCGATGACTTCAACAAGCGTAATTACATCAAAGAAATTTTCAGGAAAATCTGCTTCTAAAATAGAACCATTAAAAGTTTTAATTCCTCTTTCATTTGCATATTGAGATGAATACTCAGAAACTTCAATTCCAAAGGTTTCAAATCCTGCAATCTTTGCCCGATTTAAAAATCCTCCGAAGGAAGATCCAATATCTAAAAAGTTTCCACTCTTTTTAAATTTTTTTATATTTCGAATTCTTGCATCCCAGACGAAACTTTCATAACCTTCCTGTTTTCTTTCGTCAAGGTAAGAGTAATTAGCCGTTCCGAGATAATAACTGGAATTATACATTGCTTTAACATCATACTTGTTGGGGTAGATCGTCTGTAAATCGCAAGTATTACATTTATGAATGGGAAGATCGTAATAATTATAAGTGGATCGAAATAAAAAACACCAATCACAATTTTTATCGAGAGGACAATGTTTTTTTAGTTCTTCGCCTGAAATATCCAATGACATATCCTCTCTTCTAATTTCCCTATAGGACTTCTTTCTGAATAACCAAACTCTAAATTTGAAAAATCTTTTAAAAGTGTTTTTAATTCTTCTAAGCTATAAAGCCTAACGCTTCCTCCACTCAAGTCAGTCAATCCAATTTGTCCATCATTTACTTTTAAATGCGTATCCGAGTTGGATCGAACAGTCCCAACAAAATGTCCACCTGTTTTTAAAACTCTCTTTATTTCTTTAACTATATGTATGGCTTCTTCTTCCGAATTATAATGCAATACTCCCCAACTGACAACGAGATCAAATTTTCCATTTTCATAGGGAAGGTTTCGTGAGCGGATAATATCAGTTTCCACTCCAGGGAGTGTTCGTTGAATCGTTTCAATTGATTTCGCAGAATAATCGCATGCTGTCACTTGAAATCCACATGATTTTAATAAAACTGAATGTCTACCAGACCCGGCACCATGATCTAGGGCAGTTTCTCCCTGGGGAATACGAGAAAGTATCCTAACTAAATTCTCATCGGGGAAAATTAACCTTGATTTTTCTCTTTGATAATGTTTATCCCAAATTTCGGGATTTGCTTTATTCGAATTTTGCATTGTATACATTCCTAATATTTTTATCTAATTCTTCTGGTTTAATCTGGTTTGAAGAAGTAATTCCAATTACTTGAACCCGACAGGCATTTCCGTCTTTTGTATTTACCTGCGTTCCAATTTCTTTTAAATTCTGTTCTAAAAAAACTTTTTTATCTGAATCAAATTCTGATTTTACAATTGCAGTAAACATCGATATTCCTTCTGGAGGAGTTATAAAACAGATTTGAGATTGGATTAATTTTTTCTTGAGTTTACGATTATCAATTTGTCTAATTGGATTTCCTGTTAAAAGATTTACATAGTTTTTAAAATAATCATATTCATAAAACTCCGGAATTAAATAATCAGCCAGGTATTCACCACCAATTTCTGGCATGATTTCAATTAAGTAAATTTGTCCACGAGTGGTTACTTTGAATTCTGCGACAATGGGAGAATTTTCTAGTCCAGTAAGCTGTGCAATATTTTGACAGAGTAGCCTGAGCTCTCCTTTAATTTTTTCGTGAACAGTTGGAAGGCGATGCGATAGTTCTAAGAAGGGAGGGAATTTTGTAGTTATCTTATCCGAAATAGATACAAGAGTAAATTTTCTATTTTGCACGAATCCTAGAACCGTAACTTCATCTCCTTCAATAAACTCTTCTAAAAGAAACCTATCGTTTTTGGGTTTTAATTGCGTTAGGCGTGATAATAGGGCTTGCTCATTTTGAAAAACTTCTATTCCTAATTTTGCAATATTATCTACAGGTTTTAAAATGCAGGGATAAGATACTTCACTTACTAGCTTTGGAAATTCTTTTAAATTTTTCCAGGTGTAAGAAGTAGGAACAGAAATTCCATTCTCACCAAGAAAAGCTTTCATCAGTTTTTTATTGTAAAACTTTTTTAAGACAGTGAAATTATTTCCAATCAATTGGAATTTTTCGGCAATATAGGAAGCGGTTAATACTGCTTTTCCGTAGGAGCGAACACCAACTCCAACAATTGGCTCGTCTAGGTATAGTTTTAGAATAGTAGCATAAATCTTCCTAAAATCCTGGACAGATTGAATGATTTTTATATCTGAATACCTAAACCCAACTGCATCTCGATTGTTATCAACTGCAATCACTTTTAGGCCTAGTTCTTTGGACTTTAGGATGAGTGGAAGCTGGTTTTTTCCTGCACCTATAGAAATAAAATACCCAGATTTAAACATAATTCAATATAATGAGATTCGTCCAGTTTCACCTTTTTGGTCAAACAAAGTTTTTTCTTGACTTAAATTCTAAAGCATTTTTATTATGTCCCATACGCTATGGAAATGAATAAAATGCACCCACCTATGAACGGAGCTAAGAAAGCAGCTCTTTTACTACTTTCCCTCGGAAAAGAGGAGGCAGCAAAAGTGCTTTCTCATCTCGACGATAAAATGATTGAGCAAGTTGTATACGAAATGTCCCAGATTCGAATGGTATCAAAAATTCAGCGCGAATCTATTTTAAACGAGTTCAAAGACACAGTAGCCGAATTACAACTAGGGGAAAGAGGAGGCATCGAAACAGCCCGGGAACTTCTCTCAAAAACAGTCGGCTTAAATAAAGCAGACGAAATTCTAAAGAAAATAGATAAAAAAGAAATAGGTCAGGATTTTGAATTTCTAAATGAAATTGAACCAGTAGTCATAAGCTCTCTCTTAAACGGAGAGAATCCTCAAACCATAGCGGTAACTCTTTCTTACCTTCAACCAAAAAAAGCAGCGGATGTATTAAAGCATTTTCCATCTGAAATGCAATCCACTGTTGCATTAAAGTTAGCCGCCACATCTAAAACTCATCCCGAAGCAATTCTACAAATTGCAAAAGTGCTAAAGAAAAAATACGATGCAAGAGACAAATCAGAATTAGCCCAGGCAGGGGGAGCAGAATCACTTGCTAACATTCTAAACTACTTGGATAAAAATGTAGAAGAGAATATTTTACGTGAGCTAAATGATAAATCGCCTGACCTAGCCTACCAGGTTCGTGATAAACTTTACACATTCGAAGATATTCTAAACTTAGATGCAAGAGAAATGCGAATGCTTGTAAATAAACTAGGAAGTAACGACTTACTCGTAGTAGCCCTTAGAGGTGCCGGCGATGAAGTAAAGCGTCATTTCTTTACAGCCATGTCTCAAAACAGAGCATCCGACATTGTAGAAGAAATGGACTCTAGAGGCAAAACAACATTACGCGAAATCACTCTCGCTAGAAATGAAATTTTAAAACTAGCCCGCGAACTCGAAGAAGATGGACTTGTAATTTTAAAGAAAAGAAAGGATGAGTTTATTTAAATGAAGCTGAAGGTGAACAAACCTTTGTTCGCCTTCGCCGATGCCTGCATTAATCATTTCAAATTCATAACTGTGAATTTATCCCTACCCCTTCCCCACTTTGAGAAAAATCTTAATCTCTTCGTAATCAATTCGATCGAGTTCTAGTTTTAATTTTTCCCCGAGAAAATAGGTTTTAGAAAATTTCTTCGCATAAAAAGAAAAGTCATTTGGCATAGTGAGCTCGATTTCGTTTGTGAATTCAGTAAAGGGAACTGCGCCTTCTGTTAAAATTTCATCCAATTCAACAAATACAACATGCGGCTTAATACCAGTAATCGTTCCAGTGAATTCTTTCATGCCAGTCGCCTCTACGAAGCGACATGCTTTTAGTTTTAGGATATCTCTCTCTGCATCGGCTGCGCGTCTTTCTTCCGTAGAAGTATGAACTCCCATAATAGAAATTTCATGAGCTGTGTAAGCATATTCCTCTTTCATAATCAGTGATTCGAGGGCGCGATGACATACCAAATCCGGATAACGGCGAATAGGCGAAGTGAAATGACAGTAGTCTTTAAAACCAAGCCCCCAATGCCCTAAAGCTTCCCCACTATAATACGCCTGCATAAAACTTCTAAGTAGAAAGTAATTGAATATTTTTTCTGCCGGATGATTTGCAATTTCTACTAACGCTTTTTTAATGTCATCGTATTCGGTAGATTTTAATTGGTATTTAAATCCATAGAGTTTTAGAAATTCGTTTAAGTTTTCTAGTTTGTCCTCATCCATCGTCTCGTGTATACGAAAGAGTGCTGGGATTTTATTTTTACGCAAATGCTCTGCGACTTTGATATTAGCAGAAAGCATTAATTCCTCAATTAAAATATGACTGTTTAATCTCTCTCTAGTTTTAATTTCGATAACTTTTCGGTTGTCTTTATCTGTCACTACATAGGTTTCTTTGAAGTTCAAATCCACTCTACCATTTTCAATTCTCGCTTTTTTAAGTCCATTTGCCAAGCGCATAATCTTAAATAGCCAGTTGTCTGCATTTCCTTCTAGAATTTCTTTTTCGGCACGCTCATAGGTATAACGCTCATTTACCTTAATCACACTTTTATAAAACTTGGCTGAATAAATTTTCCCGCTATAGTCTCCTTCCATTTCAACGGTAAAAGCTAGACGATTTTGATTTGCTACAAGGCTACATAGATTTTCGGAAAGCTCTGGTGGAAGCATTGGAACTACTTTATTTGCGAGGTAAACCGACGTAGCCCGGTTGTATGCTTCTTCATCTAGACTAGAGCCCTGTTTTACATAATACGAAACGTCTGCAATATGCACATAAAAGCGAAGGCGTTTTTCTTCTTCTATAAAACTAATTGCATCATCGAAATCTTTAGCAGTTTCTCCATCGATTGTGACTGTGTATAAATCGCGGAGGTCAACGCGCGTATGCCAGTCATCAATTGTATCTTCTTTGATTTCTTCTTGAAAGGCAAGAGAAACATGATCGGGATAAACCTGGCTGTAATTGTATTTCATAAGAATACGATTAAAGTCAATGTCTTCTTTTTCTCCCGACTCAACTTTGATAAAGGTTACTTCTAGTGTTGCCTGTTCCTGGAAAGCATGTTCTTTTAGTTTTACTATCAAAACATCATTTAGTTGAATCGATTTTGTAATTTCAGAAAGTAATGTTTTTTTAGAAATGAGTCCTGACTTTTCTTCTCCAGTCATATCGAGGAGCTTACCGTGAATATACCCTCCTTCGATTTCTGTTACCTTCATACGGTAAAGGATTCTGCCTCTTTTTAAAATTTGAACCACTTCTCCTTCGAGTCTATCTTTTTTCCCGATACCAATTGGAATCACTTCCACTGTGTCACCTGAAATGCTGGTATCTGTAAAACTAGCAGGAATAAAAATTTCATTTCCTGAGGCTAATTTGACGAATCCGTCACCGCGACGGCTAAGAGAGATTGTCCCCGCCATGCTAAATGGCTTATGAACTAAAATTGTTTTTTTGTCAAGGGTCACAAGACCTTCTTTTTCTAGCAAAAAGAAAAGTTCTTCGATTTCTACTTTTCTTTCATCATCGTGTTTTCTTTTTCCCTTTTCATGCTTTTTGTGTTTTTTGTCATCTTTTGATTCGAGAAAATGTTTGTAAATATCTGATTTAGTTATTTCTTTTCCCGCTTTTAGTTTTAAGTATTCTACAATACTTTTGATAAATTTATTTGGTTTCATATTTTCCTTTTTATAATTATGATTTTGTTAAGATTTTCTGCCACCGAGGCACAGAGACACGGAGTATTTTAAAAGGTCTGTAAGTAGATTTTTTGATACTATTCAATCTATTGATCGTTTACTTTCATTGTTACTAAATAAAAAAAATTTAGATTATTTACTCTTCATTCTCTATAACTCTGTGCCTCCGTGTCTCTGTGGCAACGCTTTTTTTTTCTAGATATATTACGTTTCAAAAAAAGACTATTCACAAATGAAATTATATGAAATTCTAGTAATCAATCGTGGCGAAGATTAATAAAATTAGGCTTATAAAAGCGATTGTTTTTTCCCTTTTTTTAGGAATTACAGTTTTTTACCTCCAGGATAAAATAAAAACCAGTGAAATAAAATCAAAAGCTCCCCTTGCAGTCAATGGAATCTTAGATACAACTGCCTGGGATTTTTCAAAAAAAGGATTCCTAAAACTAGACGGGACCTGGGAATTTTATTGGAAAAACTTTTATTCTCCAAAAGATTTTTCTGATGTAAAAAATTCAAATTCTTCTATTCAGATTTCTCCTCCTTCCTTTGAGATAGTTCCTTCCATTTGGAATTCGTATTCTGTTTCTGGAAATCAAATGCAGGGAAATGGATATGCTACTTTTAGATTAAGAATCAAATTGAAAAACTACGAACATGTCTATGCAATTAAAATAATTGATATTGCTACATCTTACAAAGTTTGGATTGATGGGGAAGAACTCTGGAAGGCTGGCAAATTAGGAATTAACAAAGAAGAATCTACACCGGCATATAACTCTAAAGTCATCGAATTCAAACCATCTAGTGAATTTGTAGAAATCGTTTTTCAAGTGTCAAACTTTTATCATTCGAAAGGAGGGCTCTGGAATTTTATCGAGTTTGGTTTAGCTGAGCACATCGAAGAGTCCCGTGAATCTCAAACTAACTTTGAATTTTTTATGTTTGGTAGTCTTAGCATAATGGCGTTTTACCACTTCGGACTCTATGCTCTCAGAAAAAAAGATAAGTCTACTTTTTATTTCGGATTGGTTTGTTTTATTATCGCGATTAGAATTTTATTAACAGGGGAAAGATATCTATTTAAACTTTCAGAAGATAGAGTCTACTGGATAACACTTGTGAAGTTAGAGTTTATGACTGTTTACCTCACGACTCCTTGTTTTATATTCTTTTTAGAATCTATTTATCCAGAAGATACAAGTAAAATTGTTTCTCGGTTTACTCTTGGAGCAGGAATTACTTTTTCTTTGATAACTATTTTTCTAGATACTTACATTACAACTGGTCTTGTAAAATATTTTCAAATTTTATTATTCTCTCTTATATTGTACATTGGATATATTCTTATTGTCATTAACAGAAAACAAAGAGAAGGTGCAGTATGGGTCGCTTTTGGACTAATTGTATTCTTGGGTGCTTTAATAAACGACCTGCTCTATCTAAATAATATCATTTATACCGGGTTTTTATTTCCAGTGGGGCTATTCGTTTTTATCTTCTCGCAATCTTTTATTTTGTCTATGCGTTTTTCGAAAGCCTTTACGACAGTTGAATCAATGAGTGAAAAACTAGTTACACTAGATAAACTAAAAGATGACTTTCTTGCAAATACTTCTCACGAATTAAGGACACCTTTAAATGGGATTATAGGGATTGCAGAATCGATGCTAGATGATGCGTCTAATAGACTATCCTTTGAAATTAAACAAAATCTTTCTCTTATTGTAGCTAGCGGAAGAAGATTGAGTAGCCTAGTAAATGATATTTTAGATTTTTCCAAATTAAAAAATCATGAAATAGACTTACAAATCAGGCAAATTGATATAAAGCAAATAGCCGATCTTGTTATAAAACTTTCCGCGCCGTTAATTCAAGATAAAGAAATCATCTTAATTAATTCTATACCCGGTGATTTTCCAGAGATTAACGCAGATGAGAACCGGATAATACAAATTTTCCACAACCTGGTAGGCAACGCGATTAAATTCACAGAGTATGGAGAAATTAGAATTTCGGCAGAATACAAATCGGAATCAACTGTAATTTATATTACAGATACCGGAATAGGAATTCCAAAAGAGAAATTTAATCTTATTTTTCAATCCTTTGAACAAATAGACAATTCAACCTCAAGAGAATACGGTGGCACTGGACTTGGCCTCGGAATCACAAAACAATTAGTCGAACTGCATGGAGGCAAAATATGGGTAGAGTCTAACATTGGCAAAGGCTCTACTTTTTATTTTTCCATTCCCAATTTGCAAATAGAAGATAAAAGAAAAAAAATTGTAAATAAACTAATAAAAAACCAATTCTTTATTCCTGAACTCAAAACTGGATTTCCTTTTCCATTGGATAAGATAGTTGATTTTCCAGAAAGTAAAAATATAGAAAAGACAACTAACCGTTATACGATACTTGCGGTAGATGATGAGCCAATTAATCTACAGGTGATTGTAAACCATTTGAATAATCTAAACTATAAAGTCATCACGGCTAACAATGGTTCTACTGCGCTTAAACTAATCGAAAACGACCTCCCGGACTTAATACTTTTAGATTTGATGATGCCCAAATTATCCGGCTATGAGGTTTGTAAAATACTCAGAGCCAAATACCCGATCCATACTCTTCCCATCATTATTTTATCGGCAAAAAATCAGACAAATGACATTATCCTCGGACTAGAATCCGGTGCTAATGATTATATGCATAAACCCTTTCATAAGAAGGAGCTACTCAGCCGTATCCACAACCAACTCTCCATTAAACAGGCTATCGATGATAATAGTAAACTGATTACAATGGAAAAAGAATTACAAACTGCAAAGAAAATTCAAGCCGATATCCTACCCGATAAAATTCCTGTTTTAGATGGAATTCAAATCAATACTACCTATATTCCCATGCACACTGTTGGGGGTGACTTATATGATTTTAATGTGATTAGTAAAACTGAAATTGGAGTATTGATTGCTGATGTGGCAGGGCATGGTGTTTCTGCTGCTATTATAATGGGAATGGTAAAACTTGCATTTAAAATGCACAGAGAGTTTGCCAAAGACCCGGCAGGGTTATTGGAAAAAATGAATGAAACACTTTTTGGAATTGCAGGCAAAGGATATGTAACCGCTGGTTACTGTTATATCAATTTAGAAAAAAAAGAAATTACCTATAGCAGCGCCGGTCATCCTGCCTTAATGCTTTTACAAAATAAAATTGGAAATTTAAAGGAACTACAACCAAAGGGAGCTATTCTTGGAGCTTTCCCAAAAATAAAATGTGCAAACGAAATGAGTCCAATTGTTTTTGGCGATAAAATACTATTATGCACAGATGGAATTTTAGAAGTAAGAAAAGAAATAAATAGCACCGTATTCTATGGGGAAGAAAAGTTTCGAGACTTTTTATTAGAAAATAGTAAACTAGCCAGTTCTAATTTTTTACACTCGATTATAGAAGATGTAAAAAAATACCGCGGCATCGAAGATGAGTCCATAGGCTTCGATGACGACATCACACTAGTCTCGATTGATATAGTATAATTAAGAAGATTACCACCGATGGACAGGCGAAGGAGTTAAGATGTCATTCCCGAATTCTTTTGTCGGGAATCTCTACTTCTTGAGACCCCCGATATCGCTCAATGTCATTAAGATAAAGGTTATACAGTCATTTCGAACCGAGCACATCAGTTTGTGCGAAGTGTGAGAAATCTATCTTCCAAATATTGTATTGGTTAATCTTATACAGCGTTTGCAAGATAGACCTCTCACGATGAAACAGTTCGAGGTGACTGTAAAACTTGCTCTTAACTTAATGACATTGCTCAATATCGCTTGGCGGCACTGTGAGCGAAGCGAAAGGGTGGAATTTCGGGGGTGACAGAAGAGTATATTTTTTATGTCAAACTCACCTCAAAATATATCATCTGCTGGAATTTCTTCTATGTCTGGCGCAAAATGACTATTAGACGAAGGTGCATGGCTTGAATCATGTGAAGAGCTAGAATCCGAGTTTGTTTTGCCACCACCTAGCAATTGAAAGTTTTCGACTCGAATTCTTACTTTGCTTAATTTCTTGCCGTCCTGACCGTCCCAGGTGGATTGCTCGAGTCTTCCTTCTACCATGATTTGTTTGCCCTTACCCCCGTATTGTTTTAATATCTCGGCAAGCTTTCCCCAGACAGAGCATTCAAAATAATTGACCAGGTCTTTTCTAGTTCCATTGTCCATATAACTTCTATTATTCGCTATGCTAAAATTAGCCAGGGAAGTCTGACCGACTGTTTTAAACTCAGGGTCTTTTGTCATTCTTCCAATTAGAACTACGCTGTTTAAATCATTTGCCATTTTAATTCCTCTTTGTATAATTTCATTTTATTTCCATATCCAGACAAATTAGCTTAAATTTCAAAAATTTTTTATTTATTTTTATCGTGCTTTACTTCGTTATAATGATAAACTTTGGAAAGTATCTTCTCGAAAGCCTGGAGGTGTTTCAAATATGCTTCCCTTTTAAACTGGTTTCTAAGTGGATTAGACTTACTATTTTCTAAAGATTGTAGATTATACTTTCTTGCTGTAATATTATCCTCCGAGTCTCTTTTAGAGCTAGAAAAATACTGATCCGCTTGACTTGTAATAAAAATTTTATCATCGTGATCTGGATTTCCGAGAGGGTCTGTATCAATTACTTCTATGAATTTTTTATCGAGACTGAGCAGGTTATGAGAATAAATTTGACTTTTTATTTTTACTAACTTTGCCTGTGGTAAATTCTTTTTATCCGCTTCTTTAAAATTAACATCAGAAAAAAACAAAATCATAGACTTACTTCTAGGACCCTGTGCGACTCCCCTATCCCCTTCTACAAAATCAAATTGTTCTACCTTTATACAATCACTTGTTTTTTGTTCTTCTTTTTTAGAAATACAATCATCCCCTTTCGTAATTCCTTTTGTAATGATTGTCTTGTGCGGCAAAGAGCCTATCTTCATTGTAAAAAGATTAGCGTATTCAATAAATGAAGCATTGGCTTTGGAAATGTTTTGATTCAAGGCTAATTCCGCCTTACGGATATTAGCCCCATATTGATTATCATCTTTGGGATGGTGAACCATAAAAGGCTCAGTTGTTTCTTGAGCCTTAAGCGAGAAAAAAAACCAAAGAATAAAAATAATAAATCTCATACTTTGGAAATATAAACAAAAATTTAAGGGTTGGGTTCTTTTGGAGAAGAGTTTCCCGAATTTTCGCCCGCAGAAGACTCACTGTTATTTTGTTGTTTTTTACCCTTATTTCCGTAACGTCTAAATCTATTTCTATATTTATTTCGTTTAAATGGTTTTCCTTCTTTTGCTGCCGGTGTTTGCGCCAATTCAGAATTACCCTCAACTGGTGTTGTAATTGGTTGTAAAGTTTCTTCTTTCTCTTTTAAAGGAATTTTATCTTCTTTATTTTCATTCTTTTCTATTTTATGAGAATGATGATTAGTAGAATTTTCCTTTGGAGCATGGCTTCCTTTGTTAAAGCGCTTTGGCTTTCTATCTCCGCGTTCACCTCTATCATTTCTAAAAGATCTAAATCTTTCTCTTTCTCCAGCGCCTGCTTCGTTGTGAATGATGCGCTGCGAAGGTTTTGGTCTATTGCGGGTAGAAATTTCCCAGAAGAAAGCAGATTGTATCGCCTGCTCATGCTTATCCGCTAGGGCATTGATTTTATAAACCATAAATGCTTCGTAGAAGAAATCTTTTTTTCTAAAGACTTCGTTGTGAGTCGGATTGTTTTCTTCTGTTTTGAAAAATCTTTTCTGGCTAGCAAATATTTTTATTAAACGCTCTTTGTCTTTTTTAGGAATTTCCATTCTCGCACAAATCGGATCGATTGCGGTTTTAATCGAATGAATCATGTTTTGTTTGTTTTTATCTTTTTCTAAAGCGTCATTTACTAGATCACAAAAAATTAAAGCAAAGAAAATAATAGACGTTAGCTCTTCTCGTTCCTGTAACATTCTATCAGCGATTACGAGTCGTTTGCCTATGTTTGAATCTAAAAATTCCTTTTGCCAGTTTGGATTTTTCTTAGAAGCCTCAAGAGCTTCTTTAAACAATACATCTAATAGATAATTTTCCGCTAAACCGTTAAACACATCAGCAGCATGCCAGGTGCGAAAAATCTTATTATATTCTTCTAACATTCTAGATGAGGAAGCTTTTTCCAATTCTAATCGATTTCTTTTGATTCCAAGTTTTGTTTCTTTGTCTAGAGTCAGACCATGTAGAGTTTGGAATTTGACAGCGCGTAGCATACGAACTGGATCTTCTTTAAAAGATACATCAGGATTTCCAATTACTTTTAAAACTTTATTTTTGATGTCTTCAAATCCACCAACGAAATCTATTATGGAATCATTTCGCGGATCATAGTATAAAGAATTGATAGTGAAGTCTCTTCTTGCAGCGTCTTCTTTGGCTGTTCCATAATTATTGTCGCGTCTGAGTAAATAGTCCTTATCCTCAGTTTGCTTACCGAGCCTGTGATCGGGAAGAGAACGAAAAGTAGATACTTCAATGATCTTACCTTTAAACATTACATGGACAATCTTAAAACGTTTTCCTATGATACGACAGTTATTAAAAATATTTTTAATTTGGTTCGGAGTGGCACTCGTTGCGATATCAAAATCTTTTGGTTTTTTTCCTAGTAATATATCTCGAACTCCACCGCCTACTAGAAATGCTTTATGATTGAATTTGGTTAATCTATGCATTATCTTGAGAGCATCTTCATCGATTAAGTTCTTTCGAATAATATGGGAATCTTTGTAGTAGCGCTTACCTTCTGGATATATTAGAATATTTTCTACAGTCTGTGGTTTTTTCTTAAAAAGGTTTGCTATAAATTTTATCATGTGTATATTGTCTAAGCTAGGAATTTATCTATTAAAATCAACAACAAATTGACTGGATTACTAGGCAGCAAAAACTTGGATGTTAATAGATGTGTAAGCTCTAATGGAATTATCGGAAAATAAACTGAATTTGCTTGAGAGAATGACTCTTAAGTCTTACGAATTGCAAAAAAGTCTTCGAAAGCTACACACCTTCGGCAAAACAAAAATATCCCTACTTTTTATCCCTCATAGCAATGAAAACATTGTCAAAGTAGAAATTTCCCATTATTCCCTCGGCTTTCTTCTCCTACTCGCCACTAGCCTTTTTGTTTTAGGAATTGGTTTTTTAAGTTATTACATTTACACTAAGGATGATCACCTGGATTTATACAGTCGTGGCAACAAAGAAAAGGTATTCTTTTTACACCATGACCTAATGGGAGATATCCTCGAAAATGCAATTGAAGAATTGGCTTCAGAAACAGAGGACTTAAACAAGGTTACCTGGGAAAGATCCCTGAGAGATACCAAGATAAACGAAGAGCTTGGGCTTTTGCAAGACACTCCAGAAAAACTCGAAGTAATTAAAAAGACTGAGCTGGAATCAAATATGAAAATATTCATCTATACAGTGGAAAAATTTGCCAATGTATATGATAGCCTTTCTACACTAAAGGCAAATTTCCAGAACTCAATGGATTATCTTGAGACAAGAGAAAGTATCTTTGAATCCATGCCAAGAGGAAGACCGCTCGGTCCGGGGGTTGGCTTGATTACATCGATGTTCGGTCATAGGGAAGATCCTTTTTATGTTGATGTGGGAGAATTTCACAATGGTATCGACTTTGCCTCAGCGAATGGAACTCCTATCTATGCGACAGCACCGGGTGTGGTAGCAGATGCTTCCTCTTCCGATGGTGGTCTTGGTATGCATGTAAGAATCAACCATGAAAATGGATTTTTTACAATGTATGGACACTGCTCTAAATTACTAGTCGCCGAGGGAGATATTGTAAAGCGGGGAGACATTATAGCCCATGTAGGCTCTACTGGAAAGGCGACAGGCTCTCATTTACACTACGAAGTTCATATAGGACTTGATCCGCCAATTAACCCACAAGAATTTATCAACATCGATTAGTTTTTCCTCTTGATTCGAAAATAAAACAGCCATCTCTGGTAATAATATGATAGATAGAATTTCAATTCCATTCCTCGAGGGCATCTGGGGTGGTCCTTCCACATTTTCAATCCTGATGCTAATCGCATTTTTAACAGGTTCCAAACTTCTTCCGCTTGAATACAAACGCAAAGGCTTAGTTCCCGAAGCAGCGGATACAATCGTTTTTCTTGGCGTGCTCGGCACTCTAGTGGGAGCAAAGATTTTTTACATCTTTGAAATCTGGGATCAAATTTTCGTAGTGCCTGGAATGTTTTCTTATCCGTGGACTCATTGGAACGGTTTCCAGGAATTAGCCGATCCAGCCTGCGAAGCTTGTAAGAATAGCATGGGGCTTTGGAGTTCTCTCTTTAACGGTGGCGGTCTTGTATTTTACGGTGGGTTTTTATTTGGAACTCTTTTCATTTATTTCTATTTGAAATGGAATGAATACGACTTAGGAAAATACTACGATGGAATGGCTCCGACAATGGCAATTGGGTATGCAATCGGAAGACTGGGTTGTTTTGTATCGGGTGACGGTTGTTACGGCTTTCACACTGACGCAAATATTCCCCTACTCGTATTTCAATTTCAAGGAGCACATCCTTCGGGAGTGCCTGTTTGGAATACGCCTGTGATTGAATCGATTATTTCCTTCGGTTATTTTTTCTACTTCCATTACTATGCGAGATTTCAGAATTTCAAGAAGTGGAGTATTTTCTTTCAATACATTGCCTTACACGGATTTGCCCGTCTCTGCATTGAATTCTTACGTGTAAATAAAGCTGTTATACCATTTATTGATCCTCCTCAAATGGTAAACATTCCAGATGCAAGCGGTAACCCGACTTTTCTCACTGGCTATTACTGGCATGGATTTTCCCAATCGCAGTATATCTCCATCGCATTCATCCTAGTATCCGCAATCTTCTTTGTGAAGATGAAACTCTGGGAGAAAGAGAAGATAGCTTAGGTAACGATGCATCAAAGATTCTATCTAAGAAACCGTTAAACTTACTCTCAAAGCTACTGTTAAATTTCTTTTAGTATAGATGATAGTATCTTTGAGAGTATTGTTGATAGTAGGATTGGTATATTGGATTCTGAATGGAAAATTGGGTAGATTGGCTTTTGCATAGATTTATACGTGTTTGCCGCAGTTACATAGCTAAATCGACGGCACTCAGTGACCGACCTCCCGCATACTCCCTTAGCGCACTTCGTTGTTAAAAATCTTTATCCGTGTGCATCTGTGTTCATCCGTGGTAATCTTTTATTTGCGTTATTTACTATTAAAACTCTATCGTATAACCCATTGTAAAAAAGAATATCGTTCTTACAAATTGAGTGGAAGTCCAATCATTGTAAATGGTATTCGCAACTTCTTTTGGATAACGTCGATTAAGCTCATCTGATACTGCTCTCGGGTAACCATATTGTCTTGCAGGATCGGGAAGCCTTCCATCACTTCTATTTTGGTCGTATGTATCATAGAGTCTAGCTTCCGGACGATATAAAACGTTAAGTGTTAAATCAAGTGCTCCCATTAAAAACTGAACAGACGCAATTGCATTTGAGATACCCGAGCGCTTATTTGTATTATCATTATTTTGAACATACCCGGTTTGAAATTTGGGGATAATATGAATTAGCTTATCTTCAAAAAACTTATGACTTACTTCAAATGAATAATAATTTTGTCCATTCGTATTGGCAAGTGGAGTGCCTGCGGAGCCACCATTATCAAAAGAAGTATTCAAAAAGAATTGCAATTTAGGGTTTGCCCATTTTGCGAAGGGAGGAGTATACCATATAAACCATTCCTGCCAGGAATATTTTCCAAAGCGATTGAGGTTATTCCACATCCAGGTTCCCACAGACCAATTTCCAATTGCAGTATGCCAATCATAATAAATTCCAAAGAAAACTCCATCATATCTACTCAATGAATTTCTCTCTCTATACATTCTAGTTTTACTTGGATCGTAAGTAGACTTTCCTAATTGCAAATCAGATAAAATGGAATTTGTTCTATCATCGCCTCCCGGACTATCCTGTAGCGCATACATATCATTATCCCGGTCCTTCAAATTATTCATAAAGAAATTTCCCCAGAATAACATTTTCCATCCCTTAAGAGGAGCAGAATAAATAAACTGGGGTTGGAGAGCCGGGGCAAAAGTAAAATTAGTGTAAGAAGTGTTATTTCTCTGGCTTGCCAATGCTCCGTAGTTGTATCCCCTAAAATTATGATCGGAAGTCATACGAACAGACATCCACATTGATTTCTCTTCCTCTTTGGGTTTAACATCGTCTTTCGTTTTTACTTCCTCTTCCGAAAACAAAGATTGAGCAAAGAATAATAATAGAATAAGAACTTGAAACACGAACTTGCCCCCTAAAAAAGCTTGTATAAAGTAAAAGCATTTTACAACTCACTTAATATAAAAGTATAAAATGAAGTAAAAACAAAAAAACTATATTAGACTACCCTAATATATAGAATCGAGATTTGCAAGTATATGAAAGTTATTAAAACAACCAGTTTCCCGACTTGCCAATAACTTACTTCGGTTATTATTGTTGGTTATAATTTAATAAAAATTTGACGTTTGTATAAAAAATAAAAAAATCCAAACCAAATAAGAGTATAGAAAATTGCCCAAGACATAGACGCGTTATACGGTGTAAAAAAGGTTACAAAGAATTGATTGTATAAATACGTTTTAAGACTAATCTCTTTCGCCTGAGCATTGATTAAAAAAGGAATGTTAAATATTTTTGAGCCTAAGCTCGAAAGAAAAAAAGCACCTAACGCATTTACACCAAATATTTCAAAAATACGCAGTAAATTCCATTTCGTTTTTAAATCAAGTTGCTCGTAAAGTAAATGAAGACAGATTATAGCAAGACCGGAATTTAATAAAACATAAGAACCAGTCCAGAGACTTTTATTGATAGGAAAAACAATATCCCATAAAAAGGAAAGACTTACAAGAAGTATCCCCAAGAAAAATCCAAAGTAAAACTGTTCTGTGGAAAACTTTTTTTGAATTAAGAAAAGTTTTCCATAATAAACACCAAAAAGACAACTGGCTGTTGCGGATACTGTTCCCAGAATTCCTTCGGGATCCCATGTTTTAGAATGAATCCAGAGATGGTTTGGAAAAATAAAATAATCAATCCATCCGGCTAAGTTTTTTCCCATTTCTAAACTTGGTTTTCCAAAAGGAGGAACTGGAATTTGAGTTAATAAAAACCAATGACTCAGTAAAAGTAAAACAAAAAGAGTAATGATAAGTTTGCGCTCTAGAAATAAAAACAAAACGGATGAGAAAAAATATACAATTGATATTCTTTGCAGGACACCTGGAATTCGAATTGTCTCCCATTTAAAATCAGGAAACCCGTTTAGAAAAATTCCAAGTATAAAAAGTAAAAGAGATCTAATAATTATTTTTCGAATTAGGGATAACTTTGATTTACCTATTAACAAATACTTTTCAAAGGAAATAGGAATCGCAAATCCAATGATAAATAAAAAAAAAGGAAATATCCAATCAGCTCCACTAAATCCATGCCATTTTGCATGTTTAAATGGAGGATAAATATGCCCCCAACTCCCTGGATTATTTACAATAAGCATGGAAAAAATTGTGATCCCACGAAATACATCAAGAGAAATAATACGAGAACTCATATCTAAGCTGAGTATTTTAAAATTTCATCGCCTATGGTGTAAAATACGCTGTCATTTCCTAAAAGTTGCGATAGGCGCGAGAGCAATTCACGGGTAGGCTCTACAGAATAATGATTGTGTGCTCGAATTACCTTTTTAAGATTTGGATCCCCAATCAAATGAAAGAAGACAGAAGAATTACCTTTAAATGCAGTGAGTATGGAATAAAGGTTATTAACCACTTGATTGTCAGAGAAATCCTTCGGATTAATCTTTATGTGTAAAGATTTTTCAAGCTTGGCAACAAGGTTATCTTCATTTAGAATTTCCACATCATTGATTATGATTTGTCCTCTCAGATCAGATTCTCCAATTTCGACTTTTTGTAAAATTCCTTTTATAAATACTGCCTGATCTTCCTTAATCATTTCTTTAAACTTATTATAAGTTCTTGGAAATACAGTGCAGTCAATGTCTCCTGTAAAATCTTCTAATTTAAAATTAGCAAACTCTTCATTCTTCTTTGTATATTTTACTTCGGGGCTTGTGATGATACCGCATAATTCTACTTTTGCGCCGGAAGAAACTCCATCTATTTTTTCAATTGTAAGAGAAGAGAGGGTCGAAAGCTTAGCACGGTATTTATCTAGAGGGTGACCGGATAAAAAAAGTCCCGAGACTAACTTCTCTCGTTTTAATTTTTCATCTAAATCCCATTCCTCTGAATTCTTTGGAAGATTTAAACTAAAACTTTCAGAACCTCCTCCCATGAAAAGATTTCCCTGCCCCTCTAATTTACGCGCCTGTTCCTTTGCTGCATAATTTGAAATTGCATCGACTGATTCAAAAAGACATTTGCGTGTATACCCAAAAGAATCAAATGCACCAACTTGAATCAGTGCTTCAATGACTCTTTTATTTACACTATGAGTATCAATATTTAAGAGGAAGTCGTTTAACGTCTTGAAACCGCCGGCTCTTTTTCTAGACTCAATAATGCTATTAGCCGCAATGGAACCAACTCCTTTAAGTGCGGAGATTCCAAAGCGTATGGTGTTATCTGCAGGAATACTAAAAGATGCTTCCGATTCAGTAACATCTGGATTTAAAATTTTAATTCCCATTTCACGGGCGTTGTTTACAAATTTTACAATGGCGCTAGTATCATTTCCATCAGATGCAAGAAGTGCTGTCATATATTCTGTTGGATAATTTGCTTTGAAATAGGCAGTCTGATAGGTTACTAATGCGTAGGCGACAGAGTGAGATTTATTAAAACCATAACCGCCGAATTTTTCTAATAAATCAAATAAGTCAGATGCAAGTTTTCCATCGATGTTTTGTGCTTTGGCTCCCGCGACAAATTTTATTTTTAAATCTGCCATGAGATCTAATTTCTTTTTTGCCATCGCTTTTCGGAGAACGTCGGATTCACCCATGGTAAATCCACCTACGACGCGGGAAATACTCATTACCTGCTCCTGGTATACAGCAACACCAAAAGTTTCTTTTAGAATTGGCTCACAGGATGGATGTGGATAGGCTACTTTTTGTTTGCCGCTCTTTCTATCCAAATAATCCTGCAACATCCCTGAGTCCATAGGACCGGGACGATATAAAGCAATGAGTGCTACAATTTCCTCAAAAGTATTTACCTGTGACTTTGCCACAAGATCGGTAATTCCATTCGACTCTAACTGGAATATACCGAGTGTGTTTGCTTTTTTAAGTAGTGAATATGTTTTTGGGTCATCAATCGGAAGTTCGTCAGGAACAATTTTAATTCCATGGCGTTTCTCGACCAAATGAACTGCATAGTCTAAAGTAGTTAAGTTTTTTAAACCTAAAATATCCATTTTAATAAGACCAACACTCTCCAATTGGTCTTTGTCATACTGGGTAACAATTGCCCTACCCGTTTTACCTTTTTCTGCGACTGTAGAAAGAGGAACAATTTCCTCTAGCGGATAAGGAGAAATAACCACACCTGCAGCATGGCGACCGGGTTGACGATAGTTGCCTTCTAATTTTTCAGCAATGTAAAAGAGCTTTTTATTTGTATCATTTTTATCTCTTAGTTGCTTTAAGTCATTGGATACATCTAAAGCCTCTGAAATTGACATGCCCAATTTAGATGGAAATGCCTTTGAAATTTCATTGGATTCAGCAAAGCTAATATTGAGTACCCTCGCAACATCCTTTAAGGCAGCTTTAGCCGCAAGACTTCCAAACGTAATAATCTGCCCTACTTTTTCTTTACCGTATTTTTCTTTAATATAATTGATTACTTGTTCACGTTTTTCTACACAAAAGTCAGTATCCACATCAGGCATGTCTTTACGATCTGGATTTAAAAATCTTTCAAAGAGTAAATTATAGCGCAAGGGGTCAATGTTCGTTATCCCCAGAGCATAGGAAACTATTGAGCCTGCTGCAGATCCTCTTCCGGGACCAACTGGAATTCCTGTTCGTCGCGCAAAATCAATGTAATCCTGAACAATTAGAAAGTATCCAGCAAAGTGCATATTTTTAATCGTGTTCAGCTCAAAATCTACCCTATCTTGAATATCTTTTGTGACAATAGGGTATTTCTTTTTAATTCCATCATTTACTAATTTTACTAAAAAAGAATCTGTATCATATCCTTCAGGAACTTTAAAATCAGGAAGTAAATGGTTTCCAAATTTGAAATTGAGATCACATTTTTCACTAATTTCTAAGGTATTGCGCATTGCTTCTGGAATCTCTGGAAAAAGCTTTGCCATCTCTGCTGGATTTTTTACATAAAATTCCTGGTTAAAACCAAAACGCATTTCATCGTCGATTTTTTTCTGCATTCCAATGCGAAGTAAAATATCCTGTGCGCTCTGATCGTCTTTGGTTAAAAAATGAGAGTCATTTGTGACAACTAACGGTATTCCCGTTTTTTTATAAAATTGATAGGCTGTCTTGGCACAAATTTCTTGCTCTTTAATTCCATGGTTTTGAATCTCCATATAGAAATCTTCTTTTCGAAAAATTTCATTTAGTTTATTAGCGAGCGCGAGTGCTGCTGTATCATTGCCTTCAATAATTTTTCGTTGGACTTCTCCAGCAAGACAAGCGGTCAAACAAATCAACCCATCACTGTGGCCTGCGAGTAAATCATAGTCAATACGAGCTTTTTTATAAAAACCTTCCGTGTAGGAGCGACTGGCTAGCTTGATTATATTTTTATAGCCTACTTCATTTTTAGCGAGAAGAATAAGGTGGTAGGCATTTCCATCGGGAATGCTTTCCATTTCCCTTTCTTCGGAGCGGTTGGCTGAAACGTAAAACTCACAGCCAATGATTGGCTTAACTCCATTTTTTACAGCTTCTTTGTAAAACTCTATGGCTCCAAACATATTCCCATGGTCAGTAATCGCCACAGAAGACATGCCCTGTGCTTTCACATATTTCATCAGCTCTGGGATACGAATAGCACCATCCAGCATCGAATAGGTAGTATGTAGATGTAAGTGTGTAAAATCTTCAGCCATAATGTGACATAATAAGAAATTCCTAAAAGGGTAATTTACACAAAATGCGGAAATTGTTTTAATTTCAATAGAAAAAAGCGATAAGATACATAATTTTTTTATAGCTTATGATTTTAAAAACAAAATGAACCAAGAAAAGGGTTCTCATTATGTTTCGAACTTTAGAGAGAAACATAATGAGAACCTTCCATTTTTCCTTAACTTGACCGCATTGTAGCTCGACTGTTGGGCGTAAGCGTGCAGCATTAAAAAGATTTACAGGATTTTATAATTCGTAGAAAAACTTTACCTACCCAACCAAGATAGACTTAGATTTCGATTTTTTTTAAGAAAAAACAAAAACTAAATAGCAAAAAAAACATATAGAAAAAAAAATATAAGATATGGGAATTAAAGTTTTAGATAAAATCAAACCGGGTGTAGTAT
>Ga0075158_10000908_pt1 | contig 23230 bp, 17 predicted proteins | sample JI91814BDNA_FD_70968 | JGI IMG/M metagenome (GOLD analysis project Ga0075158, IMG submission 70968) | Wastewater effluent complex algal communities from Wisconsin, to seasonally profile nutrient transformation and Carbon sequestration -... | ecosystem: Engineered > WWTP > Effluent > Algae... | reverse complement strand
GTCTGGCCTGGTCGGCCCTCGCCGTGGGGACCTGCCGAGCCGTCCTGGATGAGGCGAAAAGCTATGCGCTGCAACGGCATACCTTCGGCAAGCCCATTGCCCAGCGACAGTCCATCGCCTTCCTCCTCGCGAACATGGCGATCGAGACCGAGGGTTTGCGCCTGGTCACCTGGCGCGCCGCGGCCCGGCTCGATGCCGCAGCGCAGGCGGGCCACGACATCGCGCACGCGCGCCGGCTGACCGCGACCCGGGCCGCCCAGATCGGTGCCGACGGGGTGCAGATCCTGGGTGGGCACGGCTTCACCACCGAGTTCCCCGTGGAGCGCTGGTATCGGGATCTGCGGGCGATGGGCGTGCTCGACGGTGGGATCACGGTGTGAACCGGCCATGATCTCCCTCGAAATCCCGGCCCGCATCCGCCCGACACTCGATGCCGCGGCGGCCGTCGCCGACCAGATTCTTCGGCCGATCTCGCGGCGCTATGACCGTGCCGAACACACCCGGCCCCAGGAACTCGACCTCGTCGCCGACCTGTTGGAGGCCGCAACCCAAGCCGGTGGCCTGCGGGCCGGCGCGGCAAGCAGTGGCCGCGCCGAAAGCGCGGGAAGCGACGGCAGGGCGGCCGGCCACGCCAATCTCGCGACCGTCCTGGGCACGATGGAATTGTGTCGCGGCGATGTCGGGCTGCTGCTCGCACTGCCTCGACAGGGGCTCGGCAATGCCGCTATCGCCGCGGTGGGCACGGCGCAGCAGCGGGCGGAATACGCCGGGCGTTGGGCGGCGATGGCGATCACCGAGCCCGAGGCGGGCTCGGATGCCGGCGCCATCCGCACCACGGCGACCCGAGATGGCGCGCACTATGTGCTAAATGGGGAAAAGATCTTCGTCACCTCCGGCGAGCGCGCGGATGTCGTGGTCGTGTGGGCCACGCTGGATCGCGCCCTTGGTCGGCGCGCGATCAAGTCCTTTGTGGTCGAGCGCAGCAATCCCGGGATGACCTTGGTCCGCCTCGAACACAAGCTCGGTATCCGTGCCTCGGACACCGCGGCCTTCGTCCTCGACAACTGCCGGGTGCCCGCGAGCGCCTTGCTCGGGGATCCCGATATCGCCGCCGAGGACGGCTTCGCGGGCGCGATGGAGACCTTCGACAACACCCGCCCGCTCGTGGCCGCGATGGCCGTCGGGCTGGCTCGGGCCTGCCTGGATCGCACCACGGAACTGCTCGCGGAGGCCGGGGTCATGGTGGACCCGGACACACCGCATACGGCCCAGGGCGCCGCGGCGGCGCGACTGCTGGACCTCGAGGCCGACTATGCCTCGGCCTATCTGCTCACGCTCAAGGCAGCGTGGTTGACCGATCAGCGGGAGCCGAACTCGATGGCGGCGTCGATGGCCAAGGCCAAGGCAGGGCGCACCGCGGTGGCCATCGCCGGGGCCTGCGTGGAGTTGTGCGGCCCGATCGGCTATGCCGAGACCGAGCTTGTGGAGAAGTGGGCCCGCGATGCCAAGATCCTCGACATCTTCGAGGGCACCCAGCAGATCCAGCTTCTGGTGGTGGCGCGCCGCCTGCTCGACCTGACGTCCGCCGAGTTGGCCTGACTCAGCCGCCGTCGCCCTGCCCGTAGGTGGTGACATAGAGCGCGCCGAGCTCTGGGGTGTAGGGCCCGGACTCGCCGCACATGAGGATCTCGCCCGAGCGAGAGGCAATCAGGACGCGACCGGTGTCCAGGCCCGCGCTTTTGAGGGCGGCGGACAGCGCCTGGGTCGAGGAGGAGGAGACCAACACCCGGTCGGCCGGGCCCCCGCGATACCAATGGTCAGCGATAAAGACGGCATTGGTGCCGTCGATGCCGTCGTAGGTGCCGGTCACGGCCGTGGTGGCCCGCTCGAGCGCGGTGCCATCGATCGTGGCGCAGGCCTTCTTGTCCGTGGCCGTGAGGGATTTGATCTGCAATTCCACCGCCGAAACGGTGGTGTCATCGCTGCGATCGCGCCAGTCCTGGATCGAGGGCCAGAGCAGCGCGAAGACCGCCGCCGCGGCCAGACATAGCGACAACAGGAACCACTTGCCGTTCCCGGACACCGGCCGGTTCTCGGACCCCATACGCGAAGACATAACCGCACCAGTTTACCGGCCGGTATGCCGCGCTCAGGCCACCCGGCGCGTCTCCAGGAAGGCGGCGATGCGATCGATGGCCTCCGTGAGCACCTCGACTCCCGGCAAGGTGACCAGTCGGAAGTGATCCGGGGTGGGCCAGTTGAAGCCGGTGCCGTGCGTCACGAGGATCTTCTTAGCCCGCAGCAGGTCGATGACGAACTGCTGGTCATCCTCGATCGGATAGACCTCTGGGTCGAGCCGCGGGAAGCAATAGAGGGCCCCCTTGGGCTCCACGCAGGAGACGCCGGGGATATCGTTGAGGAGCTTGCTCGCGAGCTTAATCTGCTCATAGAAGCGGCCTCCGGGGACCGTCAATTCGCTGATCGACTGATAGCCGCCGAGGGCCGTCTGGATCGCGTGCTGCGCCGGCACATTCGCGCACATCCGCATATTCGCCAGCAGTGTCAGGCCCTCGAGGAAGTCGCTCGCCATGTGCTTTGGCCCGCTGATCATCACCCAGCCGGCGCGATAGCCACAGACCCGATAGGCCTTCGACAGGCCGGAGAAAGTCAGACAGAGCACGTCATCGCCACAGAAGGTCGCCGCGTGGTGATGCACGGCGTCATCGAAAATGATCTTCTCGTAGATCTCGTCGGCCATCACCACCAGGTCGTGGCGGCGGGCAATATCGACCAGGCCCTTGACGATCGATTCGCTGTAGACCGCACCCGTAGGGTTGTTGGGGTTGATGATGACGATCGCGTGGGTGTTCGGCGTGATCTTGGCCTCGATGTCCGCGAGGTCCGGATTCCAGTCGTTCTCCTCATCGCAGCGATAGTGCACAGGTATGCCGCCCGCCAGCGTGACCGCTCCCGTCCACAGCGGATAGTCCGGGGCGGGGATGAGGATCTCGTTGCCCTCGTCGAGGAAGGCGGTCAGCACCATGGAGATCAGTTCCGAGACGCCATTGCCGATGAATACATCCTCGACGACGGTGTCCTTCAGGCCTTTGGCCTGGTAATACTGCGCCACCGCGGTGCGCGCCGAATAGATGCCGCGAGAGTCGCTATAGCCCTGCGCCTCGGGCAGGTTGTGGATCATGTCCGCGAGGATCGCCTCGGGAGCGGCGAAGCCGAAGGGGGCGGTGTTGCCGATATTGAGCTTGAGGATCTTGTGGCCCTCGGCCTCGAGCCGCTGGGCCTCCACGAGTATGGGTCCTCGCACGTCATATCGGACACCTTGCAGCTTGCGGCTCTGGACGATCGGCTTCATGCCCGCGATTGTTGCCTGCCGCCCCCGCCCGGCGCGAACTCATTTTGCCGCGGCGCGGCAACTTCTGCGCTCCGCGCCAGTCGGAGTCTGCGATGCCGCCCCGGCGGTGGGCCGGGTCGCCGCAATCTCACAAGCCGGTGGTGGCGCGCGGATAGGCGATGGCGGGGTCGGTCACGACATTGAGCAGATAGGGCACGCCACTGGTGAACGCGCGATCCAGCGCCGGCCCGATGTCGCGGGGACGGGTGATCAGTTCGCCGGCGCCCCCGAGCGCGGTGACGACCTGGTCATAGCGGGTCTGCGGGGCGAGATCGGCCAGCACGTCATACCCATAGATCATCTGCATGGGTCCCTTCTCCAGCCCCCACGCGGAGTTGTTGCCGAGGACGATCACGACGGGGAGCTTGTGGCGCACGAGGGTGTCGAGGTCCATCAGCGACATCCCGGCCGCCCCGTCGCCAAGCAGCAGCACGATCGGTGCGTGCGGATCGGCGACGCGGGCCCCGATGGCCGCGCCGAGTCCGGCGCCGAGGCAGCCGAACGGGCCGGGATCTAGCCAGCGGCCGGGACGCGAGGGGTGCACGAAGCGTCCCGCCCACGAGACGAAGTCGCCGCCATCGCCGATGACGATCGTCTCCGGCGTGAGCCGCGGCAGCAGATCGCCATAGATCCGGGCCGGGTGGATCGGGTCGCGGTCGGCGCGCAAGAGCTCGCGGTCCTGCTCGTATGCCGCCCGCGCCCCCTCACTCAGGTCGCGGCGCCAGGTGCGCCAGGCCCCCGGCTCCCGGATCAGTTCGGTCAACGAGGTCAGAATCCCGCCGAGGCCGCCGGCAGCGCTCCCGGCCAACGGGCGGTGCCCGGCGAGTTGGCTCGGCGCGTCCGCGAGATGGATGACGGGCGCGGGGGCGGCCACGGGGCCGAAGGCGCCATACCCGAGCCGGAAGTCGAGGGGGGTGCCGATGACGATCGCCAGATCGCACTCACCGAAGGCGCGGGTGCGCGCCCGCGAGACGCAACACGGGTGCCCGCCGGGGATGATGCCGCGACCCATGCCATTGGTCACGACCGGCAGGTCGAGTTGCTCGGCGAAGACCAGCGCCTCGCGCTCGGCGCCATCGGCCCAGACATCCGCCCCGATCACGACGATCGGCCGCTCGGCGATGCGGATCAGGGCGGCAAGCTGATCGAGATCCCCGTGCCCCGCCCGCGATCCCGGCGCCCCGGCACCGGTGGCCAGCGAACCAGGGGCCGCCGAAGCAGGGGCCGCCGAAGCAGGGGCCGCTGAGCCGGCGGATCCCGGGGCTGAGCAGGCCGGCGCGCCATCGTCCGGCACCGGCAGGAAGAGGGTGTCGATCCCGGCTTCGAGGAAGACTGGTCCGCGGTGCGCTTCGGCTGCGGTGGCAAAGGCCTGCGCCGTCGCCGGGCCGACCTGCGCGGCCTCGCGGATTGTGACGCTGGCCTTGGTGACGCTCGCGAGGATCGGGGCCTGGTCGAGTTCTTGCAGGGCGCCGCGCCCCCACGAGGCCTCCGGCGCCCGACCGCCGAAAACCACCAGCGGAGCGCCGCTGAAATAGGCCTGGGTGATCGGGCTCACCGCATTCGTGACGCCCGGCCCGGCGGTGACGACGGCGAATCCTGGTGTGCGGGTCAGCTTTCCGACGGCCTCGGCGGCGAAGACGGCGCTTGCTTCATGGCGCACATCGATCATGGGGATGGGATGCGCGCCGCGGTGCGCGGCGTCATACAACGGAAAGACATGGGCACCGGACAAGGTGAACAGCGTGCGCACGCCGGCTCCGGCGGCAGCGGCGATGGCCGCCGCACCACCAGAGGTGTCCGGGTCGGGGGACAGATGTGCGGGCCGCTCCACGCCCCCAACCTACTCGCGAGTTGCCCGATACGCGCGGTGTCGGGAATATCTGGCCGATCGTCCAGAACGGTGCCACCCTCCCGGCAGTGGGCGGGGGCCTACATTGGCGTGTGTGAGCCAGCCTGTCAGCCTCCCCCGCAGGACGCGGATCGGCTACGGCCTGGGCTCGGTGGCCACCGGGTCCTTCGGGACCGTCCCCGGCCTGCTGCTGCTGCCCTTCCTCACCGACACCATCGGGGTGCTCCCCGCCCTCGCCGGCCTGATCGTGCTGCTCCCCAAGGCATGGGATGTCGTGCTCAATCCCATCGCGGGGCGGATCAGCGATGCCTCCACCCATCCCGGCGGCCGGCGCCGCCCCTTTCTGCTGCGCGCTGGGGCGGCGCTCGCCGTGCTCTTTGCGCTGCTCTTCGCCGGTCCCACCGCCCCCACCTGGCTCGGCGCGGCCTGGGTTGCCGTGGCCTTCCTCGCCTGCGCCACGGCCTACGCGTTCTTCCAGGTCCCCTATGTCGCGATGCCCGCCGAACTCACCGACGACTACGCCGAGCGCACCCGCCTGATGACCTGGCGGGTTGCCATCCTCGCGCTCGCCATCTTGATCAGTGGCGGTCTCTCGCCGGCCATTCGTGATGCCGGCGGCGAGACGTGGGGTTATCGGTCCGTTGGGGTCTTCGTCGGACTGCTCATTCTGCTCGGCACCTATGCCGCCTGGCGGGGCACCGCCGGCGTGCCCCTGCGCGAGGTGCCTGCCCCGAGCGCCGGCCTGCGCGAACAGCTTCGCCTCGTCGCCGCTCGGCGCGACTTTCGACTCCTGCTCACGACCTTCGTTCTGCAGGCCCTGGCGACCGGTTGCATGCTCGCGGGCGTCGACTATGTCGCGCGCTGGGTCATCGGGCGCGAGGGCGCAGCGACGATCCTCTTCATCTGCTTCGTCGGCCCTGCGCTGGTCGTGACGCCGCTGTGGCAGATGATCGGCGCTCGGGTCGGCAAACGGACCGGCTATCTCGCCGCCTCCGCGCTGCTGCTGCTCGGTGCCCTCGCGGTGTATGCCGCCCGCGGCCCGGCGCTGCTTCCCCTCGCCCTTGCCGTCGCGGTCGTCGGGGTCGGCTATGCCGGGGCTCAAATGTTCCCCATGGCAATGCTTCCCGACGTCGCGGCGGTCGATGCCGCGAGGACCGGCCAGAACCGGATCGGCGTCTTCACCGGTGTGTGGACCGGCGCCGAAACCCTCGGGCTCGCCCTCGGGCCGGGCCTGTATGCCGCCGTCCTGGCCTGGGGCGGTTATGCCGCCTCCACCGGTGGTGAGGTGGCGCAGTCGGCGCGGGCCGTCGACGCCATCCACCTCGGCTTCTCCCTCGTGCCGGCCGTCATCATCGCCGTCTCCTTGGTGGTCATCGCTCGTTATGACCTCGACGAGCAGACAGTGCGGGCGAGCACGGCGTCTCTGCGCCACGATCGAATTCCGGACCGCGAGCGGGGTCGGGCACCGCGAACAGAGGGGCCATGATGGAGCAACACCCGCGATCAGCCGCGCAGATCCTGGCGGACCTTCAGACGCTGCGCACCCGCGATGTGCCGACGCACGGCGGGCGCACCCTGAGCTATGTCTATGACTCCGGCTGGTCCGAAGCTGACGAGCTCGGCCGGGCTGCCCTCGCCGCTTTCGGAGCCACGAACGGACTTGACCCCACGGCCTTCCCGTCCTTGCTGGCCATGGAAAATGACCTGGTCGGGCGAGCCTTGGCGCTGCTATCCGCGCCGCCGGGGGCGGTCGGGACGGTGACCTCCGGCGGCACCGAATCGATCCTCCTCGCAGTGCTTGCGGCCCGCGACGCGCCGGGCAACACTGCGGCACAGCGTGATTCGCCCTCCATGGTGCTCGCGAGCACCGCTCATGCGGCCTTCCACAAGGCCGCGCACTACTTCGGGGTGCGGCCGGTCTTCGTGGATGTCGATCCGGTGAGTTTTCGCGCCGACAGCGCAGCAATGGCGGCGGCGGTCGATGCGAGCACGATCTTGATCGTCGGCTCCGCACCGTCCTATGCCCATGGCGTGATCGACCCGATTCCCGAGATCGCGGCGATCGGACGCGATCGCGGCATCCGGGTCCATGTCGACGCTTGCATCGGTGGGTGGGTGCTGCCCTTCCTGCCCGCTGCGCCACCGTGGGACTTCGCCGTCGCTGGCGTCACCAGCGTCTCGGTCGACTTGCACAAATATGCCTACACTCCCAAGGGTGTCTCGATCCTGTTGCACCGCAAGGCAACGGGGCGCCGAAGTCACTATTTCGCCGCCGCCGACTGGCCCGGCTACACCATGCTCAACACGACGATGCAGTCCACGAAATCCGGCGGTCCGCTGGCGGCGGCCTGGGCGGTCAGCTCGTTCATCGGCAGCTCGGGGTATGCCGAGTTGGCCACCTCGGCGCGCCGCGCCACCCTCGAGCTTGCGGCTGCCGTGACCGGGAGCGACTTTGGGCTGCGCGTGCTGGCCACCCCGGACAGCACGCTGCTCGCCGTGGCCGCCGCTGAGGGCGCGGGCTTTGACGTCTTCACCCTCGCCGATGAGATGTCGGCGCGCGGCTGGCTGCTCAGCCCGCAACTGCCCTTCCGCGGCAGCCCGCCGAGCCTGCACCTGAGCCTGTGCGCAGCCACCGCACCGCGGCTCACGGAACTGCTCGACGCCCTGCGTGACGCTATTGCCGCGGCGCGCAAAACCGGTGTCGTGCAGGTGGATCCAGCGATCAGTGCCGTCCTTGCGGGCCTGGATCCGGCGACCTTGGATGACGCGACCTTCGATGCCCTGCTGACCGCGGCCGGCCTGGGGCAAGAGGGTGCTGGGCGAGGCGAGCGCGCCGGGCCGCTTCCCGAGCGCATGGCGGGGATCAATGCCCTGCTGGCGCAGGCACCACCGGCCGTGCGGGAAGCGCTGCTGCTCGCCTTCATCGACCGGCTGGCACGACCGAAGGAGTCAGCATGACGGACCTGGCCGCGCTGCGGGAGGCGCTCGGCACGGCATACGTGATCGAGGAACCAGAGCGGATGGAGAGCTATCGGCGCGACTGGTCCAAGGGAGCTGGAGCCGGTATGCCGCTCGCCGTGGTCCGGCCGGGCACCGTCGAGCAGGTGCAGGCGGTGGTGCGCTGGGCCGGTGAGCACCGCATCCCGATCGTGCCGCGCGGCGCCGGCTCGGGGCTGTCCGGCGGATCGCTAGCCGTCGACGGCGCGATCACGGTGAGCCTGGACCGGATGACCCGCGTCGAGATCGACCCCGCAACCAGGATCGCCATCGTCGAACCTGGCGCGCTCAATGCCGCCGTGAAGCGGGCGGCGCGAGAGCACGGCCTGCACTATCCGCCGGACCCCTCGTCATACGAAATCTGTTCCATCGGAGGCAATCTCGCGACCAATGCCGGTGGCCTGTGCTGCGTGAAGTATGGCGTGACCACCGACTATGTCCTCGGCCTTGATGTCGTTCTCGCCGACGGCGCACTGGTGCGTCTGGGTGGGCAGACGATCAAGGATGTCGCGGGACTGTCCCTGACCAAACTTTTCGTCGGTAGCGAGGGAACGCTCGGCATCATCGTCGGGGCGACCCTGCGGCTTATCCCGGCACCGCCCCCGGCGGCGACTCTCGTCGCGTCCTTCGCGAGCGTCCACGCGGCCGCGAATGCCGTTGTCGCGCTGGGCAATCGGCTTCGCCCATCGCTCGTGGAGTTTATGGACAACTATTCGATCAATGCCGTGGAGGACTTGCGCGGCATGGGCCTGGACCGATCGGCTGGTGCCCTGCTGTTGATTCAGTGCGACTCACCCGGCGATGCACGAGCCGCGGAAATGATTGTCGTGGAAGGGATTTGCGGTGATGCGGGGGCGACCGAGGTCTTCTCGACGGACGATCCCGAGGAGGGTGAGCTCTTCCTCGCGGCCCGCCGGGCTTCGCTGCCAGCGCTGGAACGCAAGGGGGCGATGCTGCTCGAAGATGTCGGCGTCCCGGTCCCGAAGTTGCCGGAATTGCTCGCGCGGATCGAGGCCATCTCGGCGAAGCACGGTTTGCCGATCCCGGTCGTTGCGCACGCCGGCGATGGCAACACCCACCCCAATGTCATCTATGACCCGACCGAGCCTGGTGCCTTGGCGCGCGCCGAGGCCGCCTTCGTCGACGTCATGGCCGCGGCGATCGGCCTCGGTGGCACGATCACCGGCGAGCACGGCGTGGGCCGGTTGAAGAAGTCGGCGCTCGCCGATCAACTCGGGCCCGAAGTGATGGCCTTGACCCAGCGCGTCAAGGACGCTTTGGACCCCCACGGAATCCTCAATCCCGGTGCCGTGATCTGAAAATCACCGGTGCGCACGCAAAGGAGCACCCCATGAGCGAGACGACTCTGGCCCACGACCGCGGCGAGAGCACTCCAGCCTTGCTGACCAGGACCATCGACGCCGACCTCCAGGCGAGCATCGCGCGCGTCCCCGACCGCGACGCCTTGATCGACCTCGCCCAAGGCATCCGGCTGACCTATGCCGAGTTCGGCGCCGAAGTCGATGCGGTGGCGCGCGCCTTGATCGCTTCGGGGTATGCCGTGGGCGAGCGCGTGGGCATCTGGGCCCCGAACCGTGCGGAGTGGACGATCGTGCAGTATGCGACGGCTCGCGCTGGGCTGATCCTGGTCAATATCAATCCGGCCTATCGCGTCCACGAATTGGAGTACGTCCTCAACCAGGCCGAGATCGCGTTGCTGATCGCGGTCGAGAGCTTCAAGACCAGCACCTATCGCGCAATGATCGAGCAGGTTCAAGCCCGCTGCCCGGACCTGCGTGAGGTCGTCTATTTCGGCACCGACTCGTGGGCCAATCTCTTAGACCGCGCCGATGAGGTCGACCTCGATGCGGCGGCCGTGGTCGCCGCCGGACTCTCCCCGGACGACCCGATAAATATCCAATACACCTCCGGCACAACGGGATTCCCCAAGGGTGCGACCCTCTCCCATACAAACATCCTCAACAATGGCTTCTTGGTCGGAGAGATCTGCCGCTACACGGAGCAGGACCGGATCTGCATACCCGTGCCCTTCTATCACTGCTTCGGCATGGTCATGGGCAATCTCGCGGCGACCAGCCACGGCGCGTGCATGGTGATCCCCGCACCGGCCTTCGATCCGGCCGCGACCCTGGCCGCGGTGGCGCAGGAGCGGTGCACGAGCCTGTATGGCGTGCCCACCATGTTCATCGCCGAGTGGGCCCTGCTGGAGGGGGAGGGGGCCACGGCATACGACCTGAGCTCGGTGCGCACGGGGATCATGGCGGGCTCGCCGTGCCCGGCGGAGCTGATGAAGAAGCTCATCGCGGCCGGCATCGAGGAGATGACCATCTGTTATGGCATGACCGAGACCTCACCGGTCTCGACCCAGACCCGCACCGATGATTCCTTCGAGATCAAGGTGGGCACGGTGGGGCGGGTCGGTCCGCATCTGGAGATCCGCATCGCCGACCCGGTGACCGGTCAGACCCTGCCGCGCGGCGAGGCGGGCGAGTTCTGCACCAAGGGCTATTCGGTGATGCTCGGCTATTGGCGCGAGCCGACGAAGACCGCCGAGGCGATTGTCGACGGGTGGATGCGCACCGGCGACCTCGCGGTGATGGATGCCGATGGCTCGGTGCGGATCACCGGCCGGATCAAGGACATGGTGATCCGGGGCGGGGAGAACATCTATCCGCGAGAGATCGAGGAGTTCCTCTATACCCATCCCGATATCGTCGACGCCCAGGTCGTCGGGGTGCCGGATGCGAAGTATGGCGAGGAGCTGTGCGCCTGGCTGCGGCTGCGCCCGGGGGCGGAGCCGATCACGCCCGAGAGTCTGCGGGAGTTCTGCTCCGGCAACCTCGCGCATTACAAGATCCCGCGTTACGTCAAACTCGTCGAGGACTTCCCGATGACGGTGACCGGCAAGGTTCGCAAGGTGGTCATGCGCGCCGAATCCGCGGCCGAGCTCGGACTGGACGGCTGAGGTCTCAGGATCGGGCCACCCTGGGCCCCGCAAAGGCCAAGGTGGGGGAATATCGTTCGGCATATGAATGGGTGGTCCGCGCCCTTCTCGAAGCGCCGACGCGCGATGTCCGCGCGCTCGGATACGACAGGAGCTGTCATGCCCGAAGGCAAAAGTCTCGTCCTGCTGCTGATCTTCTTGCTGCTCGTGGGCGTGATCATCTGGTTGCTGTTGAGCTCGTTTCGTCGCCCGGCGCGTCCGGCCGAGCCGACGAACCGGGATGTCGCACGGCCCGATCCGGGTGCGGCGCGCGAGGTCGAGGTTGACGACGTCGAGGTCGGTCGCGTCGACGGCCCCGGCGCGGCGACTCTCGGGGCGGCCGGTGCGGCCAGCCTCGCCGGGGCCGGTGCCATGGGAGCCGGTGCCATGGGAGCCGGCGCGATGGGCGCGGCGTGGGGGGCATCGCGTGAGGAGGACCTGAACGAGGGCTCCGATGCCGTGGCCGCGCCGCAGGGCGTGGCCGGGGATGCCGAGGCAGATCTCGACGCCCTGGTTGCGGTCGATGAGCAGGTTGCTCCGGCGCGCGTGGTGGGCGATGTCGATGGCTCCGCGGATGACTTCGATGCCGGCGTGGATGGGGTCCTGCGCGAGGCGCGCCTGGCCGACGACGAGGGCGATGCCGCCTTGGCGGCTGCGGAGGCCGAGGCCCGGGAGGTCACCGAGAGCGACTATGCGATGCCGGACCTGAGCGGCGATGCCGACGATTTCGATCTGCCCGAGGATGGCGGCCTGCACGGTCTCACCGTGACCGACGACGACGCCGCCGATCCCGCGGTGAGCGAGGCCTCGGTCACCGAGGTCGCGGCCCCGGAGGTCGAGAGCAGCGGCGAGGAGGGGGTGAAGGTCGAGGAGAGTGTCGCGGCCGAGTCCGTCGATGACGGCACGCTGGCCGAGGCCGCGGCGGACCACACGGCGGACGACACGGCGGACCTCGAGGCCGAGAGCCCCGTGGGCGGCGAGGTCGAGAACGTCCCGGCCGGTGGCGACGACATCGTCGAGGCCCCGAGCTACGCCATGAGCGTGGAGAGCGCCAACGTCGAGGTGGACGCTTCCGGACTGGACGTCGAGGAATCGGCCGCCGCGTTCGCCGAGGTTGATGCGGCCGGCCTGGATGACGAGAACTCCGGTGGCATCGATGCCTCCGGTCTTGATGGGGACCTCGACGGGTCGCAGGATGGCCCGTTCATCGACGCGTCCGGGCTGGATGCCGAGGCGGGTGCCGTGGACGAGGAGCCTGCCGCCCTCGGCGAATCCGTCGCGGTCGAGGAGAGCAGCGAGGTCGACGCACCCGACGGTGCCGGTGCCGTGGCCGATGGTGTGGACGCCGACGGCGCGGACGCCGACGCTGCGGACGCAGGTGGTGCGGACGCCGACGCTGCGGACGCCGGGAAGGTCGACGCCTGGACGGCTGAGACGGTGACCGCCGCTGGCGTCACGACCGAATCGGTGGTCGCCGAGGAGGTCACGCCTGAGGGCCTGACGAGTGATATCGAGGTAGCCGATGTGAGCACGGCGACCGAGAGCGCGGGCGACTATCAGGGCGACCTGGCGGCCGAAGGCAGCCACGATGCGGCGGTGGCCGAGAGCTGGGCCTCCTCGGCATCCCACGGCGAAGGCCACGACGGCGGCCTCCACGGCGAGTCCGACGAAGGCGGCGTGATCGCCACGACGGCGGGGGGCGACTCGGCATACGAGCACCGGCACGAGGTCGTCGACGGCGGCTGGAGCGTCGGGTCTGCTGCCCCGATCGAGGACGGCTGCATGCCCCTCGGCCACCCGGTCAAGGGTGTCTATGCGCTCGGGATCTATCAGGTGCCCGGCTCCGACTGGTATGACGCGACCACCGCCGACGTCTGGTTCACCGACGAGGACGCCGCCCAGCGCGCGGGCTTCCGCCGCGGCGAGGGCTGAGGGTCCGGGATCTGCTCGACGCACACCATTCGAGTGGGGGCTTGTGCCTCGCTTCCGGCCGAAAGCGAGCCACAAGCCCCCACTCGATTCCTCGAGGCGCCGCCCCGGCCGGGAATTCCGGGCGGCCAGCGGGCCACAGCGGGCCGGGAGGGGGTATGAGATGCCTCTCGTGGGCGGGCCCGCGGCCGAACCGGCGGGGTGGAATACAGTGAAACCCAAGAGTTACTCGCTAGTACGAAGGAGAGAACACGATGGCTCGCTATGACGTCAACACCACCACCATGGGTGTCCTGCTCGATGACCCCGAGGTCGCCGCGATCATGGAGAAGCACGCCCCGGGCGTGACCTCCAACCCGATGATCGGGATGGTTCGCGGGATGTCCGCTGCCCAGGCGATCGGCATGGCCGGCGCGATGATCGGCGCCGACAAGGTCGAGGCGATCAAGGCAGATATCGACGCCCTGGCCTGACCCGGGCGAGGCTTTCTCGCCGGCAATCAACGCCGCTGCCCTCCCCCCATCGGGTGTGGCGCAGCGGCGTTGTCATGCCTTGGAATGAACTTGCCAGTCCTCGGGTTGAGAGGGTATAGTTGAAATCGCAACGAATTGGAGACTGAGATGCCTGCGATCACCTTGCCCGACTTTGCCGTTCTGCCCCGCGTCGCGCCCCTCGCGCCGACGGCCGTGCACAGGCCGGTCATCTCCGTGACCAATGCCCCGAGCGGCTTCGAGGGCGAGGGTTTCCCCGTCAAGCGCGCCTTCGCGGGGATCGACCTGGCCCACCTCGACCCCTTCATCATGATGGATGAGATGGGCGAAGTCGACTATGCGCCGGGCGAGCCCAAGGGCACCCCTTGGCACCCGCACCGCGGCTTCGAGACCGTCACCTACATCATGGACGGCGCCTTCGTGCACCAGGACAGCCACGGCGGTGGCGGGTCGATCAGCAATGGCGACACCCAATGGATGACGGCCGGCTCTGGTCTGTTGCACATCGAGACCCCGCCCGAGGCGCTCGTGATGTCCGGCGGGCTCTTCCACGGCCTGCAATTGTGGGTCAACCTGCCGCGCGCCCAGAAGTTCGTGGCGCCGCGCTATCAGGACCTGCGTGCCGACGCCACCACCTTGCTGGCCAGCCATGACGGAGCCAGTATGGTGCGGCTCATCGCCGGTGATATCGCCGGCTATGAGGGCCCCGGCTCCACCTATTCGCCGATGGTGATGATGCACGCCACCATCGCCCCCGGCGCGAGCCTCGAATTGCCCTGGCGCACCGACTTCAACTCGCTTGTCTATGTCATGAGCGGCGTGGGGGAGGTCGGGCCCACGCACACGTCCATCCGGGCCGGGCAGGCGGCCGTGCTCGGGCGCGGCGACGCCATCACGCTCAGCGCGAGCGAGCGTGCCGACGGCAAGGGCCAACGCGGTATGGAGGTCATCCTCCTCGGCGGGAAGCCGATCCGTGAGCCCATTGCCTGGGCGGGCCCGTTCGTGATGAACACCCGTGCCGAGGTCATCGCCGCCTTCGAGGACTACCAGCGCGGCGCCTTCGGGCGGGAGCTGCCGCATACGGACGCCTCGGCGCTCGCCATCTGAGCCCGCGCATCCCGCCGTATCCCCCGCCTTCCGCCTCCGTCGAGAGGACACTCTGGGGTCGTCGAAAGGACACTTCGTGCCCTTTCGACGACCCCAGAGTGTCCTCTCGACGGGCAGCGGCGGGAGGCTAGATCTCAGGGGCCTGCGCCGGGGGTGAGGGCCTCGATGCGGGTCCAGTCCTCGCCGCTCATGGCGATATGGGCGGCGGGGAAAAGCCCGTTGTCCTCCCGCTCGATGTGGTGATGGAGCACGTGCTCGAACTCGGCGAAGCCCGCGAACTCGCCCGCCGCGATCCGCGACAGCAGAGCATCGATGCTCCGGTGTTCGCCGCACAGGCTGTCGATGTGGTCGGTGAACGTCTCGTCCTCGCGCATCACGGCGAAGAGGCCCACCTCTTCGGCATGGGTATGCGGAGTGAGCAGCCCCGCCGTCGTCGCGGCTGCCGCGCGGGTCCGCTCGCCGTCGCCGTCATGGCAGGCCGTGCGCAGCTCGCTGAGCGCATTGCTGATCTCGACATGCTCGCTCATGAACCGGCCGATCAGCGTGATCGCCTCGCAGCCGCAATAGGAGCACATGAGCGTCAGTCGCCTAGGGCTACCGTCAGCAGGAAGACGGCATCCTCGAGGACATCGACCGCATGCCGCTCCGGAGGGATGGCGACCACCTGCCCGGCGCTGACGAACCACTCGGCGGTGTCCCCGGCATACAACCGGATGCGGCCACGCAGCACCTGCAAGGTCGCCGCGGGCGGCGAGGCATGCTCCGCCAGCCCGCCGCCGGCGAGGATTCCCATGAGCACGGCCCGCTGCTTCAGGCCGTGTATGACGAGGTGAGCGGCCTTGCGCTGCAGGTCTTTCGAGGCCTGGGCTAGCAGATCGTCGCCGAGGGCGACGAGGTCGATGACCTGTTCCTGCGAGCCCGTCTCGCCCGCTTGCCATGGTTCGGTCATCGCTTGCTCCTCTGCGATTCCAGGCCGGGCTTGTCCCAGGTGTCCTTCGGGGCCCGCACGGTGCCGCCGGTCCCCGGGCGCCCGCCGCGGCTGCGGTAGACGATATAAGGCCTGGTGAAATAGCCGATCGGGGCGCTGAAGACGTGCACGAGCCGCGTGAAGGGCCACATCGCGAACAGCAGGAAGGCGAGCACCGCGTGCAGCTTGAAGCCCCAGGGTGCCGCGGCCATCAGTTCCACATCCGGCCGGAATTCGAAGATGCTGCGAAACCACGGCGAGACGCCATCGCGATAGTTGTAGTGGCCGCCGAACTGCAGCCAACTGCCGGCGATGGTGTTCCAGATGCCGAGCACGATGACGGTGCCGAGCACGGCATACATTGCCTTGTCATTGGTCGTCGTGGCGCTGAAGACCGGGCCGGTGGTGCGGCGGCGATAGACCAGGATGGCCAGGCCGACGACGGCTGCGATGCCTGCGGGAATGCCGCCGACCAACGCGAGCACGTGATAGGCCTCGCGCGAGAGACCGATGGCGTCGGTCCACTTCTGCGGGATGAGCAGCCCGATGATGTGGCCGCCGATCACCCCAAGCATGCCGAAGTGGAAGAGCGGGCTGCCGATCCGCAGCAGCTTGTCTTCATAGAGCTGGCTCGATCGCGTGGTCCAGCCGAACTTGTCGTAGCGATAACGCCAGAAGTGGCCGACGACGAAGACCGCGAGGCAGAGATAGGGAAGGATGCCGAAGAAGAAGCGATTCATTGGAGGCCTCGCGAAGTATCGGAGTGACGTAGGAGCGGAGAACTTCGCGGGGTTTGTCTCATTTTGGTGCTCCAACGGGGATCGACGGGCCAAGATCGAGTGGTTCGGGGCGCGGGTTGAGACGCGGGTCGATGGCATAGCCGCCGAGTTCGACGCCGACCTCTTCGGTCGGCGGACCCTGCGCAATGAGCCGGGCCAGGGCTTCCTCATCGGTGCCATCGAGTTCGGGCAGGGTCGCGCGGACCGCGGCCAGCGCGCCGTGCCAGGGCGAATCCTTTTGCTGCAGAGCGCGATTGAGCAACTCAACACCGACCCGGTGGTCGCACAACAGCCGCCAGGCGCGGTCCAAATCGTAGGCAGCGCCGAACTCCAGCACCACGCACAGGTGATCGGGCAGTTCGACATCGCCCAGTTCGACCCCGGCGCTCTGATAGGTCTGCTTGATCCGCACCAGTTCCACGCCGCGGCGGCGAGTGTCTCCGGCGGAGTAGTAGGTCAAATGCAGGGCGCACCGCCGGGTGACATCAAAAGTGTCGACATAGCGGGTCTGCGCGTCCTGCAGATCGGTGTCCGCCAGCCACCCGATGACGTCGAGCAGGCCCGAGCCGAGTTCGCCCGGCAGCGCTGTCGCGGCCGTGCGCAGCAGGGGCAAGCGTTCGACCAGGCGGTCGTCCGGATAGTCCAGCAGCACCGAGGCGACCTGCCAGGTCGCCGCGACCTGCTCCGGTGTATGCCGTGGCCCCGTGCGCCGGTGCCGTCGCCAGATCATCGGCTTGGTTCCTTGTGATCCTCGCCGTCGTGCCCGCCGGGGAAGATGCCCTCGGGCAGCCCCTTGCCGTCCCAGTTGAGCAGGTTCACCCGGCCGCGCAGCGGGTTCTCTGCCGCGAGATCGGCGAGCGAATCTGCCTGCTGGGCTTCCTGGAGCACGCGGAAGTTCTCCACGGCGACCGGAGTCATCGAGCCGCGTCCAGAGCCCTCACCGAAGGAGCCCTGGCCGCCGCCATACTCCGAGACCGCGCAGTCGGTGGCGAGTTCCTCGAGGGCGTGGGCCTGCTCGGCGTGCGCGGTCGGGATGACATAGCGATCTGCATACTTGGCGATCGCGAGCAGCCGGAACATCTCGTACATCGCCTCGCCGCCCATCCCGACCGAGGCGGGGATCTCGTCCTGCGGGTCGCGGCCGAGGTTGATGTCGCGCATGTAGGCGCGCATCGCGGCGAGCTTCTTCAGGACGTTGTTGACCGGAGTGACATCGCCGGCGGTGAAGAGGTTCGCGAGATACTCCACCGGGATGCGCAGGGTGTCGATGGCGGCGAAGAGATTGGCCTGGTCCTCCGCATCGTGGCCGGTGTCCTTGATGACGTCGACGACCGGCGAGAGCGGCGGGATATACCAGACCATCGGCATCGTGCGATATTCCGGGTGCAGCGGCAGCGCGACCTGGTAGTCGAGGATCAGCTTCTTGACCGGGGAGCGGCGGGCCGCGTCGATCCAATCCGCCGGTATGCCGGCCTGCTCCGCCGCGCGACGCACCGCCGGGTCCTCGGGGTCGAGGAAGACATTGCGCTGCGCCTCATACAGATCGTGCTCATTCTCGACGCTGGCGGCTTCGAGGACGGCGTCCGCGTCATAGAGCATGAGGCCGATATAGCGCAACCGGCCGACGCAGGTCTCGGAGCAGACCGTCGGGATGCCGACTTCGATGCGCGGATAGCAGAAGGTGCACTTCTCGGCCTTGCCGGTCTTGTGGTTGAAGTAGACCTTCTTGTATGGGCAGCCGGAGATGCACATGCGCCAGCCGCGGCACTTCTCCTGGTCGACCAGGACGATGCCGTCCTCGGCGCGCTTATAGATCGCGCCACTCGGGCAGGAGGCGGCGCACGAGGGGTTGAGACAGTGCTCGCAGATGCGGGGCAGATAGAACATAAAGGTCTGCTCGAACTCGAACTTGACCTTGTCCTCGATGCCCTTGATCATCGGGTCGGCCGTGGCGTATTCGTGCGCACCGCCGAGGTCGTCGTCCCAGTTCGCCGACCATGAGACATTCATCTTTTTGCCGGAGATGAGCGAATGCGGCTGGGCGACAGGGAAGTTCTTCTGCGCCGGCGCATTGATCAGCGTCTCGTAGTCATAGGTCCACGGCTCGTAGTAGTCCTCGATGCTCGGCATCTTGGGGTTGCTGAAGATGTTGAGCAGCTTCTGGAGGCGCCCGCCGGCACGCAGCGTGAGGCGGCCATTGGGCTTGCGCACCCAACCGCCCTTCCACTCCTCCTGGTCCTCATAGCGCCGCGGATAGCCGAGCCCCGGCCGGGTCTCGACATTGTTGAACCAGACATACTCGGTGCCGGTGCGATTGGTCCATGCCTGCTTGCACGTGACCGAGCAGGTGTGACACCCGATGCACTTGTCGAGGTTCATGACCATCGCCATTTGGGCCATTACGCGCATGTTTTTCTCTCCCTTCGCTTCTCGGGTGCCTTAGTAGACGACGTTCTGGTTGGTGCGCCGGCGGATCATCGTCGTCTCGTCTCGGTTCGAGCCGATGGGACCGATGTAGTTGAAGAAGTAGGCGAACTGCGCATACCCCCCGATGATGTGGCTCGGCTTGATCATGATGCGGGTGAGCGAGTTGTGGATGCCGCCGCGCTTGCCATCGCGTTCGGTCAGCGGAACGTCGATCAGCCGGTCCTGGGCGTGGTGCATATAGACCGTGCCCTCGGGCATCCGGTGACTGACGATCGCGCGGGCGGCGACCACGCCATTGCGGTTGACCGCCTCGACCCAGTCGTTGTCCTTGATCCCGACCTTGCCGGCGTCCACATCGGACATCCAGATCGTCTGCCCGCCCCGGCTGAGGCTGAGCATGAAGAGGTTGTCCTGATACTCGCTGTGGATCGACCACTTGTTGTGCGGGGTCAGATAGCGCACGGAGACGCCATGCTCGGTCTGCTCTCCGATCGGGCTCTCGCCGAAGAGCATTGTCATGTTCAGCGGTGGCCGATAGACCGGCAATGACTCACCCATGCCGACCACCCAGTCGTGGTCGAGATAGAAGTGCTGCCGCCCGGTCAGGGTGTGGAAGGGCTTGCCGCGCTCGATATTGATCGTGAAGGGGCTGTAGCGCCGGCCGCCGGACTCCGATCCTGACCACTCCGGGCTTGTGATGACCGGGACGGGCTGGATCTGCGTGTCGGCGAAGGTGATCTGCTTGCCCTCGTGCTCGGCCGCGAGGTCGTGCAACGGGGTGCCCGTGCGCTTCTCGACATTCTTGAAGCCCAGGGTCGCCAGGTGTCCATTGGTGGTGCCGGACAGGTGCAAGATCGCGTCGGCCAGGTGGATGTCGGTCTCGACCTTGGGCTGGCCCGCTCCCACCCCGGAGGTGGCCGTGCCATTGCGCTGGCGCAGGATGCCGATCTCCCGCTTCACGTCATACGGCACACCCTTGGTGAGCATGCCGACGTTCTCCATTAGCGGGCCGATGGACGTCATCTTTTCGTAGGTCGCGGGGTAGTTGCGTTCCGCGACGGCGAGGACCGGCATCGTCTTGCCGGGGATGGGCTCGACCTCGCCGGTGCGCCAGTCCAGGACGCGCCCGTGCACGGTGGCCATCGCCTCGGGGGTGTCATGCCACAGCGGTTTGGCCACGACATCCTTGCGAACCCCGAGGTGATCGACCGCCAGTTCGGAGAAGCGCTTGGCGATCTCCTTCCACGTCTCCCAGTCCGACTTCGACTGCCAGGGCGGGGCGATGGCGGGGTTGAAGGAGTGCACAAAGGGGTGCATGTCCGTGGTCGAGAGGTCGTGCTTCTCGTACCACGTCGCCGCGGGCAGCACGACATCGGAGAAGAGCGTCGAACTCGTCATCCGGAAGTCGAGCGTGGTCAGCAGGTCGAGTTTGCCCTCGGCTGCATGCTCGGGCCAGACAACATTGCTCGGACGCTGGCCTTCGGGTGCCTCCGCCGCAGTGAAGGCGCCATCGGTGCCGAGCAGGTGGCGCAGGAAGTATTCATTGCCTTTGGCGCTGGAGCCGAAGAGGTTGGAGCGCCACAGGCTCAGGATGCGCGGGTGATTCTCTTCCGCCTCGGGGTCCTCGATCGCGAACTTCAGTTCGCCCGACTTCAGTTGCTGCACAACATAATCCGGCGGGGTCATCCCGGCCGCCTCGGCCTCGTCGGCCAGGGTCAGGCTGGACTTCGTGAAGGTCGGATAGCTCGGCGCCCAGCCGAGACGCGCGGACTGCGCGAGCAGGTCCATGATGCTCTTGCCCGCGAAGACACCGGTGCCGGCGTCGATATCGCTGGCGGAGAAGGTGTCATAGCGGTATTGGCTGGTGTTGACATACCAGTACGCCGTCTGGTTCATGTGGCGCGGCGGGCGGTGCCAGTCCAGCGCGAAGGCCATGTGCTGGAAGCCCATGATCGGGCGGATCTTCTCCTGCCCGACATAGTGCGCCCAGCCACCACCATTGCGGCCCTGGCAGCCGGTGATCGTGGTGAGCAAGAGCATCGCCCGATAGATCTGGTCGGAGTGATACCAGTGATTGGTGCCGGCGCCCATGAGGATCATGCCGCGGCCCTGGGTGTCGATCGCGTTCTGCCCCCACTCGCGCGCCAGCCGAACGACCTGCGCGGCGGGCACCGAGGTGAAGCGCTCCTGCCAGGCGGGGGTGGCCGGCACATTCGGGTCGTCGTAGCCACTCGGCCAGGCGCCCGGAAGTCCTTCTCGCGCAACGCCATAGTGCGCGAGCAGGAGGTCGAGGACGGTGGTGACCAGCCGATCACCGATGCGCTTGACCGGGACGCCGCGGGCTTCATACCCCACCCGACCATCGGCAGCGTCGAAACGCGGGAAGTTCACGAGCGCGACATCGTCGCGGGCGTCATACAGGCTGAGCAGCGGCTCCAGCTCGCCGAGCTCGAGATTCCACTTGCCCCAGCCCTCCTCGCCATACCGGAAGCCGAGCGAGCCATTGGGGATCGCCACCTCGCCGGTGCGGCCGTCGATGATCGCCGGCTTCCACATCGCGTTCTCGGAGTCCCGCTCCGGGATGTCGAGGTCGCCCGCGACGACATTCTTGCCCGCCGCATAGGTGCCGGCTTCGCCGGGCACGAGTTCGATGAGGAAGGGCAGGTCGGTGAAGCGCTGGTTATAGTCGACGAAGAAGTCGACCTGCTGGTCGGCGAAGAACTCCTTGAGCACGACATGCCCCATGGCCATCGCCAGGGCGCCGTCCTCGCCGGGATTGCACGTGACCCACTCGTCCGCGAATTTCACATTCTCGGCATAGTCGGGGGCCACGGCGATGACCTTCTGGCCGCGATAGCGGGCCTCGGTCATCCAGTGCGCATCCGGGGTTCGGGTCAGCGGGACATTTGAGCCCCACATGATGAGGTAGCCGGCGTCCCACCAGTCGCCCGACTCCGGGACATCCGTCTGGTCGCCGAACATCTGCGGGCTGGCGTTCGGCAGATCGGCATACCAGTCATAGAAGGAGAGCATCGGGGCGCCAATGAGTTCGAGGAAGCGCGCTCCGGAGGAATAGGAGACCGGCGACATCGCCGGGATGGGAGAGAAGCCGGCGATCCGGTCCGGGCCCCACCGCTTGACCGTATAGACATGCGCCGCCGCGACGATGTCGACGACCTCATCCCAGGTCGAACGCACCAGCCCGCCCTTGCCGCGCGCGCTCTTATATGCCTTGGCCTTTTCCGGGTCCTGCACGATCGAGGCCCAGGCGAGGACCGGATCGCCATACTGCTGGCGCGCCGCGCGGAACATCTCCAGCAGCACACCGCGCACGTATGGATAGCGAATCCTGGTGGGGGAGTAGGTGTACCAACTGAAGGCCGCCCCGCGGGGGCAGCCCCGCGGCTCATACTCCGGCTTGTCTGGCCCGGCGCTGGGATAGTCGGTCTGCTGCGCCTCCCACGTGATGATGCCGTCCTTGACATAGACCTTCCACGAGCACGAGCCGGTGCAATTGACGCCGTGCGTCGAGCGCACCACCTTGTCGTGCGCCCAGCGGTCCCGATAAAAGGCATCGCCCTGGCGACCACCCTCGGCATACATCGTGCGCTTGTCGCCCGAGACCTCCGATCGGGTGAAGAAGCGGCGCGTGCCCACGAGGGCATCGGTCAGCGGCGAGTCCATACCAGCAGCGGTCATCGTGAATCTTCCTGGTCGGGAACGGAATCCGGTTGGAGGTCAACGGTTTTGGAGGGGCTGAGCTCGAAAGCAGTGGTCCGGCGGATGTGCGCGGTGCAACGATCGCCATCCGCGAAGGGGATGAGTGTGACATCGGTGTCCTGCTCGCCGAGCTGGTGCATGGTGCCGGCGATCAGGCCTCGGTGGATGCCGCACACCACCTCGGTGTTGGCGCGCGCGAGATCGCGGAATGGACAGTGCGGCAAGTCGATTCGCGCGACCCGGCCGCCGCTGCTCGTCGACAGCTCCGGGGTGTAGCCCCACTGGTCGAGCACGTCGATGAGCCCGCCGACCTTGCCCACCCACTCGCCGGCGGTCCGGGCGGGGGCTGCGTCCGTGGCGGGGATGTGGTTCTCGGCCCAGCGATAGCCCGCCTCGTCCGGGTCGACGACGCGACCTTCGGACTGAGTGGCGGTGAAGGTCTCGGCGAGGAGGCCGGTGAGCAATCGGACGGCAGCGACGTCATCGCGCCGCTCGTCGTCCTCGGGCGCCAGCCCATAAACCTTGCGCGGCCGCCCGGCGCCCGGGTGCTT
>Ga0075158_10000895_pt1 | contig 23368 bp, 14 predicted proteins | sample JI91814BDNA_FD_70968 | JGI IMG/M metagenome (GOLD analysis project Ga0075158, IMG submission 70968) | Wastewater effluent complex algal communities from Wisconsin, to seasonally profile nutrient transformation and Carbon sequestration -... | ecosystem: Engineered > WWTP > Effluent > Algae... | reverse complement strand
TTTTAGCCCGTGTTGTTTTGCTTAGAAAGTTAGCCAATATGAAGGTTGATGTTGTTGCCCACATACATGCCAAGCCAGGTAAAGAAGCCGAACTGCAAGCGGTTTTGGAAGGCTTTGTTGATCCCACGCGCCAAGAGGAAGGTTGTATTCGTTATGACCTTTTTGTGGATTTAGATCATCCACACAAATTCACTTTCATCGAAGAATGGGCGAGTCGAGAAGCACTTGTCAAGCACGGACAATCGGACCATATCCAGGCCGGACGAGCTAAGTTCCCCGAACTGTTGGCTGAGCCAGGTTGGGTTCAAGTGGCTACCAAGCTCAAATAGCAAATCGGTATCCCTAGCACTTCGCGTATCCCGGCGAGAAGCGGGTTCTCGCGTTGCGGCGGTTGGACTTTCAAGACCAAGTTGTCGGCGATACGTCGCTTCTTGGAAGCTACTTGCTACTGAGTTGCCAACTCTCATCAAAGAACCCCGCCTCGACAATTTTACCAGGCCATTGGCTATTGGGTTTGCTTGCTGTATCCACAATAGCCCAATCTGGCAGCATTGGTATCTGGCGAGCATTGTTCAAATAAGCGAATTCTCGGAAGGTGAATCCGCTGTTGAACACGATGTACCGATTCGGAAGATAGGGATTTGGATAGATCATGATCAACGCATGGTTTTCAGTGTGATAAAGTTGAGAACCGACTTGGATCTTTTTCTTCGACCATTGAATCGGTAATTGCGTTGCCAGTTTGGCAATGACTGGATTGGATTCGGGCGTACCAAATAGCACCCAATTGCAATCCAAGTTTTGCGTTCTCAAAGAGGCTGCTACGGCGGCGGTTGTCGGTGCACTGTCAATTGTATTAACGATTTCTTGTGCGCTATTGCTCACAACATCACCTCGGAAATGTCGTTTCCACTGCGCGGTTGCGTGTGCGTATTCGTTTTTCACCCAATTCGAAGTAGCGTCGGAAGACTCTTGGTCATTGTCGAGGGGTGGCACAAATACGAACGAATCCAAAAATGCGTCATCGATCGGACCCTGCAAATTCGGATGTTTGCTAAGTTTTTCGTCGTTGTTACGTCGTACTTGTTCCCATTTTCCATTGATCTTTTCAAAGCCTAATCGCCATTTCGGATTTGCGGAGCGATCCGTCATCAACTGTCGGGGAGACAGTGAAAGTTGGCTGTCATCGATCTTGATCGTCAACGTTTGATTGAGATCAATTTTGAAAAGAGAGACAGGGAGTGTGACCAAAAAACGATCGATATTCTGTGTCGCGATTTCGAGGCCAGAATCCAAGCGTTTGGCTTGAATTCTTGATTCCTCCCAGTGTTTCTGCAATCGCTCGATCGTGATCCATGTATGTGTTGCGTAGCGAAGTGTGTAAGTCGTAAAGTCGATTTGGGTTGGATATTCATTGCGGCCTGCCGTTGCAAATTCATCAAGCCGTTTAGTAATCTCTGCTTTCGAGTCGGGATGATACTTGTGTTCCGTTTGGGGGCCAATGATATGGGGAAGCTCGATCCCTTTAGAGCGAAGTGAGGCCTCCATCATATCTGCGGCTTGCTTTTGACGATCTAACTCACCGCTATAAGCAATCGTGGGTAGATATCGAAGATTGGAACTCCAGTCAGGACAGTCATACCAATGCAACAGAGGTTTCTGAAAAGATGTTGGTTTGAATTCTTCCTTTTGGAATATACGCAAAAATTCAGTGGTTTCACAAAAGCCTGCACCGGGTGTGGATGCGAACCACATGCCTGGATAATGTACGGCCAGTTGCCAGCAGCCTGCACCACCCATCGAGAAGCCTCGAATGCTTATGCGGTTTTGATCAACGGGAACCAGGTTTTTTACGAAATCGATGCCTTCCAACACATCAATCTCACCTGCAAATTTGAACGCATTGCTATACCGACCATAAGGGTGCAATACGAGCGTATTAGCGGGCGTAAATTCGCCAGGTTGAGAGTAGCGACGTTGCAAAAATCCAACCTCTCCCGATCGTTCATCACGTCCGTGCAGCCAAACATCCAGTCGCACGGGTTGGTTTGTATTCGGCGTCCATGAACTCGGTACGACTAAGCCGAACGGCTGCAAGGAGCGGTCGATCTTCGATTGGAAAACGCCAATGATCAAGCGGCTTCCAGTTTTTTCGGGCATACCGGCGGTGAGCAAGTCCCAGCCTGTCTTGCCGCTCTTCAATAAGGCAACTCGCTCTTTGGCAATGTCGAGAAGCGTACCAGCGAATGCAATCTCCGACTCGTTGTAAAACATTTCTTCTTCGAGCGTCATGCGAACAGCGCGCAGCAAGCCTTCGACTTGCCAGCGGTCCGTGGGCTCAAGATTCTCAATCGTGGCGAGCGCCTGGCTGATATCCGCGGACTGGGTTTTCCAATCATCAAGTGTCGCTTGCGGTACCGTGATGCCTTTGGGGGGCACAAGCCGAACATTCTCTGGATAATTGTCGTCAGGACCATCGCCCTGCAGAACCGCCGCGATCGAAAACTGTAGAGCAAAAAACAAAAAGGATCGCGATAGAATATGACGCAAGCTGAGTAGGTTGAGCGTATTCATGGCCGGAAATGTTGGAGAGGAATGTGGAAGGAGAAAAGTGAGTGGACGTTTATTGTACCAATTTTCTATCGACGTTGCTTTATGGGAGGCAACCGATCGCTAGATACGATAAAATAGCACAAACCCCTCGCCACTAACCGTTTGGGCTCATCCAACTTCCCATCCAAGCTTCGCATTTCCAGCGGACATTTGAGAATTGACTATGTCTAGCCAACAGGTACATGGTTTCCTTGTTGCCCTTGTTTTCATGGTGAACGCCGCAAGTACTAGCGATCCCATATTTGCTAATGAGGCATCGGAAAAGGAAGCGTTCTTCGAAGCAAAAATTCGTCCTGCTTTGCATGAACATTGTCTCAATTGCCACAACGTTGGAAAGAAGAACGGTGGCTTGTCGCTGGATAGTCGAGATGGCTGGATGCAGGGTGGCGATTCTGGTCCTGCCATTGTTCCGGGACAACCTGATGAGAGTTTATTGTTGCGCTCGATTCAACATCTGGAACCAGGTTTGGAGATGCCTGCCAAAGCGCCCAAGCTAAGCGCCGACACTCTTGCCTCTTTTCGTCAATGGATTGCGGATGGAGCGGTAGACCCTAGAGATAAACCCGAATCATTGACTGAAGCAAACCTCGATTGGGATAAGCTTTTTCAGGAACGCTCTCAATGGTGGTGCTGGCAGCCCAATCCAATGCTCGGTAAGCCCGACAGATATCGCGGTATCGATTTCTGGCTCAACGCAAAAATGAAAGAAGCGGGTGTGATGGCCAGCGGTCGGGCCGATCCGCAGCAGCTCGCGCGCCGGCTCAGTTTTCAATTGCGAGGCTTGCCGCCTGACTATCGCGATGTGGAGTCCTTCGGAAATTCTCCAAGCGCTGACGCATGGAGAAAATTGGTTGATCAATATCTTGAAAGTCCAGAGTTTGCAGAGCATTGGGCAAGGCACTGGATGGATACCGTGCGCTATTCGGAGACACATGGCTCTGAAGATGACGCCTATCTCCCGTTTGCTTATCGATATCGCGATTATCTTGTTCGCTCGTTTCAACAAGATGTACCAATTAATAGGCTTATCGAAGAACATCTAGCTGGCGATCTCATTGAACCACGCTGGACTGAGGATGGCGTGAATGAAGCTCTCATAGGGTTGGCATTTTGGCGTTTTATTGAATTCAATCAAACGCCGGTGGATGTCAAAAAGGAAGAGATAGTTGTCATCGACAGCCAAATAGATGCGGTAGGAAAAGCCTTTCAAGGCATCACGATTTCTTGCGCCCGATGTCACGACCATAAGTTTGATCCTATCAGCGACGAAGACTACTACGCGCTTTATGGCGTGCTCCGTAGCACAAGAAGTGGACTACGTGTACTTGATCGTCCCGAGAGTTTTTCGCAACACAATTCTAAGTTAGACGCATTACAAACAGAGTTTACCAAACAGTGGTCCAGCTATTGGAGTGAACGCTTGACGTCAGCGGAGCCAGAGTTTGTCGAAGCGGTCCAGTGGCTGAGGCAAAATCCGCAAGGCGAAACAAAGTGGCAAGATTTTGAGAAGCGATTGCCAGAAGGAAAGCCTCTCGTGCGAGTGTTGGCACGACTGAGCGAGGGACGTGGAAACGCCAGCCTCAGATCTATGTTAGATGTCCTGGTTCAGCGTTCCGATGCGGAATTTGTTCAGGAATGGAATAAATGGCGAGAGAAGATAGCGAATCCATCGAATGTTATTCCTGAAGATGCAAAGCTCCTGTGGGATTTATCTGACGGTGATTTCAACACTTGGAGAGTTGATGGTGCAGGCATGCCTGTTCAACCAATAGCAAGTCAACCGCACTGGACGGTTCTGGGAAATAGTGAAACGTTTTTTACAACGCTTCAAGGTGAAGGATTTCATTCGAATTTGCTTTCTGATCGCCACGCAGGCATATTGCGTTCCCCCGATTTTGTTATTGAGAGCGACTTGATCTCATTGTTGTGTCGTGGCACTGCAGGTGCGCGGGGACGTTTAGTGATCGAGAATTTTCAGGGCGATTCACTCTTGTTTGAAACCATTAATCCAACTCTGAATTCGGATCAAACGCAGTGGGTAACGATGACGATTCGGCCTCAATGGAAAGGCCTCCGGGGTCATATCGAGTTGCTAACACGTGACGCGAAGCCGTACATAGGTGTCACCAAAGATCCGAACTACTTGGAGAATAGCGACGGTCGATCGAGTTTCGGCTTATTCCAAGTTGTAGCCCACGCACATGGTGTGCAGTTACCTCAATGGAGAGTTATTCCAGATTCTTTATCGCAGGCGGCGTGTGATTCTCGCGAGAAAGCGAGTGCTGCAATACTTCAGTCAATTCGAGAATCGCTTGGCAAGCTCAAAACGGGGGGCGGCAATGTAGAAGATATTCGCTGGCTCAATTGTTGGATCGAAAGCGGTTGGTTGAGCATACTTCCGGCAGATTCTCCAACAATTCGACAAGCTATCGACGAGTATAAACAATTTGAAAACCAGATTCCCAAGCCGCATTGGGCTCCTGGTGTTTACGAAGATCGGCTTCCCGTCAATCAGTCCTGGCTAACACGTGGCGATCACAAAACGCCTGGTAAGGAGATAGAACGCGGATATCTGGTCGCCTTAAAAGGTGTCACTGAGCCGATTCCACAGGCAGCAAGCGGACGCCTTCAACTAGCACGATCCATCACGAACCCCAATAATCCACTTACGGCCCGTGTTTATGTTAACCGTGTTTGGAATTGGCTTTTTGGGGAAGGCTTGGTTCGCTCGGTGGATAACTTTGGACGAATGGGAGAAGTCCCTAGCCATCCCGAATTGCTAGATGAATTGGCTGCCCGTTTTATGACGGAAGGCTGGTCCACCAAACAATTGATTCGACACATGGTCACCAGCGAGGCGTGGCAGCGTTCCACCTCTGCGACGGAAACGTCGATCTCGAACGATGCCGATAATCGACTTTGGTCTCACATGCTAGTTCGCAGGATAGATGCCGAGTCTATTCGCGATTCTATGTTGTGTGTCGCTGGGAACCTCAAGCGACCTGACAGTGGGCTAGGAACGCTACCGTATTATCAAGCCGTAATGGAGCCCAATAAACAAAGCCCACCAGGCCCGTTGGATGGAAGCGGGAGGCGTTCACTTTATCTCGAAGTAAGGCGGAATTTTCCGTATGAATTTTTGTTGAGTTTTGATTTTCCAAGACCGGCGAGCCCTGTAGGAAAACGCAGCACGACCATTGTTCCCACTCAGAGTTTGACGCTGCTCAACGATCCGCTGGTACTCCATGAGTCACAGATTTGGGCGAACAAAATTCGCAATGCAGAAGGGGATCAAGTTAGCAAGGTACAGCGGATGTACCAAGAATTGTTGGGACGCCAACCCACCGCAACCGAACTCCAGGCCGTTCAAAGCTTGCTGGAAGAAGTGCGAACGAAAGAAGGCGAAGAGAAAGCGTGGCATGTACTTGCTCATGGGATGTTTAATCTCAAAGAGTTCATTTTTCTAAGGTAGTCCCTCATGACTGTTTTCAATCGTCGCGAACTCCTTCGTCGCTGCGGAAATGGATTCGGCTACACAGCGCTGGCCGCGTTATTGGCCGAATATGCTCCAGCTGCGTTTGGCGAAGATGAGGCAGCGGGTAAGAGCCAGGGGCTACACTTTATGCCCCGCGCGAAGAATGTGATCTTTCTGTTCATGGATGGTGGCCCATCTCAAGTCGATACCTTTGATCCGAAGCCGCTCCTGAATCAACGCCACGGCGAGCGATTTCCGGCCGCCGTTGATGCAACTCAATTCGATCAAAACGGAACGATTTTCGGCTCACCTTTCAAGTTTGAGCAACGTGGTCAATCGGGCTTGCCAATCAGCGAGTTGTTCCCAAATCTAGCGCAACATGCGGACAAGCTCTGCGTGATCCGATCGATGAAGAGTGAGTTTGCGGAGCATTCACAAGCTTGTATGTATTTACATACAGGCAGCCCGATTCAAGGGAGGCCATCCTTGGGTTCATGGATCAACTATGGACTTGGGACAGTGAATCAGGAACTGCCCGGTTATGTGGTCATCAATGGAGGATTGTTGCCCATCGGTGGGCCAGAAAATTTTTCTAATTCGTTTCTTCCCGCCATAAACCAGGGGACGTTCTTCAATGTCTTCGGCAATCAAGAAATCGTACAAAACGTGAAGCCTGCCTTTGGGAATGAGACCCAAAGTGCTTTGATGGATTTTGTTCGAAATTCAGATGCAAAATTCCAGAAGATTCAAGGTGAAACGAATCTAGAAAGCAGTGCCATTGAAGGAGCAATCAAGAATTATGAAACTGCGATGGCGATGCAGACTGCTGTACCACAATTAACCGACGTTTCTGGAGAAAGTGAGGCAACTCTGAAAGCGTATGGTGTCGATTCGAAGAATCCTCTCACTGCCCAATATGCTAAGCAATGTTTACTCGCGCGGCGATTGATCGAAAGTGGCGTAAGGTTTGTCGAATTGACCTGCGTGAAAGGGATCCGTTTTATTGCTCCTTGGGATGACCATGAAAATATTCAGGAAGGTCATCGCAAAAATGCGGAAGTAGTGGATCAACCAATCGCCGCTCTGATATCCGATTTAGCGCAGCGAGGATTGTTGGATTCCACCCTGTTAGTTTTTGCCGGAGAGTTTGGGCGGACTCCATTTGCGCAAAGAAGTCATGGTCGAGACCACAATCCACAAGGCTTCAGCATTTGGCTGGCGGGTGGAGGAGTAAAAGGTGGATTTCATTACGGTTCGACGGACGAATTTGGTTATCGTGCTGTCGATAAAGTGGTGAGCATGCACGACCTTCATGCAACGATATTGCATGTATTGGGGATCGATCATGAACGTCTCACCTTCCGCTGGGGTGGACGTGACTTCCGTTTGACGGACGTTTATGGAAACGTCATCAAAGATTGCTTATTTCCAAGTAATTGACAGGCTAACGCCAGTTGCCGTTTTGCGGCCCACCACTTCAAGGGATCCAAAGAGGTCTTTCGCTCGGTCCCAGGGTGGTAACTCGGAGGCTGCCGTCTGTGGCACTAAGGTATTGGTTAGCACGAGTGCAGCCAAATCCGTGGACTCATAATCTTTCCGATCGGGGGTTCGTTCTGGTACACGTAACCAACTTCGATGTAACCATGAAGTCAAATCGAAGTACTGTTTTATCGAAATTGGCTCGGCATCAGTTTTGTCGGCTGCTCCTCCAGAAGAGTTTTGGTTGGCTGTTTCTATCAGTTTTTTGAGCCAAACGGTGTCGGTTGCCAAATAGACATGGGTCTTATCCACGGCTGCCGCAGTAATAGTTTGGGTTTCACTTTCGCTCAACGAAATAAACAGGGATTCGTTGTGAACCGTGTGCCAGACTTGGAAGTCGCCGATATCTTCATGCGTGACTTCTTCATCTCCTTCGAACATTCGCTGCAGAGTTTTCCGCATTTCGGTCGTGTCCCGAAATGGGAAGGCTGTCAGTAGCTGACGCTGAAATTGGCCTTCCTTTTTGCGATCTGGGATTGTGGAGCCGCCCAGGATCATTGGATTGCCAAGCTTGTAGATCACCTCTTTGCGGACGTCGATCTTGGGACCTTCAGGATCCGTCAATAAGCTATCGAGAATGTCGGCAAAACCACCGGGCGTATCTTCATCAATGGACAGATCCGCAAGAAAGCTCACACCTTGAAACCAGGGTTTGTTGTCGAGATAAAGCATTGAAAAATTGTCGAACTTGGTTTCTTCCGTATTACCCTGCATGATCGCTGGAAGTGTAATCGACGGCCCCTCAGTCAAGCTCAGGACAGCCAATGCGTCTTGAGGAGGTTGCGCCCATTGCACTTCGGTGGTAACGTTCCAAGATGGATTTGGGGTTTCCAAAAACTGAATTTCACCACCGCACTCGGTGACCTGTTCCAAGCCCAACTTTTCAAGAGCTCCAAACAATTTTGGTTCGCTAGCCTCTGTGTAATTGGTGAGGAGTTGCCAAGGTTGTAACCAATATTGAACGGATGACTCGGAAGTGCTTTTTGATAAAGAGCGATCGTAAAGCGAGTTTTGTGGCAAGGTGTTTCTGGCGTTAGAACTAACCCATTCCTGAGTCGCCGTTGGGGACGAGGAAATGGCGGTCCACTCTGGTCCAATCGCTAATACTGCCGCTGAAACACCAGGCTTTTTGGATTCAGCGACGATAAGCTGCAAGGATTCATCAAGCGATGTTTCTTTTAAGGTTCGATTCTGAGCAAACGCTTTCTTCCATGCCGAGACAAAGGGGTGCGTCGCTGCTTTGGGGCCAAGCTGCATGAGGAACACGACGTGTGGTTTATACTTCGAGTCGAGAAAGCCGACGAAATAACCTTTGGCTTCTACCGTTTCCAATTCACGCCACTCGATACCCATCCATGGAAGTGTGTTGAGGAGCGACGCAATATTTTTTTCTTGATGTTGTTTGGAAATTGAAAGCCAAGGTTCGCCGGAAAGACGTTGGCCAAAGCTCGACGTTGCTATGGCCTTCGTGGTAGCCTGCACATTGCTACTTTGAAAGATGAAGAACGTTGAGGCAGGCAATGCTTCACGAACGTTGGCGAGTTCCAACGGACGTTGAGCCTTTACTGCCGAACCAAATGGGATCCACAACAACACCGCAACCACTGGGGCAAATAAACGACGTGCCATTTGGCGGTGACTGAAATTATTCATAACTGAGATGCTCGACAGGATTGATTTTCGATGCTTTCCAAGCGGGAATCATCGCAGCCAAGGTGACAATGACAAAAGTGCCGAAGATGGACATGATCATCAACATGTAGTTCCAATGGAAATCAGGTTGATAGCCTAGCAATGCTTCGCTGCATAGAACGATGATAAACACCGTGGTGGCTCCACCGATTAGTCCATAGAAAATGCCGACGAGACCTATTAGCCAAGCTTGCGTCAAAACGGTGATTAACATCTGACGACGACTCGCGCCAACAATGCGAATCAACGAAAAGTCGCGTGCTTGTTCAATGATATTCATGGCCAACGTGGTGGCAATTCCAAATCCGCCTGTTAGGAACGAGATGAAAATAACGCTCCATATTCCAGAGGTCACACCTGCAATTGTTTGTTCGACACCTTTACGCATATCCGAACCCAATTGGATTTCGAACCCATATTGGTCTTTGACGTTGCGTAAGGCGTCGTAGGTTTCTTTAAGCTGGTTCGGTTCGACGGCGATGGCATACCATTCGAAGCCAGTGATTTCGAGGTGCTTTTGTGCGGTTTGACGATTGATGACTAACGCCATACCACCATTAGCAAAGTTAGCATTTACACCTCCGACAGGCAGCTTAAAGCTTCGGCCGTTGAACGTGACGGTAACGTCATCACCTTTTTTCTTGCCGAGCTTCTTGGCTAGAATCGAGCCCAAAATGACTTGATCATGTTGCACGATTTTCATTGATTCAGCAGTTGTTAACCCCTTCGGCTCTGTGGGAAATGGAGCATTCATGGGAAACTCACGCACGATCATCATGACGGGTTGTTCGTCGGCATAACACCAAATGAAACGCAGGGCATTGGCCCACAATGTTCCTGGTTGTTCTTGGATCATGTTTCTCAAAGGATCTTCGGAGTCGATTATGGTTGAGGGTGTGCGAGTGGAGATCAAGAAGATATCGCCAGGCAAGGCGCGTTGGTACCAACGATTAATTTCATTGGTGTTGCTCATCAACGTTTGGCCTAAGCCTATGGCACCGCACAGCGAAATGATTAAGAAGCCCGCGTTCAGTGCTGTGCGTTCTGGGCGGCGAATGAGTTGGTGTTTCGCCATGTCGATCGATAGACCATTTTTGGATTGCGCGAGTCGATCTAGGATCCAAATCAGAGGGATCAAGCCTGCCGGCAAAAGCAACAAGTACGATATGAGGGCCAGTAAGCCCGCAGCGACACCCCATTGGGCATCGAGATATTCTTGCTGAACCAAGATCAGACCGGCCACTGCGACCCACCACAAAAATCCGCCGGCAAGAATGGACCGCCATGGCATTTTGGCTGCCCCTGCCGTAGGTGGTTCGCGAAAACTCTCTAACGGCGAGACGTTATTCTGTTGCCGCTCCGCCACCCATACGACGAGCAGCGTTAACGAGGGAAGGAAAACAGAGATTGCGAGCAGTGCCAGCCATGGCAACGAAAACCCAGCAGGCGTAGCTTGCAATACAGCAGCAAGTGCAATTCCCATTCCATAACCAATGCCGCAGCCCGCTAGCAGACCAAAGAAAACGCCGAGCAAGCTGATCAAAAATGCTTCCAGCAAGATCGCACGCCGAATCTGACTCGGCAAAGCGCCAACACATTTGAGAATGGCGAAATAAGGTCGGCGCTCTGTTAAGTTCATGCGAGTGGTGTTGAGTAGAATATAGGCAGCCATGGCAACCGCAAGAGCGCTGGCAAAGGAGAGGCCCAATTCGGTCGATTTTAACAGGTCGTCCGCAACTCCTACTGTGTTCGTACGTTCTTTGATCTTCAATGAAGAAGCTACTGTTGCCTTCAGTTTGGCTTCGGTACGACTTCTGGTTTCTGCAGTATCATCGGGCAAAAAGATTCGACAGCGATCGACTTTGCCGGGAACTGCTGCAACCTCTTGCAACCACTTTAAATCAACGATGATGCCGTGTTCATTGACAATCGAATTCCATTCACGCACTGGAATGATGGCTTTAACGGTCAATTTCTTAAATCCGCGACGAAACAAACATTGAATCGTATCGCCTTCTTCAACATCAAGGCTGGTGGCGACGAGCGCAGAGATCCAGCACTCACCAGTTTGTGGTATTGATTCGGCGCCCAAAGTGAAATTGCGTAACGTGAATTCGCGCGTCTTCTCGCTCATGGTACTGAACGGCATTCCGAGCGCCAGGCCACGGCTTTTATTGGTTGAGTTACGAAGAATCGTACCACGCACCAACGTCGGTAGGGCCGGTTGCCATTGGTCATCCGCCATTAACTTATCTAGGAGTTCGAGTTGGAATCGATCTCCTTCGGCGTTGACGATGTCGAGTGAGGGTAAACCTTTCACAGCGCTATTCAGGGCTTGAAAGGCCATTCTCGCGTTATGCGAAGCGACGAAGACAGAGACCAATGTGGCCGTCGATAGGATTAAACTGATTAACGTCAAAAAGAAACGTGCAGGGCGTTGACGCCAATGCTGCCACAATACCGCAAACATCGTCGTTCCCCTTAGTTCGCTGTATGAGCTTTGGCTTGAACGGTTGTTGTGGGGGATGAATCCGCAACAATTCGACCATCACGCATCTTTACAATTCGATCTGCCGCTGCAGCGACACCCGCATCGTGGGTAACAATCACTAGTGTTTGCTGAGACTCAACAACAAGCTTTCTAAACAGTTCGATAACCCGTTCGCCATTGATGGAGTCAAGTGCTCCCGTAGGCTCATCTGCCAAGACAATGGCGGGGGACATTACCAATGATCGCGCGATCGCAACGCGTTGGGCTTCGCCGCCAGATAACTCTCCAGGGCGATTCAGTCCCTTCCCTTCCATACCCACCGCAGCCAAAGCTGCGAATGCTCGCGGACGCGCATCGGGAAGTTGAATACCATCCAACCTCATCGGCACCATAACATTTTCCAGTGCCGTGAGCATGGGAAGTAAATGTACCTTTTGGAACACAAACCCAATCCTTCGGCGGCGGAGCAATGTTTGATCGATCTCGTTTAACTTTGAGATTGAATTACCTTCCAAAAGGACATCGCCTTCGTCCGGTTTATCAAGCCCACCCAACAGATGCAGCAACGTACTTTTGCCGCAGCCCGACGGACCAACGATGGCAACAAATTCGCCTCGATGGATGTCAACACTTACGTCGGATAACGCTAGGTGCGAAACACTCCCTGAATGATACGTCTTCGAGACGTTTATGGCTCGCAAAAGAGGTTCCATCTTTGTTGCTGTGGCCGCCTTGTTGTGTGTGCTGACGAGTATAACAGTGCGTTGCAACAGGCAGCTGCGCATTAGCCATCATGGCTAATCGCGACCGACGACCTGACGATCGCCAACCCAATTGGGCTCCGACGATCGAACTTACAACGACCTAAGTTGGCTTCATATGATACCGATTATCGCTCGGAATGTGGGAATCTGGACGGTTGTGCGCTAGGGAGAGGAAGAGCCAAGCATTGCAGACTACTTCTTTTGGTGAAATCCACCCTTTTGCACGGTATCCGCCTCGTATTTTTATTGACAAAATTCTTCCTTTTGTGAATGATTCACCTATGTGAATAGAAGTTCACGTGGATTTGGTTTCTGGCACGACGGTTCGTTTTCCACTGGGTGAATCGCAATGGTCGGATTGCGAAAAGCCTGTTCGCTGTTGCTGGTAGCTTGGGTTGGCCTCAGCCCAATGGTGCTATCCTGGCATCGCGCGCTTGCTCATCCCCATGGTTCGATGGCGTGTGGTACCAGTTCTGAGCAATGCTGCGTTACCTCAAGCAGCATTGACAGTCTGACGGAATGTCCATTCAATCGCGACATCACAAATTCCGGAACTGTTTCAGCGGCTGCGATTCTTCCAGACTGCGGTCAAGATTGCAGCAACTCAACATGCCCATCAGACGGCTCTGATTCCGATCATTCTTGCCCTGTGTGCGAAATGTTATTGCACGACGATATTCTCATCGTGCAATGGTATGTCGTCCCCTTCTCTACACAAATGGTTCAAGCGGTTGCCGAACCGGAACCTATTTCGATTTCTCTTGATGTTCCCAACTACTGGAGTGTGCGCGGGCCACCGTGTTTTGCCTAACTCGTTTTAGGTTCTTCACTATCTGTCCGTACTTTCAGTAGGATTCTGTGTCATGACATCCATTCGCCGCTTCGGTCAAGCTGGCTTTACCCTCGTAGAACTTTTGGTCGTAATTGCCATTATCGGCATTCTCGTAGGCTTGTTGTTGCCCGCCGTTCAGGCTGCTCGAGAAGCTGCCCGACGTATGCAATGTTCCAACAACGTGCGTCAAATCGGTTTAGCACTGCACAATTATGAATCTGCCCACAAGAAGTTCCCTCCTGGTTGGATCGCCAATGATCCCGATGGTGAGCCAGGCTGGGGATGGGGAACTGCGTTGCTTCCGTTCTTGGAGCAAAATAACGTCTACCAACAGCTCGATCTCAATGTTGAAATCATCGCGACCCAAAACATGCCGATGATTGAAACGGTTATTCCGACGTATATTTGTCCTTCCGATCCAGGCTCTGCGGTTTTCCAAATCGCCGAATCAAGCGGCGGTCATACTCATATTCGCTCGCCGAAGAATTTCTATTTCGATGATGACGAGCCACACAATGTCGATGAAGGGAACAAACTCTTCCCGATCGCCAAGAGCAATTACGTTGGTGTTTTTGGAACGGGCGAAGTTGATGAGAGCCCCTACAATAGCGATGGTGCGTTTTGGGGCAACAGTCGTGTTCGCATGCAAGATTTCGTCGACGGCACCAGCAATACAATTGTGATCGGAGAAAGAAGCTCGCGACTTGGTGGTTCGCTGTGGCACGGTGTCATTCCCGAAGCTAACGCTTCGTTCGCGCGCATCGTAGGTTCAACCGACCACGTCCCCAATTCACCTGTCGGTCATTACGATGACTTCAGTAGCTTTCACGCAACCGGCGCGAACTTCATCATGGGAGATTGCTCGGTCCGCTTGATCCCAGATACGATCGATGAAACCGTTTATCGCGCTATGGCCACACGTCAGGGTGGTGAAGCTGTATCACTGCCAGATTGATACGCTGTTTGAAGAAATGGTTTAGTTATTGAAACCTTGCAGCGCATCGAAGATGAGCTGCAAGGCTTTCTTTTTGGGATAACAAACTTTGGGATGGTTACGAGAGCAAGTCACGAATGTAGCTCTTGATCTCGGTCATGTTGTTGGGAGGCGTTGGTCCAACAACTACCGCGCCTTCTTGCGATGGATTCTGTAAGCCATGACTCCCACGCACCAGAGTGGCATCGAGTGGGATCACATCCATCTTATACCGAAAACCCAGTTTCTTTTGCGCCAACCGCCACATCGCTCGCGGCATTGATGTCATAAACAACTCAACAGGGTCGTATCCTGGTTTGCGATGTATGTCGACTGTTGGAGCAAAATCGGGGGCTCTACGATCATCCAACCAGTAGTAATACGTGAACCAAGCGTTGGTATCCGACAACGCAATCCATTCGCCTGAACGTGGATGATCGAGTTCCAAGTCTGCAGGGTTTACGACAGCTTGAATGCCGGGGACGGCTTGCAGCAGTTTGCGAACCGCTTCACGATTGTTGGAGTCGCGAACGTAAATGTGAGCCACTTGATGGTCCGAAACAGCGAATGCAGCTGACTCGCCAGGTAAGAGCATTTCACCAAATGGCCCATCGCGAACATCCAGATATCCCGCATCGCGAAGAACACGATTGATATGGATTGGGTGTGACACAGGAACGAGACCATATTCGGATACCACGACCGGTTGTGCATTGATGTCTTGGCAAGCTTCCAAGATGATTTTCACACATCGGTCAACTTCGGCAACTCGTGCAGGCAGATGGTTTTCAAGCCGCTGAAAATCGTAGTCGAGGTGTGGCAGGTAGACCATGGTAAGTTGCGGCTGGTTCTGCCGCATTACCATGGCAGTGGCTTTGGCAATCCATTCCGAACTTGGTAATCCTGCCTTGGGGCCCCAAAAAGCGTGGAAGGGAAACGGGCCAAGTTTATGAGTGAGGTTACAGTCTGTACGATCCAGAATGTCAAAAACCTTGGAGCCATCGCAACCATAATGGGGTTTCGGTGTCGCGCTCCAGCGAACCGGAGCATTTTGGTTGAACCACCAAAACATCTTGGCTGTTTCATAGCCTTCGTATAATTTCTCGCCTTGAACTAACGAGTTGGCTTGTTGCCAAAACCGAATTTCTGCTGTGTCTTTGAAATACCAGCCATTTCCTACGATTCCATGCTGACGTGGTGTCTGTCCCGTCAGCATGGTCGCTTGCGAGGTGCACGTGACAGCAGGCACTGGGCCCTTTAATGGATTTGAAGCTCCAATCGCCGAAATATTGGGAGCATGCGGTAGTAACTTGGGTGTTAATCCCACCACGTTAATCAGACAGACCTTGCCCATGACGTTCTTTGTTTCTAAAGTCCAATTACCACGATCACTAGGGGAAGATAGAATCTTCCTTCATGGTATCATCTCTCGGAAGATGTCGCGACCCAGTAAGGACGCTGGGATGTCGATGTCCTGGTTTTGTTTATGTTCGATAGCTAAAGTTGTGCTCAAATGAATGATCAGCAATTGATTGATTTGCTAACCCATGATTCGGTCCGGTACCGTTCGGCTGCCCTGGACCTGTTGGCATCAAGCTATTGCAACGCGCCCGCGATGTTAGGTGCGATTCTCGACGCCTGGGATCGATTTGGGGTCAGTGAGGCTTACCCCGAGTTCGCACAGGTCACTCATTTGCCTGTGCATCATCAGTACATCGCTAATATTTTGGAACGTTCTTTCCACATGGTTGAGGGAAGGAAACTGGTCGATCCCATCTGTCGTTGCGCAGGAAAAATTGTAGAAGCTTTAGTCTTGTTGCCCGCGGAGCAATTAGGTGAATTTCTGCCAGAAATCGAACGGTTGAAATCGACTTCTAAAATCTTTTTTCGCATCGAACTGCATGATCTCAAGCGACGTCTCGCATTGACCGAACTTAGTGACGATGAGCTTAAAGATCATTTTGAACCGATTTGGAATGGAACTTCTGATGTGCAGGTCCAGACGGATGCAGTACATGCGTTGGAGATATTGCATGGACGTGGTGTCGCTGAGGAGGTAATTCGACGATGCTTGTCTCCATCTGAGGATTGGGAACAAGATGCGGGACCACGCTTGTCCATTGCTTTACAGGTTGCATCGCGACATGCATTTCTAGGCTTCGAAGATATGCTGGCCGTTCACATACAACATTTACAGGCTACGGTGGCCGCCACAGCTTGTATTGCGTTGGCCCGCTGTCGTAGTCGCGATGCCGTGTTTGCGATTGTGGAACGATTCGCCCATGAAAATCCGACAACACAACTGCGGATGACCGATGTGTTGGGGCGATTACGTGTGCCTGGAGCCTCGGTTCGAATTCAAGAGCTACGAGAAGCCTGTAAGGATCCCAAGATCTGTGATGCCTTGAATTTGGCTCAGATTCTGCATTTTGATTTTGGGCAAATCGACAATTGGATGGAAGCTCTGTTTGTGCTCAGCGATCCGATCCTTAAACGGTATCGGCATTTAGTCGAGTTGGCTCTACCGCTGTCTGAATTTCAGCCGGAAGGCGTCCGTAGGCATGTTGAAGAAGCGCTGAGAATTCGGGCTTAAAGCGAAATATCTACGGTATTCTGCGCCGCGCGTTGACACGCCCCCATCGCCCCGAATATTCTGCTAGAACTCCTACGTCGGTATTTCCTTCCTACCCTCCCCTCCCACCTGTAAGGATCGAAGGCTCGTGGCTATTCTCTTTTGGATGTTGTTTTCAATTGTGCCGGAAGATTGGTCGCAATTTCGTGGCCCTAAATCCGACGGCCATGTTCTCTACAAAAACATGCCGGAAAAGTGGTCCGATCAGACTCCAGTTGCCTGGAAGGTATCGGTCCCAGGGCTCGGTTGGTCGTCGCCCGTTATTGTTGATGGCAAGGTGTATTTGACCACGGCGGTACCAGAAGGTGAGGGGCTGTCGTTACGAACACTCTGCCTGGATGCGACTTCGGGAAAAGTGATTTGGGATCAAGAAGTTCGCAAGGTGACAGCGGCTCCAAAAATTCATGCGAAGAACAGTCACGCGAGCCCAACGCCCATTGTGGTTGAGGGTTCGCTTTTCGTGCATTATGGCGCCTTGGGGATGGCTCGCTTAAAACAGAGCGATGGCAGTATCGAATGGCTCTGCACAGAACTGGATTATCCACCCATGCACGGCTCAGGAGGCTCTCCATTCTTGGCCGATGGAAAGCTTGTAGTTGTGTGTGATGGTAGCGTCAGACCGTTTGTCGCAGCCGTGGATGCCAAAACGGGCAAGGTCGTGTGGAAAACATTCCGATCTGTGGAGGCTCGAATTAGTCATTCGTTTGTGACACCTTTAGTCGCTGAAGTCGACGGCAAAAAACAAGTTTTGGCCCCAGGCCCCGATCACTTTGCCGCTTATGATTTGGAAACAGGTAAGGAAGTATGGATTATCAAAGCCCCAGGTTGGTCGGTGGTTCCACAGCCCATCGTGACTCATGGGATGGTGATCTACAATCATGACTACGACAATCCCGAACTGATCGCTGCGAAGCTGGGTGGCACAGGAGATGTTACCGAAACAAACATCGTGTGGAGGCTTAAGCGGGGGGCACCAAGCACTCCCACGCCTTTGTTGGTTGGCGAAGAACTCTATTTTGTTTCCGATAACGGCATCGCATCCTGTGTCAACGTTCTCACCGGCGAAAAGTATTGGACGGAGCGGCTCGGCGGCGATTTTTCCGCATCCCCTTTGCTCATCAACGGCAACATTCTATTTCTGGATGAAAACGGAAAAGCGACTTGGGTAAAAGCCTCGAAGTCCTTTGAAATCTTGGGAACCAATGAAATAACGGGCCGTACGCTGGCGACTCCTGGTTTTGGTCAAGATGCTATGTATTTGCGTACCGACGAATCGCTCATCAAATATGCACGCCCCGAAGGATTACACCGATGAAAAATGTTTTGACGTTAGGGTTTGGTCTGTTGTGCTGGAGCGTCTTGAGTTGGAATGTCGTCGCGCAAGAGAAACACTTGCCCCGCGCGACACCCGAATCGCAGGGGATTTCTTCGGCTGCCATTACCGAATTCATTCGGACTGCGGACAAGGATGTAAATTCCATGCATAGCTTCATGCTGGTTCGTCATGGCAAGGTCGTCGCTGAAGCATGGTGGGAACCTGAGTCGCCAGAAAAGCCTCATGTATTGTGGTCTTTAAGCAAGAGTTTTACTTCGACGGCGGTAGGTTTAGCAGTTCAAGAAGGCAAATTGAGCGTCGACGATGAGGTCTTAAAATTCTTTCCCGATCGAGTTCCCAAAGATGCCTCTGCCAACTTGAAGGCAATGCGCGTCAAAGATCTATTGACGATGGCAACAGGGCACCAAGATGAAGTCCCTCTGCGTGATGAAAAAGATTGGATCAACGCATTTTTGAAACATCCAGTTCCCCATAAGCCAGGCACGCATTTCAAATACAACACTCCAGCGACTTTTATGCAATCTGCGATTGTGCAAAAAGTGACGGGGGAGAAAGTGGTTGATTATTTGCAATCGAGATTGTTTGCTCCCTTAGGAATTGATGCTCCGAAATGGGACGAAAATCCGCAAGGTATTTCGATTGGCGGGTATGGACTCTATTTGAAGACAGAAGACATCGCCAAGTTTGGGCAGCTTTATCTGCAAAAAGGAAATTGGAATGGGAAGCAATTGATTCCTGAGTCTTGGGTTACGGCAGCGACATCGAAGCAAGTGTCAAACGGTTCCGGTCCCAACAGTGATTGGGAGCAAGGTTATGGATTTCAATTTTGGCGCTGCCGACATGGTGCCTTTCGCGGCGACGGCAAAGATGGACAATTTTGCGTCGTGTTGCCCGAACAAGATGCCGTGGTCGTCATGACCGCCAACAGCACCAACCTTCAAGGGCAGTTGAATGTCGTTTGGGATAAGTTGCTGACGGCGTTCGAAGATAAACCGCTTGCAGAAAATCCGACCGCAGTTGAAGAACTAAAGAAACTAACAAGCGAATTGAAAGCGAAACGATAGTTCGAGCGCTGTGGAGTGGGAGCGGAGCGACATTAGCCGAATTGCCTTAGCCACGGTTTTACCGTTCCAACGGTACACGGTAGATCATTGTCTAGACGCCTTTGCGCGCTGGGGCGGCGCATGGCGAGCGGTGTGGAATGCTGGTACCAATGGCGAACCGAACATATGATCCCCTAGCCTTCGCTCCGCTGCGGCAACGGGCTAAACGAAGCGCTGCGGCTATGGGCATACGAAATGCTTCTATTTGGTGTACCAATCGTGCCCCTTGACGATTTTGGCAAATTCTTCCAGGTCAGAAAAATCTCGATTCCAAGTGGTATACATCACCCCGTCGACCGTGTTGATTTTCTCCTCAACAACGGTATCTAACCAACGAATGATCTGATCGGGCTTCGCATCGTAATAGCCCGCGATGATCTGCAAATGGCCACGCTGCGCAAAATGTTTTGCGCTCTCAGCTCGTTTGCCAAAATTCCAGTTTACCACCATGACTTCTGCTGGTACTTCAGCGCCTTTTAGCGAGCCGTTGACCAAATAATAGTTGTCCACGGCATTGTGAAAGGGATCGAACATGTCGCTCCAGACCAGGATGCGTCCTCGCGATGACTTGGCACGGATCTGCTCGCTGCAATGTTTGGCATTGTGCGTCAATATGTCGGCAGGACTGGAACCTGGCGGAAGCTGCGCGATGTTCGACTCGGTCCAACCCATCACCCGGTATTCGTCGTGTGACATCATAAAGTCGGCCTCAGGGAATAGCGCAGTCATGCGCGATATCTGATCGTCCAAAAGATTTTGGAATTCTTGATCGTTGGCAGCCGCACATACTTGGCCATCGTAAACAATGTGCGTGTGATAATACGACACTCGCAATTCGGTTCCATTGGCCAACGGCTTCTTAAGTTTGATCGCGGGAGTTGCGTGCCAGACTTCATATTCGCCCGCATACGGAACCATACCCAATTTTGGATCGCTCCATTTTTCAAAATCAACGTTCTCTTGAAGTCGCCGACGTTCGCCATTCTCTAAGATCTGATAGACGGTTACCGGAGTTGTGTCGCGACGAAGCAAGTTGACCGCGCCGCATTCTTCTAGCTTAGGTTCAGCGATCCAAAGTTCCCCTTTTTTTGCACCCCATGCGCCAATATAAATGGATACCTCTGTGTGCTCCAATGAATTGAAGGTGATGTGATGTTCCCGCCAATCTTGTGTCGGTTTGGTTCCTAAGTTTGTATAGCTCAGGCTTCGGCCATTCCCAGTGAGGGCTTTGATTTCCACAGGCGTATCAAAACCTTCCGTCTTAACGCGAACCGATACGTGATAATGACGGTTGGGTTTTAGTTTGAGCTTCTTCGACAAGCGTATGTTGTCCGAATGCGGCGGCTTGGAATGGAGAACATTGTCTTCCAGCTTCAACGACTCGTCGATGAAGTTCCATTTAGCTCGATCTGTAAGACTAGGAAGTCCTGCGTCCAATTCTGAAACGCTCTGGGCATATCCATTTTGCACTCGATACAGAGCATCGCGAACGGGTAAACCCTCGGCAAGGTTAGGATTCAGCGAAAGTATATCGTTTGAATATCCGACAGAACAAATGGCCGGCACGAGCGTAAGTTTTAGCTCTTTGGCCCGCTTTTGAACTTGCGCGACATGGTCAAAGTACCGCTGATCTAGTTCGGCCAAACGCGAAAACTTCGAATCGGCTAATAGGAAGTGCGTATAACCGACTTTGGAAGCTCGCTCCATAAGCCCAATAAGCCGATTGACTTCTTGCGGAACAAGCAGATTGACCTGTGTGTACACCCACAGTTCTTTCGCTTGAGCGATAGTTTGGGCAAACAACAAGCTGAAGACCAAGAACGCAATTTGCAAAAGTTGTTTATACATCACGGCTTATCCCATTCTTGTGATATGTACCTTCGACCATGAATCTCTTCTCTTCTCTCTTCTCTCCTTACTCCTTACTATCTTCTCCTCACTCGCGCAGCGCCGCGTAGGGATCTGCGAATGCCCCAAAGGCCTTCAATCCTCCGTCGACGCTCAAGTCGGTGGCGGTGACGAAAGAGGCATCAGAACTCGACAACCACAGAACTGCGCAGGCGATTTCTTCGGGGCGCCCGATTCGACCCAACGGATGACGATTCGCTAACTCTCGCTCGCCACCTTGAGCTTCAAGACTTGCACGAACCAAAGGTGTATCGATGGCACCTGGCGAGACACTGACAACTCGTATTCCTTCGCGGGCATATTCAACGCCCCACTGCATCGCCTGCAAAATGTTGGCAGCCTTAATGGGACCGTAGACGGGAACTTGTCGCGCCGTTCGATGACCTTGGCCACTGGATATGTTGATGACAACACCGCTCTGCTGCTGACGCATCACTTTGAGCGAATGTTTCGCCATAAACAGGTAGCCCGATAAATTGATCGACAGCATGCGTTCGTAACTCGTCCGGTCGACATCTTCGACTCGGACATACGAAGAGGGAGGTTGGATGGCCGCATTGTTGACGAGGACGTCAAGACCGCCAAAAGTTGAGACAACCCAGGCGACGAGTTCTTGGCATTGATCTTCAGACGCTACATCAACTTGTCTGAAGTGAACCGCAGTTGGTAAAGAGTTCGCCAGTCTGGTATCGATATCGGCCACAACTACGGTTGCACCACTTTGAGCGAATTGATCTGCAATCGCTCGACCTATTCCATTGCAACCACCCGTTACAATAACGACACGCCCATCATTGCGATATTGAACTGTGCCGCTGGGACGTGAGTTTTGTAAAGTCAAGCTGGGCCTCCCGCACTCGATAGGTTTCGAAGTTGACGTTCGGCCCATTGTGAGCACAAATGACGACTAATTTCAACCGATCAACTCGGGAATTGGCTTGCCATGATCAACGATCGGTGTTGGGCGACCGTTAAAATCCTTGATAAACGTGGTCGATGCATCGATTCCCAAATGATGATAAATCGTTGATAAGAAATCACCGGCCGAACAGGCTCGTTCGATCGGATCTTCACCTCGTTTATCGGTTGCACCAATAACTTGGCCTGTCCGGATACCGCCACCTGCCCAGATGTTGGAAAACGCCCTCGGCCAATGGTCGCGACCCGGCTGTATCGTACCGGCCGGCGCACTTGCATTACCTGCACCGGTGCTTGGCGAATACTCGATCTTTGGAGTTCGCCCGAACTCGCCTGTAACCACTACCAATACACGCTTGTCCAAGCCGCGTTCATAGATATCTTCAATCAAAGCAGTAACGGCTTGATCGTAGGCTTCCGCGCGAAACCGCAAAGCATCAAACACATGATGATTCACCGCATGATCATCCCAGTTACCTACACGTCCGCATAGTTGGCCACTTAAACTGGTCGTCATAACTTCAACACCCGCTTCAACCAAGCGACGCGCCAATAGAAGCTGTTGTCCCCATGCATTACGACCATAGCGATCTCTGGTCTTGTCGTCTTCTTTGGTTAAATCAAAGGCCTCTTTGGTAGCCGGGCTTGTAAGCAGCGACATCGCCTGAGCTTCAAATTGGTCGAGAGCACCTAACTCACCATACCGATCAAAAGCGCGTGACAAAGTATCGAGATTTTGTCGTAAGGTAGAGCGGCGTTGCAAGCGTTGCACTTCGTTGGAATCGGTTAATCCGATATTGGGTACATGAAACTGAGGTGCACTTGGGTCACCGGTCACCGTGAAAGGGGAATAGGCTTCGCCCAAATAGGCTGGGCCATTGTATTCGAGTGGTGGATTGATACCGACATAACGAGGCAAAGGATTGGTTCGTTCTCCTTGCTGAGATCGCAAAAAGTTGGTAACGGTCATCCAGTCAGGGTACTTTGGCTTGGGTTTATCGCGGGTATCTGGATCACCCGAGAGCATTTGCATCGAGCCTGCTGGATGACCAGGGGCTGTTTGACGCATCGATCGCAAGACAGTGAATTTGT
>Ga0075158_10000894_pt1 | contig 23380 bp, 49 predicted proteins | sample JI91814BDNA_FD_70968 | JGI IMG/M metagenome (GOLD analysis project Ga0075158, IMG submission 70968) | Wastewater effluent complex algal communities from Wisconsin, to seasonally profile nutrient transformation and Carbon sequestration -... | ecosystem: Engineered > WWTP > Effluent > Algae... | reverse complement strand
GATTGATTGTTCGATTTTCAAAAGCTTCCCCGATTTTTGAAGCGTCTACAAAACTTCGTCCTTGTTTTTCGAAACCTAAATGTTTAATAATTGGTTTTAGTCCATAACTGGGAAATTCTCGACCAATATCATATTTAAGACTTAAGAAAAAAGTATCAACAATTTCTCGACCAGTAATTCGAACATTATGGTAATCATATTGTTGAGAGCCATCTTTTCGAAATTTAGATGTTTTTTCAGCAAATTCCATAGCTGAACCGTCTCGACCTAAAAGCATATTTCCGGCCACATTCGCGAGATAAGGCAAATCGTAACTCAGAATATTATGTCCAGTGATTATGCTTGGGTCAACTTCTTGTACCCATTTGGTCCATTCAGTAATCATGTCTTGTTGGTTAGTGTAATCTTCAAGACTAAATAACTTATTAGTAATATTACCTTGATGGTCCCGAAATGTATTTGAAATGATATACACTTCAGAAGTTTCATCCATTTTAAGACCCGAAGTCTCAATATCAAAAGATAAAATTGAAATATCTTGAACTTTACGATTTTTAAAATATGTTGTACCATATATTAATGTAAGAGTTTCTTCAATAGATCGAGGCATCCATAATTCACGAATAAAATTTTGTTGAGCTAAAAGAAATTTTTCACAAGTAGTTGTAGTAATGTATTTATAGTGTTGATCTCCGGTCAATCGCTCCGAATACGGTTTAATCTTTTGTGCTGAAAGAACCCAAGGAGAATAATCAAATTTTTCTAATTCGATTTGTCCATTTAAATGTTGCTTATAAATATAAGCCATATCATTTTTAACAGTAATATTAACAATTCCTTCTGTGTCATCGGCTCCAAAAATTAATTTTTTAGTATTATTTTCCAAATTGAACCTCGTATATTTTTTTAATCCAATTTAAAAAATCAGATTTACTTAAATCTCTTTTCGCTAAATTACACGTTGTACAACACGATACACAATTATTAATATTATAATTATCGGAACTATCAACTCGATCTATTCCATTCACTTTAATCCAATTTCTCTCAATCAATTTTTCAGTTCCATCGCGTTTATGATAAACATATGGATTATATGGTTTTGGGTCCATTCCACAATAATAACAATTTTGTTGAATTAGAATTTTAAATTCTTCTTTATCTAAATTAAATTGAATATTTCGCCTTTTAGCTCCTTCTCGATATTTTGAATAATAAGTATTAAAACTTACCTCGCCAGGAAATAATCGATTTTTAAATTTTTCCGCTTGACAACCACAAGAAGGTTTCCAACTAGCTTTTTCTGTTAAACATGACGAAGATAATTCTTTAGTATTTCCACAATCACATTGACATAAATAAATTCCATTTTTTTGTTTTGAAAATTTATTTGTATGCGAAATGACCGTTAAAAATCCGACTTTTCGACCAATTAAGTCATATTTTGGTTTTCGTCTTTTGATCATATATAATCTCTCAAGTAAACTTGTCGTACATTATCTAAATTCAATTTTTGACAATGTTCACATTCATGATAAAATTCCCAACCTGGACCGTAAGTATAATCCCAAAATCGATGCTTTTTTTCAACAAATTTATGATAATTGAAAAAACATTTGATTTTATTCATTTTCAGGCTCCCATTCAGGTAATCCTAAATCAAGATCATAAACAGTACGACCTGGCTCGATTGGAGGAATCATCCCTGCTTTTTCAATGATAGCTAATAAATCGCTCATATCTACATAAACTTCACCAGTAATCAAATCTGTATTATCTGCTTTATGGTCATTCATTATTTGAACCATTTGACTACGTTTCAATGTACCTCCTCATCATTTTCAGGATAATCTTCCATCATTAGATCAGTCGTTATCAAAAGTTCAATCATTGGTGCAATATCGTGCTGAATAACGCGAGTTATAGTCCCGTCGGGTAATCCTAGATAAAGAAAATCTGCGTCAATATCGACAATATATGCTTGTATCATAGCTGATACTGTAATTTCTTGTCCATCTTCATTGACTGTCGTCACATTCATATCTCTTAAGTATATGATAACTTCCGAATCTAGGAAATTATCTCGTAATCTCTTTAGTGCTTTTGGTGTAATGGACATTAGATATCATCAAATTTAGGTTTTTTAGTATAAGTAGAGGGAGCAAATTCATCAGCTTTAGCTTCGGCGATTCGAGATCGAAGATCTTTTAACTCACGTCGTTCTTCAATAGTCAAATCATTCATTTCGCCCGAAACACCATTCCAACCAAAATCTAATTGACATAATCCGCCCATATTATTCTTAACAACCGAAATAGTGGCAAATTTATCATTAGTCATATCTTTTGGGTCATAACCGGGTCTTGAAAGAGTCAAAATTACTCGACTATCTTGTTCAATAACACTGGCTCCTTTAATCTTGCGATAAGAAGTTAGTTCTTCTCGCGGATCTCCAGCAGATTTCTGGGGTTGAACGAGTAATAATACCGTTGTATGGTATTTTTTTGCGATATCTGATAGACGACTTGCAACATAAGCCGAATTCGCTGTTGAATCAGAAAATGGACCACGCATTTTTTCCAAGTAGTCTACAACAACAAGTTTGACTTCTTTGCCTTTTTCAATCTGATAAGAAACAATTTCTTTTTCAATTTCTTCAACTGTTGGGCCTGATTTAAAATTAAAATAAGCATTACTATAGTTTTTTAAGACGTTAGTATATGCATCTAGTAAGATTTCGTCTGGTTTATCTTCTTTAAACATTCCTAAAATTTTTCTCATGTCATATCCAGAATATCTCTGCAATAACCTAGAAAAAAGAAGATTTTTATACATATCTAGAGAGAAGTAGATCGTATTTTCTCCCTGTTTACTTAAGGATTCGACAAATAAATTGGCAAATGATGTTTTACCCGCTCCCGGTGCAGCTAAAAGACTAACCATCATGCCGGACGTAATTAAAACTCGTTCATCGAGGGATTTAAGTCCAGTTTTGATAGTATTCCTATCAATATTTCGAGCAAACTCTCGAAAGTCCATGCCAACATTATCAATACCAACAAGATCAGTGTTAATCTCAACATCACTGATATTAAATCGTTGACGAGTGAGGATAAGAAGTTCTTCATCTTTGCCATAAATTCCGCCCTTCCAGGTCGGGTTATATACAACGTTAATTACTTCACGCTTTAATTGATCTGATGTATAGGGAGTTTCGCCAGTACGTTTAGCTTGACGTTCAGCCGTTGCTTCTAACAAACTTAATGCGTGATCGGCACTAAAACCTTGATTTTTATACGTTGCACCAAGAATCATGAAGGCGGTATTGCGTTCACCCTTGTCAATACTTTCGCTGCCATAAAAAAAGCCTTCTTGAAGAGCGTAACGTTCTTTGGCCATCCATTTTGGGCATTTGCTAAAATCAATATCGCCAGTATTAAAAATTAAGGTCTCAACTAAATCTGATGAAGTCACTTTTCGGTATTCTTTAGTTTTAAGTTCAAGAATCTGCGGTGGAGGTGTGATTTTATAGTTTTCATCCCGAAATAAATCTTGATCGTATTCGCCAACAACATCTTCAATTGCATTTGAACTAATTTGTTCCATATGCCAAGAAGTTAAATCGCTAATAGTCAAAGGAATTTTGTGTAATCCAGTTTTAGGATGTTTTGTAAATGGTGCTCTAACAATACGAGCTTCGTCATTAATGCGATGATCGAAACTTTTAAGATCTCCGGCAAGATTTGCAACAATGTTATAAAATTCTTGTCTTGCAAAACTCTGATCAGTAAAAAGTTCAACGTGAAATCCTTTATTACCAGAAAAATAAACCCGAATTTTATTCTCGGGAACTCCTTTTTCAACTAAGCGACCACATAATTGAATTGCATCTCGGCGCGCATTTTCAATATTTTGACTATCATCAAAATCAAATAATAATTTAGGAGTTGTGACATCTTTAATGCCAGCTACAGAATTAGTTTTTTTAAATTGTTCGTAGTGGCGATCTTCGTACCTATAGAGAGAAACATATTGATCAATTTTGGGATTTTTTTTGATTAATTTAGCTATATTTTCAGTGACCGGGACCAATTCACTTGTTTGATTTGAAAGTCCTTTAGCAAGCCTAATATACTGCATCATTCAACATCCATCCTTGGAGATTTTTGACCTTTATTAACTATAACATAGGATTAAATAAAAGTCAAGTCAAAAAAGAAAACCCCCAATTAAGGAGGTTTTCGTTAGGAAAAGAAAAAGATTGACTAGATTTTTAATCTTCTTTGGGCGGGGGTACGATCAATTCATATCGGAGCCATTCGTGCTCCGCAAGTTTTTCAAGACGCTTGTCGCCTTCAGCTTCAGAAATAATACCACGTTCAACCATAGATGATACTTTTTTACGCGGATCTTCCAAACGAACAGTACGAGACTTATTAAGCGGCACTTCTTTACCGTCAACTAGAATAGTAACATTTTCTTCAAGTTTAATATAAGAACCTGATTCACCTTTGCGAAGTGTGCCTACCTTAGGCCACCCTTTAGATTTTTTTACTTCAGACATTAGTTTACTTCTTTCTCTTGAGATTCAACGACGCTATTGTCGTTGTTCATTTTTTCTTGTTGCATTTTCTCTAAATTTTGTTTTAAAAAAGATTGCAATATAGTACTTTTATATCCTTGCAATTCTTGCAAAATATTAAATAATAATTTTTCATTTTGATTAAGTAATCTGGGTTTTGATGCTCCCAGAGGGAATTCAGCAAATGCGTGTAAAACTCTAATCAAACTACCTTTACTTACAGAAGCATTCGCCATTTTTGATACATAAGGCAACAATGTTGTAAACTTTTCTGATGCTTCTTCAACTGGATCTTTTTGGACTACTACTTCATTAGAAGGTTCGGCACCAGCATCCATACCAGAATTAGCTTGTTGTTCTTTACTATCCAATGACATTTCAGTCGATGTTTCATTCATTAAATATCATCCGATGACGTAGCCGCAGCTACAGTAACGTTTTTACGAAATGACGAGCGAACTGGTGCTACTTGTTCAACAACGGTTGCTGTTGTTTCACTTTTTGCAATCGGAGTGGGCATTGGAGAATCGGCTAGACGAGTTCCTTCATCAAGTTCGTCAGCGGCAAATTGCGTCCCGTAGCCCAATAAAGCTAATGCTCGACCAATAGCGCCTGTTTCTGCTTTTTCAAGAAAATCAGGGAATCCACCAGCAGTTTCTTTTTTGTGCGCTGTAGCGACTAGCATTGGTCCTTTATCGGTCATAATATGAATTTCAGCTTGAAAGACGGCATACTCATTTTTACCTTCGCCCTGTTGAGCTTTCAACATAGTGCGAATAACTCCAGTCGGATGATCTTCTCGAAACCAAACCAAGCGATGCGCGACTTGAAGATATTCTTTGCCTTTAAGTGAAAGTAAAGGTAACTCAGTTCCTTTTGGTGTTTTAAAACTTTTACGTACAGACATTAATTACCACCTTTCGATGCGGGAGTAACCCAGCCAACAAAAAACGTTGCAATACTCAAAAGACCGAACATTCCGGCAACTTGATAAAGTTTCAAAGAAGTAACCATTGATGCTTGAAAAGTTTCACCATCAGCACCGCCTTGAGTTAAAACAGATACAATACCAATAAGTGTTGCCAAACCGGCAGATGTTGCCGAAGCTAACAAAATTTTATTTTTCATTTAATTTACCTTTTCAGTAGGGTTTTTAAAGCGTGTTTTTGATTATCGTACATCAATGCGACTTGACGTTGAATTGGTAAAATTTCTTCAATTCTGACTTGTCGAGTTGACGGATTATACTTAAAAATAATTGCTTCAAATGTTCGACCATTTGGCGATAATGTAATATCATATCCAGTATGAGTTAACTCGTCATTTGTTGATAAATTTTCACTAGAAATTGGCGCAACTTCGTTGATTAGTGGAGAATTAATTAGATTTTCTTCATTAGATTCACGAGTTTTATCTCGTTTTTCTTTAATTGCTTGCTCGGCTTTAGCTTTACGTTTTTCAAATTGATTCATTTAACATCCTTGTATGAATACCATAACATAAAATCGTATATTTGTCAAGTTATTTTTTTTGATAATAAACCAATCCTGTCAAATCTTTACCATTAGATCGACAATATGTTTTATATGAACATGGCCACGGTTGTGAACAACATCCTTCAGGATTACACTCAAAATTTCCCATCTTAATGCCTTGTAAAACATTATCATACATTTGAAACGTTTTTTCAATGAGTTTTTCGCTAATTTCTCCCGTTTTGATCTCAATGGGAACCCTCGGGAGTTTTGCTTTACGAATCTTTTTAGGAATGATGACGTATCCTGCACCATCAATCTTCAATTCTTCAGTCATCGCTTCATAATATGTAGCCAACTGTTCGCTAGTTTGAACAGAATCATCTGCATATTTAATAGAACTGGTCTTATTATCGAAAATATAGACTTTATTATCTTCGAAACGGGCACAAAAATCGATAAATCCAACAAAAGTGTGTCCATCAGAATTAGTCATTTTGATACTTTTTTGAACAAAAAGCACTTCTTTAATTCTAGGAAGAACTTGTTCGGCATATGCATCAATCATCATTAAACCTTTACGACGTAAAGATACCCATGAAGGGTCAAATGACTGTGATGAAGTTACCATTTCAAAATCTTCGTCGGTAAAAACTGACTCGTCATAATCGGACTTCGAAAATTTAATACAATTTGGCTCAGATAATTTAACTGTTTTACCATCAACTTCAGATGTTCGCCAAGCACGCAAAAATTCTTCTTGAGCTAGCGTTGGATTAATTTCTTCGTTCTTCATTTTCTGGATTAAAAGTGTATTCAGACCTAAATCGATTGCGTTACCAAAAAACAGTGGGCTGCTTAGCGTCTCGGAACGTAGACGTAAAATATAGTGTAAATAATACGCTCGGGGGGACATCTTATACTTAGATGCCGCCGAATAGCTAAGCTGAATACTCAATTTACTTAACCTTTACACATTCCGATTTTTCAACCAAGACATTCGAATAATCACCAAGCCAATCATTATTTTTTGCTTCTTTAGAAAAATCAACTAAATACTTGCTTGTAGATGAATTCATAATTTTACCTTTAGCATTAACTCTCGACTCAATACCAAATGTACAATCAGCCATACAAACTGTAACAATAATTGAACAAAATACACTAGTCATTATTTACCTCATTTTTAAGAATTTCTAGTATCTTCCATTTTTGTCTATCATAAAAAGATTCTGCGGCAATATCCGCTTGTAACTCTCGACTTGGTCCCATGTATCCAACGTCTTTAGCCAAGGGTAATTCAGATTCGATCATTACTCTGTTATATTCGTTCTCTTGTTCTTGTGTCCATGGAACTTTCATTTATACTTCTTTAATTCGAAAGATATTATTTACCGGATACCATAGATTTTTATTATCGCTCAAGACAATTCGCAGAAGCCCACCTTCGTTAAAAAAATTTTGAACATTATTAAATGTAATACTGACTGAACCGTCTTTAAATAAGATTTCAATTTGTTTCATCTTTTTTCCTTACTTCATAACCCATGAAGTCGAGGGCACCCAGAAGTCCGTAAAACCACATCCGGGCTACCCAATACTCTTGAACATTACGAGGAACTGTCTCAAACTTTTGTGTTTGAGCTAAATCGTGCATTTTTCGTAAGAAAACCGGGTTATCCTGTAACTGTTTGACCACGTTCGCGAGTTTCTTCTGTAAAAGTTACTCCAAGTTCTTTTAGCCCACGCTTAGCTTGTATTTTTAATACGGCAATATTTTTAGTATTCCCGCCGGTTGTAATCTCCGCTTGCGTTGACGCATCTAGTACGCGATACTTTTTCATACCTAAATTAAGTTCAACAACAACCTCAACCCCCGACGCTGTCGAAAAAGTGCGACGCGATACAAGAGTATCTGGTGTAACTTTTGAATAACGAATACGTTGATTAGTGCTCATTTTTACCATCCTTGGTAGTGTAATTGGCCTGAATAAAGTAATAATCCTCAGTTAACATCTTTAGAAAGGTTTTATCGCAAATAGCGAGTACTTCTTCAGGGTTTAAATTTTGAAAATGTTTAATAATTTGACTTTTAATAAGTTTGACAATAAGATCATCAAATGCGTCACGATAAGCCAATTTAAATGGTCCCGTAAAAAACGATTCTTTAACCATAAATTTTTGAACTTCAGGGGTAAACTCTTTAATTAATTCTTCTTTATTTTCAAGAAAATCAATAACATCAAATAGTTTATTTAAATCATCAATAGCAAAAGGAAAATCGATAACTTGATTATTCATAACGTCCTTGTTAAGATATACTCATCATAAGTATATTTGTAACTAATATGTCAATATAACATATTATAATGTATTTGTCAAGTTATTTTTTAGGGCAATGTTCCTGGACTATCTTCTCTTGAAATAAAACTTACTATTTCAAAACTCTCAATTGTTGCAGCAGCGTACCGATTAATACCTTCCGAAGAATCATAAAGAAGAATAATTGTCATTTGTAATTTAGAACCAAAAATATTTGATTGAACTTTAAATACTCGATTGGCAAAAAGATCATACTGTCTACCAAATAGGTTTTTAGCTGAAGCTCGTATTTTAACTAATGCTCCAACAGGATAATATATCACGGCATTCCAACGTTTACATCTTCGCGTGTACAAGGTTGATATATTGTAAAAAACGATTTATTAGCTGGCAAAAACCCAATAAGATTTTTTTGTTTATCGTACCTAGCGACCACTGGTTCCCCCAACTTTAATTCAACTATAAAAATATATCCAATATAATCTTTATACCAAGTTTGTGTAGTATAATTAGATAGTATTATTACTCGATCTCCCGGCTTAAAGTAATAATCATTCATTATTTTTAACCTTGACTTTCAATAAAATATGTGTTATGCTAACTTTCATTAGCTTTAACAGCGAGCGAAGCTTAAGCGATAGCGAGCGCATAGCTTGTATACGGGAAGAAGTGTGTTGATATTCTGGTTTACCACAACGCCAACAACGTAGTACTAACATACCTTTACGAACTTTAATATGATGTACATAATTATGACAAGTTTGAATATTTGGCACAATTTTTGCATTCATGGCAATTTAGTTTCTACATCCGAATACGGTACAATATAAACTTTTTCAAAAAAAGAATCAACAGCTTTCATCATTTTCCGCTGACCATTTGAATTTATTCTAATAATAGCGGGAATGCCGTGGAATTCCTCAACAGTCTTAATTCCGGTTTTGTAAAATTCCAATATGTCTTTAGACATCCTTTCCCATCTCGGTCCAGGTTTAAATCTTACTTTATCACCAATCTTAAACCAACTCACAACTAATCCAATAAAAATAGGATAATAGGCCGATCATTTGGATAGTCCGCTTAGTTTAAGGCCGTAGGCAAAAGCTCCAATTGATAGAGCAACGCCAGAAAAAATTAACATTGGCGCAGTGGCATAATAAAATAACCCACCAAAACTCGCTAAAACGAGCAATAAAAATGGGACCATAATCACATATCCAACTAGCTTCTTGATCATTTTCACTCCTAATCCAATAAAAATAAAGTTAACACACAAAGAACCGGAAGAAAAACTGAAATATAATCAATATTAACAAATTTATTATACCATTGTTTTTGAAAACTGATAGTATCGTCAGTGAATTTTTTCAAATCTGTCAAGAATAAAACGATTAAAAATAGTATTCCTGCTGGATAAACCAGCGGAAAACACAATCCAAATACTAATGTGGCACCCCAAGCATCAGTTTCCAAGTCTTTATTAGACTTCATTTCAGAATAGTCTAACATCCACATTTGAATCAAAAACGTCCAAGAAAAAATTGCAAATATAATCATTCCGTGCCAGTATGCGTAGCCTTCCATTACTCCGCGCAAATAATCTAAATCCACATTAATTTCCTTTTGTCATATTTCCGTTTTTAACATCTTCTACTACTTTATATCCTTTTTCAATTAAAAAGATATTTGGAGCAACCATAATCTTTGCGATATTAACGACTGCACCATAGCTATGGGCAACGAAAAAGACCAAAGATAGGATAAATCCGGCAACTTGTGCCGACTTAACCAATCGTTTAGTTTTCCCTTCTTCACTTGCCTCGCCAATCGTAGATAGAAATTTCTTAACTACGTAAAAGATAACAAAGACAACTGCAAATTTTAAAATGTCAAGAATACTTAATACAATAAATAGATTAAGGGCTTCATCCATCAATTGAGTTGTCCCTTTACCGGCTAACTCTAATACGCCTTTAATTCCTTGTAATACTGATTCACTCACGGTAACTCTCCTTCGGGAACATCTTCCCTCATATTTTTTAAATTAGCAAGAATTTTTTCTTTTGTCAACCATTTATCCCAATAACGAACTAATGAATATGGAGCAAGTGATAAATCATCATCAGGACAATTGTCACGCAAATTCGTAAAAAAAATTAGTACCCCCCTATCTTCGGGATAATATTTATACTCGTAGGCAAACTCCCCATTTGGGTCAGTAAAATGGTATAATTCGTATAGATTTCCTCGGTTGACTAATTCAAATTGGGGTTCCATTTATAAACGACCTAAATACTGAAATCCAAAGACTTCGCGGTAAAATTTGATCATCTTTTTTTTACTTTTCCAAAATCCAAATTGAAGGCCTTGAAATGTCCAAGAGAAACCAAAACGTTCAATAATAAAAATTTCGCCAGTTGCGCTCATCATTACATCTTCTTTCATACTAACTCCGCAGCATCTTCATATTCAATAAGAATTTTCTTAAAATAATGGTCTTCATACACGTGACTACCATTATTTTCAACTACGCAAATCCAATTTTTAGACCAAGCGTCAACTGGAGGAGACATAACAGTGTAAATTTGTCCGATATTCAGCTTACCTCCATATCCGTCGAACATTCCAATACATAGTATGCGATCTCCCGGTTTAAATGAATTCATATTCTTTCCAAGCAAATTGTGAGCCTTTAAAATGTCTTGGACGCAAATATGCCCATGCTAATACTTTATTTCCATTTTCATCTATAATTTCAATGACATCTCTTTTATATACTGGTCCTTCGAGATCGTCAAGTGATTTCATAACTTCATCACTCACTTCATATAATTCACCTTTAACTGGCTTATCTGAGGTCTCTCGTACAAGATGAGGCATACCATCAATATACAATGAATAATCAAGACTGGCCAGCGCAGGACCATTAAAACTAGATTTATCACCACCAAGATATTGGTCATGGAAGTAATAACCCTTCTTTAATGTTCCGTAAACAAAGACTTTATGGTTTTTCGCACTCAAGGGGGTTTTCCTCTCCAAAACATTTTGTTAACATCATACATTCAATTTTTTGATAATTCGTATTTCGATCTAGTTTAGAGACAATAATCTCACAATCTTCATTTACTATCAAACGTTCGTTTTTATTATCTCCCGGAATATCCTCAAATTCAACCAGAGCTAGGGCTGCGGGTACCACCAACAGGGGAATAAGAATGTTTATATATTTCACATTAATCCTTAATTAAATAATAAATAAAGTAATAACCAAAAGTTAAAGTTAATACCATTAATATTGGTCCGATCATCGTAAATGAACCAAATCGTTAAAACTCGGAATAGCTGCCCATTCTTCTGGACGTTTCCAATTAGAATCAAAATTCTTATTAATATAAGATTTGAGACTAGGATTTTTGCCGATCCAACCTAAAACAGATTGTTTATTATTAAGTTTAATTGAAGGAAATTGACGAACATTAACCATCTTGAGTAAAAGATTAATCCAATTCATCATTTGTTTTACATCAGTTGTTCCCTGATGTAGACGAACTTCATAAGTTTTATGTTTCGAATATGATCGCGTATTAATCGCTGTAAATCGAGAATACATATTCTGTGATGTTAAATAAGCACAGTACTGGTCATTATACTGTCTATCATCTGATACCATGGCAAACATTAAATCTTGAAATTTAATTAAATTGTCAAAAACTTGTTTTTTATCTCTATTTCGCATATCAATATGAACGTGTAAACCACAACTATCGTTAGCTTTAAACTTGCCTTTTTTCAAAAACTTACCTAGCTTAGTCATTTTTGATTTAAGCTGTTTTTCTTTAATTAAAACCCGCAATTCATAAGGATTATGATTATAAGGCGGCTCAACTGATCCATCATATCCAACTTCAACCCAAGTCTCCATATTCATATCAATTAGAAGCATCTGAACTTGTTCAGTAGTTAAACGACTAAAACATTCAATCTCAATTCCAAGATAGTTTGCGGTATCTGAGGGCTTAGTTTTGGCAAAATCTAGCGTAATATCATCTTCTTCCATAAGAGAAGATAAAGCTGGACCAAGTGTTTTAGCTCCAGCCTGAATCAACATTTTTTTCATCAAATCGCGATATTTATCATTATCAATATTTAAATTTTGAATAATATCGTCAAAACGTTCATGTTTTGACAATTGATTTACAACTTTTGTCCAAGCTCGCTTACTGAAGTTCATACCGCACTTTTCTCCTTAATATAAGTAGTTAATTCTTCAGATAATTTTAGTTTTTCTACTTGATTAAGTGTGGTCCCCATGGACCCGAATTCCAAATCTGAACCTTGGTAATCCGCAATCTTCTTTAATAGTTTTACCCATTTTGAGACAAGTGTCAAGTCACAAGTTGACTGATGAATGCGTATTTCAATTGTTTTATGCTTAAAATAGGATGATTTTGAAATGGCATCATAATGCGATTCTAAAGATTTATGGTCAACTTCATCAAAATTAGCAGTATTTAGTGGTCTACAGTATCGATTATCGCGTCGAAACTCCGAAGCCATACCAAAGAGCAATGTTTGCATACATACTAGATTATGAAACATCTTTTTAACATCACCATTTCGGGCATCTAAATGTACGTGTAAACCACATGAAGGATTAGGAATAAATTCGTCATTTGTCCCAATCAGTTGTTTTAATATTTCAAGATCTTTATCTAAATCGGACATTTTTGTTAAAAAACATAATTCAATTTGAAATGGATGAGTTGGTAAAGTTGTAATAGATGAATCATTCATAACACGTAATTTTTTATGTAAATTTAAATCTGCTATTTTAGTGGCAATTTCATCGTGCGATAAAGAACTAGCGTATTCTAATTCAATACCGATATAAGAATCTTTTGTCGTCGGTTTTTTTGGTGTTCGAGCTTGATATGTATGAAGTCGTTTTGCAATCTGCAAAATTTCTCCAGACGGTTTCCAAAGGCCAATCGGAGGATTATAGTTATATTGAAATCGATAATTATCAAAAGAAAAAACCTTAGGCATAAAATTATTTTTTTTAATCGATTGACGATATTTTTTTAATTGATCAATAAGAATTCTTTCATCCAAAGAATTATACATATATTTATTTGGAGTTGATTCATTGCCAATAAAAAACTTCACTCCTTTATAATAAAAAAAATAAAGAGTATAACCAAAAGTAGCTCGTAATTGAGTACGAAACTGTCGTTTTAGATCTTTTAAATCGGGATAAGGTTGAATTTGTGCCAGATTAGTCAAAATCTGACGACGTTTAATTAGATCTGGTTGTCTAATTTCTTTGAGAATTTTCATGACGAAATTTTAACACCAAGCACTTTTTGGACTAATTTTAAAGCCGCCAAATTAGTATTATCAGCAGCCGCTAATTTATCCATAAACTCCTGTTCCGGCTTGCTTAAGCCGCTTTTTGGCTGATGATATGTCGAAGTAAATAATTCTGAATGAGCCGATTCAAAATTTTGTTTGGTTAATTCAATTGTTTCTTCAACTTCAGTTTCTCCGGCCTTGGTTGAAGAAATTTCTACAACATTATCAGAATTATTAGAAGAGCCATATCCAGTTCCTCCCCAACCATTAGCTTCAGGATAATAATTTGATGTACGTTTTCCATTAAATTCAATTAAATTCTCTAAACGAAGTCCGGTCACTGCATCGATTCTAAGTAGAAACTCATCTTTTAATTCAACAATAGTATTCATTTGAAATCCAGTTTCGCGACCAATAGATTCTAAAATTCCACTAGTTGTTGCAAATATTGCCGTTTCAATTTCTTCACAATAAGCAACATATAAGTCCTTATTATATTTAAAAACATCCAAAACCGGAATAATGTCCCCATCAATATTGGCGGAAGTTAATACGCCAACGGCATATTGCCCACTTAAAGTTTTTGATAACTCAGCAATTCCCCAAGGATTATAATTCATCATATTTTTAACATATTCATGTAAAATAACTTCACTGTCGCAAGTTGAAGTTACTTTAGTTAAAGACATGTGATTATTAATTGTGCCGTTATGAATTAACGCAGTATCTTCTTGAGTTTTATCGTCAATAATTACGAATGGATGCGTATTCTCAATTTTTTTCATACCAACTGTGCTATTTCGAGCGTGCATTAAAATAGCAACAGTATCTTCAATAGATTCTTTTGAGATTTTACCAAATCGATCATATACTTTATCTTCCGAAGGTCTATTTTTCCATTTACCAGCTTCGCCTAGCATATCATCTAAAAACATCTGCGATTTAGTTGCTTTTGGTTGAGCGTGAATTTTAAAGGCATCGCCATTATTAAGCCACTTTTCGCCGTAAATCTTACCTTTACTAGTAATTGCTGCATAACCAATTCCATCGTTATCTAACGTAGACATAGGTTTAGATGCTACCTCAAGAATTTTTTGAACTTTCTCTTGATGTTGTTTTTTAATTCCAGCAATCATTAAAACTTTACACATTAGATTGTTCCTCGTTATTTTCGTCAATTTCATTTAAAACAGTTAAATTTAGATTACGCTGTAGTTCATTTAAAGTCAATGCTGCTCCCGAGTTAATCTCGCGTTGCGTTGTAAAAATTACATCATTAGACTGTTGAAAACGACGCACGTCTTGAGAAAAATTTACTTGCCAAGAGCAACTTTTATCTAAAATTGCCTGATAAACTTTAGAACTAATTTTAAATTTATCTTTTAATGCAGGAAGTTTAGAAATATTTTGTTTGATTTTTTTCTTGTAATTAACAATTTTAATTAAAACATCAACCCAATTTGAAATTGATTTAAAATCAACAGATCCTTCGTGCATTCGAACTTCTAGAGTTTTATGTCGAAAATATGACGCAGCATTAATCGTTTTATACCGTTCTTCTCGACTGCCGTCAAATTGAGTAGGAAATTTTTTATTTCGAACTATGCGGCAAAATTCAGTATCGTAACGACGAGGATCTACAATTGACCATAATGCATTTTCACATGAAACTAAATTATTGTAGACAACTTCTTTTGTTCGTTTACGCATATCAAAATGAACATGTAATCCGCACCGACGATCCGTAGCCGTGGCTTTAATTTGCGTCAAAATCCCAATAACTTGCTTTAAGTCTTTTTTATAACTAGATTCACGAAAAAGCATGGCTAACTCAAATCCATTTTCTCCGTCTTTTGGACGCAAAGATCCGTCTTTTTTTAGTTCTAAAAATTTATGCGTACCTGCTTGAAATAATTTATGTGCCAATTGTTCTTCAGTAATTCGAGCACAAAATTCAATTTCAATACCAATATAATTGGAATTTGTTGTTGGTTTTTTAACCTCATATAATTTAGACATATTCTTTTTAACATATGATTTTAATACTTGACCGGGAACAATAAAAGTTCGACCAAGTTCAGGTCCCCCAGAGAATTCATAAGCATCTTTACCAAAAAGACCAGTTTTAGATTTAAATTTAGTTATATTTCGGACAGTTTGTAATGCTCGTTTACAATAATGTAAAACATATTGACGAATTTCGCGATCCATAAAAAGGGATTTTTTAATTTCTACAGAAAATTTTTGAGTAGACTTAGACCAATGGTTCAATGTTATTTTGAATGTTAAAGCTAAATATTGTTTTTGTTCATATAAATCATAACCCGAATGACGTACACGTAAATTTGTAATTTTACTAACATAAATTTCCCATTCAGGAGTTCCGCGTTGGTAATTTGATAATTTTGTTTTATAAAATTTTAATTTTTCCCAATATTCTGAGGGAGTAATATTAGGTTCATTTCTAGGTACAATTTCAATTGTATGGCCCCGATATTTTATAACTCGAGTATTCATTATATACCTTCAAGCATCTTTGCTAGATAATCTCTTTCTACTTCTTGATTGTCAAGAGATTCTTTAACGTCATATAATTCTTTTAAAATAGCAGCAATGTCAGTCGATGCAAAAACCCAATGTATAACTCTACCATACTCATAAGTTTCATCAAAGACAAGAACATTATCCATAAACGCATATTTTTTCTGGATACTCCCAATAATCCAATTATCCATTGTATGGATGAATTGATTCATCGGCATTTCTTTATATTGAGTTTTCATTGATTGACCTTGCTCTTCTGGCATAATTTGTTCTAGCCAAGTAATAGGAACTTGAGATTGGTCAATTCGAGCTAAAACCTCAAAATATTTTGCCATTAATTTTAAATAATCATAATATAAGGGAACAATATCAGTATTCATAACTTGGATGACGTGTTTTAAATAATCAGCCGAATTTTCATATTTAAACATATGGTCAACAAATTTACGAATAATACGTTTTTTCGCAACTTCTTCAAGATTCATACCACGAAAAATATTATGAACATCTTCTGATGAAATTTTACCTTTAAGCCAGTCTTGAACAAAAGCAAACTCAACCATTCTAGATTCAATCTTAGGAATGTTTAAATCTTTCAACTTGATATGCAATTCATCAACGCATAGATTATATGCATCTTCAAAAATAAGGTATTTTTTCTTTACCCATTTTTGGTATTGATCAAGTCTAGGTAAATTAGGGCCTAGGGAAGGAGTTTGATTGTTCAAATGCTTTTGTGAGTTTAGTAAACTCATCGTATATATTCCTTTCAATAACCCTTTTAAAAATTGTAACGTCCACATCCAGCGTTTCATCATGAAATTCATTAGGAGCAACCAGCTGAAAATGAGTAGCAACAAGATACCTCGCCATTGGCGATAAGTTAACATATGAAATCGCAATTTCATATAATCGTTCGGCTCGCGTGATCATTTTCGTCCATTTAAAATCACTGTACCATCTTTAACTTTATAAAGCAAGGTACAAAAATCTTGAAATTTATTCCAATGCCACATACGATAAAAAATTAAACTGTCAATAATCGATTGGGTTGAATAGTAATCTTCGGTTGTAAGTAATCCTAATTTTACGCCAATCTGATAGCGCTCAATAGCGTCTAATTCAAGATAATCCTCGGCCATATAGTATAAAAGTTCCGGCGTGTGGCTTTTAATTACCATAACGGTACCTCGGATAAAAGAATTGTATCTTCTTTATTAATAATTCCTTGCTCAATTAAGAATTTACTTAATCCATCAACATCATCAATGTGTTTCATAACGCCAGTTTTAATATATTCACACATTTCTTGTGTGGTGTCAATAGTATAAATTGGTTCACTTTTAGTATTTGGCCCAAAATCAACTAAACCAGTAAAATCGTCTCTTATTTCATCATAAGAGATATGATACCAATAGGTAGTTCCCATTAAATAACTTCGGCTTTACGTAAAGTCGTAATAAGTTCAAATAAAATACGAGAATCAATATAACCAAGTGGACTATTCGTCATTGCTCCCGAGTTATGGTCGTAATTCCAATTTATACCGTCATTACCTTTAAAGACAACAGATTTTCCGACAGAACTACTCGTCGCAACTGGCAGAATAAACCGTATTTCCGATTCACTAAATCGATAAAATGAATCGCCGTCTTTAATAACAATAAACGGCACCATTTTTTCCGAAATCCCAATAAAAGCTTTTTTACCTAGGCTGCCTAAAAGTTTACTTTTTTGTCTCCCAATAGAAAATGGAGATTTATCACTAGATAAAATTTGACTTTTTGGATTGAGTTTTGCCCATCCCTCATTTTTTAATTCGATTCCATTTTTAAGCCAAACTCGAACTTCTTGATGGATTTGAAAAACGCCATTAGCAATTTTAAATCCTTTGTGTTGAGGAAAATTTCTGACATTTAAACGTTTAATTTCTGGAACAATCTTATTCGGCATAAGACATTCAATATCAAATGAATAATATTCGGGCCGATAAGTTATATTTAAAATCGTTATTTTATCATCAAAAATTGATTTTATATCCATTTTTACTTTCCTTGGCGAGAAAACCACGCTTTAACAAAATCTTCATCATCAAAATTGCCGTCAGCCCATACGACTTGAGGCGAGCCATCGACTTTATGCATATCATACTTTAACTCTTTGCACTTACGTCTGTCAAGTACTTCTCCCGTTAAAATATCAATACGTTGAGAAGTGTTAGCTTTCATAGTTTTACCATCCTTAAGTGTAAAACCAAAAGCATGCGCCGCTCTTTGAATGTCTTGCGCCGAGGAGGAGTAAACTCGAGTATTTAGTTCAGGAATAAAAAATGAACTAAGCCGTCCATTATCAGTAAAAATATCCATAACCATTTTACCAGAACTATCTTTAGCTAAGGTTAAAACCGTATACCATCCAAACAATCGTCCAGTCACATCGTCAATATTAGCCAACGTTTTAGAAACCGAATATTTGTCATATAAATGAGCAATAACTTCACTGTCGCAAGTTGAATATTTTTTTTCATATTCATTATGATTGTAAATCATACCATTGTGAATAATGGCAATTTCTGGGTTGTCGATGTCATTTACAAAAGGATGTACATTTTTAATACTAATGTCGCAAGTTGCCGCTCGAGTATGTAAAATAATGCTTTGAGCATCGTCTCGAACAACTTTATGACCAAAATTTGAATATATATTAGCCATGCGTTCGGGACTTAATCCGGGCATAATTGTAGATAAATCAAGAAAAGCGTGATTATTATGCAACCACTGCTCACCAAAAATTTTACCATTTTTATCAAATGCGGCGTATCCAAGGCCGTCATCATTACCGGGCGTCATCAATTCGCCTAAAATCATCATAAATAACCAAACATTGTCACGATTTTGATCAGTAACTTTATTTACACCCGCAACCTTACACACTAGCCGTCTCCTTAGTCATTTTAATTACTTTACCAACCAAACTACCCAGTCTTGAAGCAAGATTCGCTGTCAGATCTTTATCCAATTTATATTGGATTTTTGCTTGACGAATAGTTTGAATGTCTTTTGATAAATCATTTTGATAATTAACAATATTTGTTAATAATTGAATATACGGCCTAAGTGTATTAAAGTCAAGGGTACCCTGATGCATACGAATTTCAATCGTTCGATGTGTTTCGTAGGATAATGTATTAATTCCGTAATAACGATCTCCGCCTTGAGTTTTATTCTGCGTATCAAAATCTGCAATTCGATTGATTTTGCAATATTTATTAGTTTTTCGTTTTTTAGTCATAAATTTGCGCAGCAAAGGCTGGGTATAAACTAAATTTTTATAGGCCCGACCAACATTTCGATTTCGCATATCTAAGTGGACGTGAGTTCCGCAATTATCGTCAACTTGAAATCCTGCTTTATTTAAAACTTCAAGAATTTGAGCTAAGGGAACTTCAAATCCATCTTCCTCTAACAAAACTCGAACTTCAAATCCACAGGACGGGTCGGTTGTGACACACACATATTTAGATAGTCCCGCCAAACGAAACTTCTCTCCTATAGTTCGCGTAGTTTCTTCCTCTTTACGCAAAAATTCTAATTCAATACCAATATAATTGCGTTTATTAGTTCTGGGTTTTTTATTTGCTAACGGGTTATTTGTTGTCAAATATTGAGCCAGAGAATTAATTTTTTCAGGTTTAGTAAAAACACCTGCCACAACTTCGTAACTAGCTCCATCAAAATCTTTACGAGAAGTTTTTAGGTGTCGAAGTGATGCTCTTTGTTCTTGAATTGTTTTACGAAGTTTTTCAATTAAATCTTGACGATTTAAAGATGGAACAATAAATTCTTCTTTAATTTTGGTTGGTATATGGGTAACAATTACTTTAATTTCGCTATTTTTAATTTGAGCCCGGAAATCCTTAAGAAAAGATTTATCGTATTCATCATGTTTTTCTTTGCGTTTGTGTTGAAAATACATTTGCCAAGCAGTTAATTCAACCCGACGATTTTTAATTTGAAATTTAAAGTGTCTTAAATTTTTCATACCGGATTAATCCTCGCTAAATTTAGCAAACGGCTATCGTAAACAGCTTTACGACTAGATTCTGTATGGGGATCGTATGTCATAATATTTAATACCATACATGGATCTATTTTAGCAAGCTTATAAAATTCGTGAAATTCGCCGGGATGCATAAATGTTTTATTTAAAGTACTCATTGGCATAAAATTTGTAGGATTTAAATAAGTTATTTCAATATAAATCATTCTTCTACCTTATAGTCTGAATTTGAAGTTGTGGGAAAGTCTCCCTCAAAAAATCCATCTAATCTATCCCAATCTAACGATAAGACTTCTGTACGGTTACTCCCACAATCGGGACAATGGGCACCATCTACCGCAGCAAAAACATGGTCGCAGTCGATGCAATAAATTTCTTGCGTTACCATTTAACCAATTGTCCATTTTGTAGATAAAGAAAATTTACAGGACATTGAACATCAAACTTTTTAACGTTACTAATATGTTTAGGTTCAATATGAGATCCATCATGCAATCGAATAAAAGGATGCAAATTTAATTCCATATAGAATTCTTCAACAGAAGGATTGAATTTTTCATTCCACATTCCAAAAATAAAAATCTTTTTTCCAATATTGAAACGATAAACCGGATTCATTTTTCCCCCTATTTAATAGTCCCGAGAAACTAAGCGTACATCTAAATTATTAGATTCTATTTTAGATAGAAGATCGACCATTTTATTTAAATCTTCACGCATACGTTTAACTGCAATTGGAATAGAAGTTGATTCAACTTCCGAAAGTTCCTTACGCGTCTTGATAATCTTGGTTTTTAACGCTTCTCGAAAAAGACGAGTTAAATCGGTTTCATTAAAAATTGTCACGTTTATATCTCCTATAAAGACGCAACCAGACATATCTCTCAACTAGATCAATATGATCAGTTCGCTTAATAACCCGTAAAAATCTATTGTAATAATCAAATACAAATAAAACAATACAAAAAAAGATTACAATCATAAAAGAATTATCTCTTATAAATTCAATCATAAATTGGGAAAATTTTTGTCCTAATGTCATGCGGCATCCTCGGTTTTAATAGAATAACCCAATGGACGTAAAGATTCAATCATTTTTTCTTTTGCTGCATTTTTTAATATTTTCATTACTTCTTCTGGAGAAGAACAGCGAGTAGCGCTAACATATAAATTAGATAAAGTATGGTGACTGGCGGTACCGTGCCAAAAATTACCAACTTGATCGTATACAACTGTAAAATTATAAAAATTTCGCCACTTATCAGTACTACCGCTATAGTGATGGGTGTTATCGCTAGCTCGACCTAGCGCATTTAGCCTGGATTGGTACCATTTTGCTCCATCCCATATTGCGGTAATAAATTTAAAACCATCGCCATAATCAAATTCTCCAACAACTTTACCGATTTGCCCACGAGTTGTTAAAAACACATCACCAACATTTACCATAATTATCCCCTATAAAAAAGCCGGGCGTCTGATAAGATGCCCAGCTAATATAACATTAACCTTCGAGACCTTCAAGTTCTGATTCAAGAGTAGCCATTTTATTATCAATTTCTTGAGCCGATTCTCCCAAAATTTGGAGAGCCGTTTTAATTTCGCCGATGCGAGCCATTTTTTTAGAAAGAGCATCATCAACCAAAACATATTTATCGGTATTTGAGATCAAACTCTCTTTACCAACATTTTGTTTTCCAGTCAGTTTTTCGACCAAAAATGAACCTTTTGGGCTTACTGCCAAAACTTTGAGCAAGTTTCCGGTTTCTTTGGATTTAACAGTAAATCCCCAAGAAGTACCAGTTTTTGCAGCGTATGCTGCTGAAATTTCAGAAAGTAGCATTTGTTTCTCCTTAAATATGTTGGACCAAATATAATTCCATATTCGCATTTTAGTATCCTTTTGTCAAACTAATTCTTGGGCATCAGTCCATTCAACAATTGGGCGAAAATAATCCATATGATAAGAATTGCAACTATTATTTTCTTTAACCCTAATCCATGTAGCGCTAGTATTATCAAATTCACTAATAGTATAAACTTGACCAATATTCAATTTATCACAATAACTTATTTCCATACCAATACATTGAACTTTTTGACCAATCCGAAATTTCATAAAACTAACCATGTAATTAAAATTAAACTTGAAAAATGCAAAAATTGATCAAAACCTATTGTTGTATAAAACCAAGCATCATTCCAGTATTCAAATTGTTTGCCAAAATCAATAATATTCGGATCTTTAATAACTGGCTCAGACCACTCGCCAATTTTCAACATAACATGTTTTTTGGCTAAAAATAAAACACGATATTTATATATACGCCAAATATACCAATCAACAACCCCATGAAATATCATATTAACACACGCGATTTGGTATGCTTTAATTGGAGTTAAAACAAATAAAAGTCCCGCAAAAAAAACTAGGAATTGAACTAATATATGTTTAAATAAAAACACAAGTTGACTTGATTTTTTTTGTCCCATTTCTCGGGATTGCAAAAGAAAATCTGCAATAAAATGGAGAAAAAACATGTAAAAAATAATCGTCATATGCCCTGCGTTCGAATAATGGGTTTTTGTAATTTACCTTTATCTTTATCACATATAATTACTTTAGCAATTATTTCATCTTCTGTCAATATGCCATCCCCATTATCGTCTACTCCCGAAACAACTAATAACCCGCAAGGAATTTCTTCGCTGCGGGTTATAATTTGCGGCTGAGCCGTGATAAAAAATATAAAAATACTAGTGAGCATAAACCTGCGGATTAAGTAAAGAACCGTTCATTTTTAAAATTAGAGACTGATTTCCCCCACCAGCTTGAGCATAATCTAGTCGAAATGTGTGTACTCCGCGTCGAAGATATTTCATACCAGAAATATTAACAGTTCCGTGATTATTATCATTATCAATTACTTTTGAGCCATTGATATATAAAACGCTTGCATCATCACTTGCTAAATCAAAGACATAGTGCATTGTTTGAGTTACTACAATTTGACCTTGACAACGGACCATATACATATTTTTG
>Ga0075158_10000892_pt1 | contig 23412 bp, 21 predicted proteins | sample JI91814BDNA_FD_70968 | JGI IMG/M metagenome (GOLD analysis project Ga0075158, IMG submission 70968) | Wastewater effluent complex algal communities from Wisconsin, to seasonally profile nutrient transformation and Carbon sequestration -... | ecosystem: Engineered > WWTP > Effluent > Algae... | reverse complement strand
TAACGCGTTGGCAAAAACAACGCGAGATTTGGGACGAAGTAGCCGCACTAGCAAAAGAGTCGAAAGAGGATTTGGATTTGGTGGCTTATGGTTATGATGGGCAACTTAGGCCGCTGGCGTTGAACAGCGAGGGTAACATGGAGTTACCCGCACAGCCCACAGGTAAAGTCACAGATATCGGCAAGGTACTGTTCGATTTGACGACGATAAAAACCGAGAGTCCACTTGCTGGGTTGGTATTTGTCGGCGACGGAACGATCACGGCAGATAACTCAAATTACGATCCGTTGCAAATTGCCAGGCAGATGGGGCAGATGGATCAGCCCATTATTGCTGTCGGTACCGGTCCGCGCGGCGGAAGTGCGGATAGTCGCGATATCGCCATTGAAGGCGTGGTAGAAGAGATGGAGGTGTTCTCACGCAATCGTTTAGATATTAAGGGAACGCTACGTTTGCGGGGGCTTGTTGGTTCACAGATTCCGATGCGGGTTTCTTTGATTGCGAGTGATGGCACACAAACCATTCTCGATACCAAGCAAATCTCCCCCCGCGAGCCAGATGAAGCTTTGCCGTTTTCGATTCCAATCACTGCGCCCGACCCCGGTGAATATAGGGTGGTCATTGAAGCGGAGGCTCAGACAAACGAAGCGATCACGACCAACAATATGGCGACAAGTTTTGTGACGGTGAAAAGCGGTGGTGTGCGGGCGTTGTACATCGAAGGGCAGCCGAGGCAAGAGCAAGTGTTCTTGCGACGAAGTATCAACGCTTCCCCCGATATACAACTAGACTTTCTTATTCTTCCACCGAGTACACGCGAGCGTTGGCCAATTGATCTCAAGGCGGTGTTGGAAGGCGATGAATATGACGCATTTATTCTAGGTGACGTTGATTCGGCCGCGTTCGGAAGTGAGCAGCTGGAGTTGCTGAAGACTCGAGTTGAAAATGGGGCCGGCTTATTGATGCTGGGCGGTTTTCATGCCTACGACGGAGGCGGTTATGGTAGTACATCGTTAGCTGAAGTTATTCCACTCCAGTTGCGAGCGGGTATCCAACAACCATTTGGTCAACCTGTTCTGAATCAACTGCACTGGGATGGCGAAATCAAGATGATGCCTAGCGGGACACATCCCGTTACGCAACTTGCAAGTGATATCACGAAGAACAACGAGACCTGGCAGAAGTTGCCGTCGTTTGATGGAGCGAATCGTTGGTTGAATGTTAAGCAGCTACCAGGGAATCAGGTGATTGCGGCGGGCGATCAGGGGCAGCCGTTGATTGTGGCGGCTGGAGTGGAACGCGGCCGCGTTTTGGCAATGGCTGTGGATTCAACTTGGAAATGGTGGCTACACGGTGACCAACAAATACATAAACAGTTTTGGCGCCAAGCGCTGTTGTGGGTTCTAGGACGCGACCGCATCGAAGAAGGGTTGACTGTTGCCATGGATCAACGTCGACTATATCGCGAACAAAACGCCGCATTTCGCGTTCGCTGGCAAGCAGGCACTGGTCAACAAGAGATTCCCGACAATGTGCAAGTTGTGATTGAAAAGCCGGATGGCACAACCATACCAGTAAAGACCGTCAAGAAGGGTGCTGAAACCCTTGAAGGTTCTTGGCTAGTGGAAGGTGAAGCGGGTATTTATAAGCTGCGAGCCACTGCACCGCGTACGGGGAGTGATGCCACTGGAAAGCCGTTGATAGCCGAATTGCCTTTCTTGGTACTAGATAACTCGGTCGAGTTGGCAAATCCTATTCCCGATTGGCAATTGTTGGCTCAACTAGCGGAGAGCACGAAAGAGTCGGGAGGAGCTTTGGTTGATGGATCGACTGTTGTGGAAGCCGTTCGTTCACTGGTGCGACGATTACAAACGCAGCAAACCGAGGTTGAATTGGCGCGACGGTTGGGAGATAAAGCCCTAGATCAGTGGATCTATTTGGGTTTCTTTGCCATGCTTTTGATCGTAGAGTGGTGGTTACGAAAACGTTGGCAAATGGCCTAATTCACCCCTAAAAATGCTGCGTTTTCATGATCAAGTGTAAGGCGTGAGCGGACGACCGTTTCGCGAAATATGGTTGGCGGTAAGAAACTGTTGGAAGCGAATGGAACACTCACTTCCACGGTTACTGTTCGCGTATTTTCGTCGATCGCACTAGCTGCAGGAAAGGTGGAAATCGAGATCGTGAAGTCTCTGATTCCAACCGTACTCAGGAATTTTTGTCCTGCTTGCTGTATGAGAGCCTGAGAGGCACCTGGCGTTATGGCAACACGGCAAGCTTCGTAGGCAGCTTGATCTACGGAATGTCTCACATAGAGAAGTCGCCCAAATTCGAGTCCCGACATCACGAACAAAAAGAAGAGGGGAAGTACGAAGGCGACTTCCACAATCTGTGTTCCCTTGCGGCTCGGGCCACGCCTTTGGGCTCTGTTGCGACACTTGTGTTTATGCATTGCGAACTTCACTGAATCAGGACGGTCGGTAGTGTTTCCGCAATTCGACGAAAAGCCTGACGCAGTTCTTCAGCGGTGTTAGCGTGGTAATGTGTCCCGTGTGTTTGTTTAGCGATGTTTGCCATGAGAGTTTTATTGGCTTGATCGCTGAACGAGATTGTGTAAATCGTGATGTTTGAACTTTTGGCGAATCCAATGAGCGATGTTGGATCGGCACCATCGGTGAATAATCCATCGCTAAAGAGAATGATGGACTTTTGGGACGTAAGGCGATGGAAGTTAACATCGTTGAGGTGATTGATGGCAGTGGTTAGACCAGCGGAGATATTCGTCGCTCCCATCAGCGGAACTTTTTTGTAGAGCGCAAGCGAATTGCTGATAGATGAATAGGAACTGGTTAGAGTCTGATCGAGGCTTGAGACCGAGACGCGGTGGTCACCGAATTGATAATTACTTGCGTAACTTACAAGTGAGACTTTGGGTTCAAAGGGATTACGTCGAAGTAATTCAAGGAAAATGTCTATTGAACTTGCCAGTGCGGCCCAGCGGCTGAGTGAAGCGTGCGGAGGCGTAATAAAATTTTGAAGTTTGGGGAGTTTGTTGAGTTCGCCTGGATACGAAAAGTTGGTATTCGAGAGATCCCAAGCCATTGAGGAGCTTCGGTCGACTACTAGGCAAATGTCATGGTCGATTTTGGCAGCAGAGACTTGCGATGATAGATTGAATCGCTCTACCGAGAGCAGTTTGGGAAAGGCTAGAACTTGGCGTCCGTTGGCCCCGAGGTTAGTCGTCAGTCGGACTGCATTGATTGTTTCCGTGGCTGCGTCTGCTTTCAGTGGCAAGAACTCATAACGGTTTCCAACTTTTACGCTCCGGCCAAACTCGATATTCGCTTTGGTAATTTCGAAGGGCGTATTGGCTACTTGGTGTCGGATGGCGACAGAAATTGCAGCTTGAGTTGCAAGGTCAACGTTCTGCGTTTGTCCGAGTGTCGTAATGGATGCTTTTGCGGCAGCGTCGGTCGCCATACGCAATTCTGTCTTTGTGAGTTCGATGTAGGCCACATTGATTGCCAAGGCGGCGATGCAGCATACTGCAATCGCGGCAAAGATGACAACGATGACGATGGCACCACGACGCTTATCGCCAATTTGGCTGTGTCTATTGTAGGAATGGATATCGTGATGCATGGCAATGATGTTCCGCTGAGTCGAGGCAATGGCGTTTTCTGGTTATCACTCTCGAAGCATGGTGGCGCTGCCGATCGCGGTGCCTTCGCTTTGTCGGAAGCTATTGGTATCGCTTGAAAATGTGCCGTACCCAAACGTTGAGCGGGTGGCTCGGACTGTTATTGTTATCGGTGTCGTTGTGGGGACATTGTCAATGACAGATGGTGAAAGGAGTACTTCGCCACCTTCTATGCGACGTTCTTTCAACATTTGCTGACAGCGTTGTAAAACTTGGTTTGACGTTGCCGAGCGTCGTGCAGCGAGTCGAGCACCTTCGTACGCAACGAGAGTTACCGACTGCTTAAAGAAAATTCTCTCGCAGATCTCGATCGCACCGAAGATGACAACTAATAAGAGTGGAAACGAGATGGCGAATTCTATCAGCGCTCCACCTTTTCGATTGGCATTTCTTTTGCGAGGCATTCTCATTGGTGCAAATCTTTACTAGTGAGGCAGAATGACATTTTCGAAGTTGTATCCATGATCGACAACGAAAATAGTGTCTTCGTAGTCGAGGTCACCGCCGCCAATAAGATCTTCGAAACCAATGATCATAAAGCTCGGATAGCCTGGCACTTCAAAGGCAACCATGTGACGGATTTTATAGGGATTCAGAGCTGGGTCATTCCAGAGAACCGTGCCTCCACCGTTGGCTCCGTTGGAGATAAGAAAGAAGTCGAGCATATCTCCTCGGTCGACACCGGGAATGTCAACGAAATCTCCCGTTTTTAGCGGGTCTGTTTGGGTTCGATCGAACTGCTTGGCTAGTAAGATCCAGGCTTCATTGGGGCTAGCAGGTTTAGAGACGGAGGGGAAAATCAGCTTCGGTACTTTTTGGTTCGTAATTGGGTTGAATGGAACCACGCTTATTCCAAGACTATTCCTGTAACCGGCTCCTTCATCGATGAAATAGACACGCATCGGTTTGTTGGGGCGATCACCCACGACGAGATAGTTTGGGTTGAGTGTATAGGAACCTGGATCTCGAAAAATCTTTCCGGAGGCTAGATTGAGGCGGACAATGTTAAGCACAATTGGCAATATGTTCTTTTCGAATTCCACGGCTCTATCGTCCGACCCAGCCAGCATCACTGGGTTGATAACTGGATAGCCATTGGGCCGTTCTTTAGCTTGAATTGGAGCTTGTAATTGTCCCAAGGCTCCGGATTGCAGGCTAAGTACCGCTGCGCAAAAGAGAGCGAAGCGACAGCCAAATTTCTTAAGGATTTGCATATTGAAGCCCTGCGCAAAAATCTATTGGGTCAAGCTTTTGAAACACTAGTGCGCAGGCGGACCAGAACGGTACTTATCCAAGAGTGGCTGCTGCGAAGGGCGAAGAAACTCACGTATCGAGTTGAGCTTATTCCGATTGTAGGGAATTTGAGTTCGGCTCTAACGCGTGGTGGTGAGCGTTGGGGCTCATCTGGCGATAAAGGTTGTGTGCTCGCCGATTTCGAAATCACGGTCTTCTGTGAGAGAGGCCTACAGTCGCACGAGGCTTAAGATAGAGCAGGGGCTGCGTTTGGTTCGTGCAGTTGCCCCTGCTCTGAATTGTAGGTTTAATATGTCGCGGCGGCGTTTCTCGCCAACCGCATTTCAACTAGTGAGCTCGTTCATTTAACGGGCTTGGACAAAATTCCAGACCACTATGTTCGAGCAGTTAGGGTTTGGCTTCCACAACCTTAATCGATTCGATGATAATTGGTTCGGTGGGAACGTCTTGGTGGAAACCTTTGTTTCCGGTTTTCACTTTGCCGATCGTTTCCACGATGTCAGCCCCTTCAACTACCTGTCCGAATACGGCGTATCCGGCTGAATTGCCTTTTCTGTCGAGGAAGTCGTTGTCGACCAAGTTGATAAAGAATTGTGCGGTGGCGCTATCGGGGTCATTAGTTCGAGCCATGGCCACGGTGTACTTCTTGTTGGAAACACCGTTGGAGGCTTCGTTCTTAATTGGAGCTCGAGTCTTCTTTTCCTTCATGTTGATATCCATGCCGCCGCACTGGATCATGAAGTCTTTGATAACACGATGGAAGATCGTGCCGTCGTAGTGTCCATCCTTCACGTAAGTCAAAAAGTTTTCAACGGTGGCAGGCGACTTGTCAGCGAATAGTTCAAGCTTGATATCGCCTTTGGATGTCTTAATAACAACCATTGTGTTCCCTTCTCCAAATGCATGTTGCGCGAGAGTTCCAACTAGAAAACATCCCAAACATGCCCACAATGCACTACGAAACATAGCAAATCTCCTAAGCATGACAGAATGGTCCAAAAATCCGTTTGAGAGGCTTTATTGTATGCGAACGCTCCGTTTCGGACAGGGGAGAGCAAAAGGCGAGGAAGTACTCATTTTGGGGATGTTTTGACCCGATTCGCTACTGGATTGATTGCACGAGGGCGAGTAGCATTTGAATAGGAATCTCATTCTCCCGCCTTTTTCACACCTGGAGTCTACTCGATGTTGCAACTCAATCCGCTGCGTTCGTTTTTGATGTTTTCGTTTTCAATGTGCTGTGCACTTGTTTTGACCTCGTCCACGGTCTCTCGTGCTGAAGAGCCGAAAGAAGAAGGCTTCACCTCAATTTTTAATGGCAAAGACCTGACCGGGTGGAAGGGCAATATGGATTATTGGTCTGTGCAGGAGGGGGCAATCACAGGGACCAATACTGCTGAGAAGCCAACTCCTCACAATACCTTCATTGTTTGGGAAAACGAAGTAGGTGATTTTGAATTGCGATTGCAATACAAGATCGTTGGCGGCAACTCGGGTATCCAATATCGCAGCAAGTTAGCCGACGCCGAAAAATTTATTGTCGGTGGTTATCAAGCGGATATCGATTCGTCCCCAACCTATTCTGGTATCAACTACGAAGAGCGTGGTCGTGGCATTCTGGCGGAACGTGGACAAGCAGTGAAGATTACCGGTGAGAAGTCGATTGAAGTGGTAAAGTCACTCGGTGACAAAGGTGAATTGCAAAAGAAGATCAACGCTGAACAATGGAATGATTATGTAGTGATTGCTAAGGGTGGCGTGCTCCAGCACATCATCAACGGCGTACCAATGTCAACAGTGGAAGACGTTTCCAGCAAAGCTCAAGCCAAAGGAATCTTGGCATTGCAGTTACATGCCGGTCCTCCAATGAAGGTTCAGTTCAAGAACGTGCGCATCAAGCAGCTGTAATCTTGCAGTGTTAGGCCTACCTAAAAAATGAAGGCGTAGCCGATTTGAAATCGCTACGCCTTTTCCTTTTCGAATTAATAGCTACTCAATCATCGCTATCGATTTCATGTTGAGAACTCGATGGCGAAAATAGGTCCGTCTTACAGTACGCCGCTGCTTTGTGGATGGGATTTGTCCCAATGTTCCATCGCGGCTCGAATTTTCTTCATGGGGATCCACTGCCCATGTGTTTTGGTCGCACTACTGAGCATCGTTTCTGGACGAATCTCACCTTTGGTGATCTTGCTCAATAAATCAGGTTCAGACAAAGGCCCAATCGTTTTGTGGGTCTTGAAAAAACCAGTCTTCAAAAAGAACCAATCGGCTGACATAGGAAACACTCCTCATTCGACATTCCAGGAATCCTGAAATTGGTAGGCGGGATGAAATCGCGGGAGCTGTGGCGTCTTGCCTGATATCTAACTACTTAACCTATCGAAAAGTTTCGGTGACGTCACGACAAAACTTGAAGATAGTCTGCCGAGTTGCATGAATGAAGAAACCACTAAGGAAACTATCTTTCCCTAGTGGTTCTGAGTGCGAAGTGAGAATTCGAATTCGGCTGCACAATATCTGCAAAGCGGTGGCTTTCGTTCTGTGCCAAATTGGAATTTGGGTGGGCTATGTGGGAAAATAACCCGCCCCAAACGTCACCGAGATAACAACTTTGTCGTAACTCTATCGGTGGGGCGTGTGCGGATTTTCGGCAGTAATTGGAATAAGGGCGGGGATTGTGCCGTCCAACATATCGCGCTCCATTTCGACGGGTGTTTTGTCTGATTGCCGGATTCCACGCCCTAAGGGTTTTCTCGATAATTTTGCACGAATTTCGCGGTAACTCGATCGAAAATCGAAGGTGAGAACTCCGTACGCACCCACGACTAGGCAAAGCGTCGCAGCTGTAGGCCATATCGAGTCCCAGGGACTCGGCTCGTATTTCAACTGACTTTCCGTCATTTGATGGAACTCTTGGGTCATGTCGATCCAACCATCTTTAGTGCGACGCCATTGAACTGTTTCTTGTGCAGCGATGGTATGCGATAGGCTAAGTGTGAAAAATACTACGACGACCATTAGCGAAAGATAATAGCGCGACGTGAGAATAGTGTTTTTCAGGGTACGCGGTTTCCTTATTTTGCAAGTCATAAGCCACCTCGTTTGCAACGCGAAAGCGAGGACTGTCATGCTTGTCTAAGAAAGGCAAAGTCTGTGCCGAAAACCGCTCGAATGGGATTCTATTGACAACCACAAGAAAGCACCGCCTATCACCGTTGATGGTGGAGGCGAAATGCGGACAGATGCCCCAGGAAATTAGGCACGAGGTGATTGGAGGTGGCACAATTCCATGAATTCGTCCGCGAATTAAATTGACGCGGAACGAAGATTCGTTTTGGAATGAGCCCAAGCGAGAGGCAATATAGGGGGCTCACGTTGTTGCCATGTTGCCAAATTTCAACATCGCGCGAATAGAATGTTGCCAAAAGTCAACATAGAAAGCGGAGTAGCACTCTATGGCTTACTGCGCGTTGTCAGTGGTGCGAATCGCGTTATGGGGTGAAGGGGACTGCAGGGTTAACTGCGGGCGCGTACGTCGATGGATCATAGGTGGGATAAGAAGGCTGCTGAGGTGGATATGATTCGATTTGAACCGGCTGCATAGGTTGTTGGTTGTTGAAGCCTGGTTGGTCAGGAGGCACACCCTGTGGAAACCCTTGCTGTTCCAATTGTGGTAGACCGTAATTGGGAATCTGTTGGGAAGGCATACCGTGAGGTTGGATCCAAACCTGTTCGCCTGAGTGAGGTTCAAGTCCGGTGACCCTGCGATATTGTTCGGTTTCGCGAGAGAAAATAGGTTCTTGGTAGGGAACAACATGTGGTGTTAATGCGATGATAACTTCTGAACGAGATGAGGAAGTGGTCTTTCGGCGGAAGAGGCCCCCCAAGATCGGCAGTTCTCCCAGGTAAGGAACCCAACTTGCTTTCTTTGAGTCGTCCTCTTTGATCAGACCGCCGATAATCATCCCCTTTCCATCAGGGAGAACCACAGTTGTTTCCGTCTCGGTCGTCTCTTCTTCGGGCAGCGAAGTGTCTGGATTGATTCGACCACCAGAGACTTGGGGATGGACCTTCATAAGCACTTGCCCATCGCGCGTAACAATAGGATTCACCGTGAGGATCACACCCAATTCCAGAAACTCAACGTTTTGAATGGTGCTGGTTTGGTTTTGTTGCAAGGTGGTGTAGCCAAGTTTGGACCCAATCTGAATCTTGCCTTCTTGACCTGTGATCACCAAGAGTTTGGGTGTCGCCAACGTCCGCACGTTGCTCTTCGCTTTGAGGAATTCAATGACCGAATTGAGGTCCGTGCTCTCGACACCAAGCCTAAAGGTTGGCGCACCGGCTGCAACGGTGGCCATTCCCGCAGATTCAACCACCAGCCGGCCATCTCCGAGACGGAGCAAAGCATCCAGGTTGACGCCATGCCTTTCATCTTCGGTAAGCGTTACCTGTAGAACTTGCGCTTCAATCAACACTTGTCGCGGTGGGACATCGACGCATTGGAGGTATTCACCAATGCGCTGAACACGATCAGGAAAGTCCTCAACAATCAATCGTTCGCCCGATTGACGTGGGCTTGCATTCGTTGAGGCTTGCGCGAAGACACGCCCCCCTGGGCTCAATAGACCCGTGATGACTTTTTCTGCATCAAGTGCAGAAATGTAATTCAATTCGAACACTTGCAGTTGCAATCCCAACAAGGTCGGGCTTTGGTTCAGCAACTTATTCGGTTTCGAAACATAGATGATGTTGTCGACCACTTGCCACGTAAAGCCATGGACCCGCAGAATCGCATCCAGCGCCTGCAAGACTGGTTTGTCGTGCAATGTGACCGAGACAATACCGGTCACTTCTTGCGATGGAATAATGTTGATTCGATTTTCTTGTGCCAGTGTGGATAACAAGACTCTTAAATCTGCGTCACGAGCAAAGATGCTGACAAGTTCATTCTGTGCCTGAACTTTTAGTTCACCCGGTGGACGAGGTGGAGCGACGGGAACTTGACTCAGCGGATTAGCAATGGCGTTAGAAAGACCATTCGGAATTTGATCAGCAGGAACATTGCCTTGTAAGGCTGTTTGCGGTAATTGCGGGAGCCCAGTAGGAACTTGCTGAAGATTTTGCAGGGCTTGCTGCGGTATCGAATCGCGCAGCGCCTGCATCTGTTGTTCTATTGAAGCGTTGGCATTGGTTGAAATCTGCGCACGAGAAATGCTGGCAAAGCAGACAACAAGCGTTAAACAAGCAAGTGCTTGCCCGCGACGCTGTTTGTTCATTGTCCGACAGTTTGACAACATAGCCACCTCAGATACGTACATAGACACTACGGTATGTATCGGAGGGGAATATTCTTTACATTCGTGAAAGTTGAGCTAATCGTTAAATCTTATCAGTTTTGCGGCGTCGTATTGCTCTTTGGAGGGGATATTTGCATTTCCCCCTGCGGATCATCGGGATTTGATAGCAAAATGCGGTCCATTTCTATTGAGCGCACTTCGTGGCCAGACTCGAGGCGTTGGCCTGAATGAATGATTTGGTCACCGATAACAGCGATATCTTTTTTCCCTTTCTTGATCAGCAGAGTGACCGGTTGCGAGGAAAGGGTTTGAAGTTGATCCGCTGGGGCGGATGATGATTTGTGGTTTGGGGAGTCAGGGTTACTGCCATCTGAAGCGGAGGTGAGCGTAGGAGGAGTTTCGACTAATTCCGCACTGTTCGCTGGGGGCTGTTTCAAGATCTGGAAGGGGTTAAAGGCAACTGCGGTCTCCTTGCAACCTGATTTCCACGAACTTGTAAGCTGGTTTTTTTGAAAGCTGACCGGCTTGAGCAGTTCGGGAACGTCGGTGTCAGTAGGCGACGAAAAATTCTTCCAAAGGACTCCGGCAAATATGAGCAAGAGTATGGGGACGAGCGCTAGTTTCCACAGCGGAGTTGAGGTAGGCGAACTCATGGCTTGAGAATCTCACGTTCGGTTGGATTGGCGGAGGAAGCGATTTTTGATTCCGCTGATTCTTGAAGCAGTTCTTGAAATCCTTTCGAGATCGGGAAAACCAGAAACCTCGCTTCGATATCGAGGAAGTCTTCGGTTCCCGACGATTGTTCTACATGGAAACGGCTGATGAAGCAGGGACGACTAGAGCGTTCGAGATGGTGTAGGAGTAGGCAGATCTGTTCATAGTTTCCTTTGGCTTTCATGTCGATATCAACAGCAGGGAGCGAGTTGACGACCCCGTTGCGTTGATCTTGGAAAGAAAGGATTTTCACACCAGAGCGATTGGAAACATTTTGCAGCCATTCCAATGGATCTAGCGACTCGGATTCCATGGAGTCATAACAATCGTCGAGATGAGCCCGATGTTCGTGAAATCTCTTCTCGCAGTTTTTGAGCTCAATCAAATTCCCGCCAAGGTTTTCTGCGCAAGTTCTCAACCTCGCTATTTCAAGTTCCGTCTCTCGAAGATTATTGAAAGAAGGCAGCAATAGATAGTCTGCTAAACCGTACGCAACGATCAGCAGTGCCATAATGCCACCGATTTGAATTCGCAAGTAGGAAGGGATGTTTAGCATGTTCTGTTGAATGGATCAAAACGAGCAGTTGAGTTCGATAGTGCTGATGTAACTTTCGTCTTCGCGATCAACATTATGATTGAGCAATTTTACTTCTTTGAACAGCTTACTGGACTTGAGTGTTCCCAGTAATGTTGAGGCGAGAACCGGGTCGGTGAGTTTGGCTCGAATGACCAGGAGGCCGAGGTTCTCGGTTGGGCTTGCGGTTGTCGCAGCGGTATTCTGAGGTTTGATATCCTCGCCTGCCGCAAGAATGTCAGCGGGTAAATCATCGCGTTTGGGAAAGCGATTGTTCGTGTAATCGATCGAAGTGATTTGGATCGAATCTGGATGACGTGAGCAGAAGTCGCTCACCACGGAGATGCCTGCGAGGGGAGGGAATTGCCCGATCATGGCGAGGTGTTGGCTTCGCACAACGTTCATGCGATTGATCAGTTCCGTTAACTCAGAAACTTGTCGTTCGACTCTTTGCGATCGATGAGCGGCTGGAACGACTTCAAAAATCTGCTGGCTCATGACTTGGATTTTGGCCTGATATGGGCATACCAAAATCACTCCTATTACCAGGATGGCAATCGTAATCAGGTACCAACGGCGTAGCATTTTGATACTAGCGCACTGTCGCTTCACTTCTGCTGGAACTAAGTTAACGTAGGGCTTCATGATATCCACTCCGTTGCGCTGAGGGCGGCTGCTTGAGCTGAAGCAGGTCCAAGCACATAACCATCTGTGGTTTGCAGCGTCCAGGGAATCAATTCAATTTCCAAATGGCTTTGAAGTTGGTCCACAAAACAAGGCAGGGTAGCTCCGCCTCCGCACAGAACTAAATTCGTTGGTAGCAGGCCAGGACATTGCCATTTGATGAAGTGCAAGCTGCGTGTTATTTCCTCTGCAAGCGTCCTTATGAATGGCGCTGCTAATGACGTCGTCCAGTCGTTTTGCCGTTTGCTGGTTGAGGAGGGTTGGCTAGGTTTCTCAATGCGTTTGAGATAATGCAATGTTTCAGGGAAAGTGAGTTTAAGTCTTTCCGTGATTCGTTCTGTAATCTCTAGCAGACCACCGCAATCGAGGATGCGACTAAATTGTGGCAGGCCGTTTCGCTGTACCACGAGCATAGGAGTGGTGGCAGACCAATCGAGAATCGCGCTGACGGACGGGCCTTGCTTCCCATGATGAAGCGTTAGGGCTCGGGAAAGTGTCCAAGGTGGTGTGTCGATGATTCGCGGTTCCAAACCGACTTGTAGTAGCTGCGTACCGAGCCAATGCGTCAAACCAGGGGCAATCTGCAAGCGTTTCGGTTGGATTGCTTGTTGAAATTCGGTATCAGGTACCAGATAGGCAACACCAGAAGGCCAGTGCCGCTGCAAGTTCTCTGACAGGCCAGCTTGCGCAATTGGAGATGTTTTAGGTTCAAACTCGACTTCAATCCAACGATTCGACGTCACAATGCCAGCGGGAGGCAAGGTATCGTCAACTGCTTTGAGGGGGAAGACACAGTTTTCGTCGAGTGTTGGTGTCTCGATCCAGGTGTCCTGCAAACACTCAAATTGTTGTCGTCGTTTTCGAAGTTGGACGATCTTGATGGCGGTGCTACCGAAATCAATGCCCAACCAGCCTGTCGACGAAGCCTGAAAGGTTTTTCGCAGAAAAGTATGGTTGAGGAACTCTAACATAGGACCACTTTCTCAGAACAATTCCAACGTGCATAGGGAATGCACCGATAGATTTCAGGTTCGCGAAAGCATAGGTCACAATTAAGGGCGTGGTCACGAGCTTAGCGAACCGCCGAGTTCGCATCCATCATTGGGAGCATTACAGACGCGATAACCAGTGCGACTAGACCACCCATAAAGACGATCAGAATTGGCTCCAGGAGCTTTAGAGCTTGTTGAAGGCTCTGCACGCCTTCTTTTTCGAAGTATTCACCCGTTGTAATCATAACGCGATCTAGGTTACCGGATTTTTCGGCCATGGTGATCATGGACGCAGCCCCGGGAGGTAGGAATTGAGATTTCGCCAAAGTATGACTAAGGTTGCGGCCGACCAATACGTCGCGTTCCGTTTCTTCAAGTACGGATCGCAGGGTAGGACTCATCGAGGCCCGCGCACACAACTGCAGCGTGTCCAATAACGGCACACCATGTCGCAGCATGTTCCCGCAAAGTAAGAAGAAGCCGCTGGTGGCCATGTACCGGTAGGCTTTGCCAATGACGGGTAAGCAGCACAGAAACTTATCGCGATACACGGCGAACTTTGGATGTCGCCATGTAAATATTACAGCACCAACTATGGTTAGGAACCCGAGAGCCAGGATCCAATAGTAAGCACGAATGGTTTGGGCACCCGACAAAAGAAACTGAGTGATCAATGGGGGCGTATAGTTCATGTTCTCAAATACTTTTTCGAATTGAGGGAGCACGAACCACACCAAACTGTTGACCACTCCGAATGCGACAACGCACAAAATACATGGGTAAGCCAATGCGGACCGAGTTGACCATTGCAAATCGAGATCGCGTTCTAGTTTTGCTGCGGTGCTTTTGAGGACTTCCGCCAATTTTCCGGAGGCTTCGCCAGCGGCGATGCTAACCACATATTCTGCACCCAGCACTTGCTTTTGTTGATTCAGAGCATAGGACAATGCCCGACCCGCATTAATGTCTTCACCAATGCTGGTCCACGCTTCACGCACGGCTCCTGAAGGCGTTTGTTCGCACACAACACTGATAGCCTCTGCGATATCGACGCCTGTTTCAACCAGAAGCGAAAGTTGCTTCGTAATGTTAAGGATCTGTTGCTTCTTGTTCCCAAAAAGTGAACGCCGCTGTTTCGGTTGCGTGGACTTTCCACTGGCAGCATTCAGTATAGAAACCGTTGAATCAACTGATGGAGGAGAGAACGATTGCGACGGCGTCCACTGATCCCAGGGGGGATTCTTTCCACTGGGAAGGCTTCGGGGATTCGATGAATTGAGCGAAGTCCGCGTTGGTGTTTCAAAGGATGGCATGATCGGAGGATCCTGAATTCCTGTTGGACAATATTGGGACTTTACTCAAAATGAGCAACACGAATGACTTCATCCAACGCGGTGATGCCATCGTCTGCTAGTCGCAACGCTTGGCTCAACAAACTACCACCACCTTGCGCTGCAAGTTCCTCGCGGATTTGGTCTAGGGGAGCACTTTCCTGAATGAGCTGGCGAACTTTGTGGTTAACTTCAAGAATTTCGTAGATGCCTCGTCGTCCGCGGAAGCCCGTATCATGGCATTGAGGGCAACCCTGACCGCGCGAAAATTGTTGACGTGTTCGATCTTGATAACCGACCATCTTCAACATTTCGGCGGATGGGAAATGTGTCGTCTTGCAATTGCTACAGACGCGTCGCACGAGTCGCTGGGCAACGATACCGGCCAAAGCGGCAGAAATTTTGAAGGGAGCAATTCCCATATCCACTAAACGCGTGATCGTCGAAGCGGTGTCATTGGTATGCAAGGTGCTCAACACCAAATGGCCCGTGAGGGCTGCTTGAATGGCAGTTTCAGCGGTTTCCACATCGCGGATTTCGCCCACGAGAATGACGTCAGGGTCCTGACGGAGAATACTTCGCAAAGCGCTCGCAAATGTCATGTTGCGTGAACTTTGAACTTGAACTTGGTTGATCAGTTCAAGTTGGTATTCGACAGGATCTTCTACGGTAATAATATTTCGGGCAACGTTTTTGACCATTTCTACCGAGGAGTAGAGTGTGGTCGTCTTACCGCTACCGGTGGGACCGGTGACTAGCACTAAGCCGTGTGGGCGACGCAGGATAGTCTTGAGGCGGCTCAATTGATCTTCGGGAACGCCAAGGCGATCCAAATCAAAGCTGATGCTTGCGCGATCCAGAATACGCATCACAACTTTTTCGCCTTGTACGGTCGGCAAAGTCGAGACACGGAAATCGACGGTACGGTTATCGATGCGTGCGTGAAATCGACCGTCCTGCGGCTTACGTTGTTCGGCGATGTCCATTTTCGACATAACTTTGATACGCGACACGGCAGCGGCATGAATATCGGCGCGGGGTTTGAGAACTTCGCGCAATTGTCCGTCGACACGGAAACGTACTAAGCAGTTCTTTAAGCCTGGTTCAATGTGGATATCGCTCGCACCTTGCCGAACTCCCTGTAACAGAAGGAAATTCACCAAGTTAACGACCGGGCTCCCTTCGGCCATGATTTCTACATGGTCGATGTTGATAGTGTTTTCTTCGTCGCCAACTTGTATTTCCCGATCGTCGAAATCCGCCGTGACGGTATCGACCGAGAAATCCGCTTCGTAAGAGCGGTCGACCAAGCGTTCCAGCGCCGTTGGGAGAACAAGTATGGGGCGAATAGACAGCTTCGTGATGCGTCTCAAGTGGTCAATAGCCTCAAGATTTTGAGGCTCGACCATGGCAACCGTTAGTTCGTTGCGCACCTTGAATAGGGCCAAGCACTTATAATGCTTGGCTAACGCTTGGGGTATTATATGAACCACGCTCGGGTCGATGAGACCTTCGCGTAAGCGGGTTGCTTTGAAGCCTAATCCCTCAGCCATGAAGGGGAGCAAATCGCTTTCATTGGCTAATCCCAGGGCAATGAGAGTTTCACCTAATCGACGACCCGTGGTGGATTGTTCCCGGAGGGCTTGTTCCAGCATCGTGGCGCTGATGATACCCTCTTGAATAAGGCGTTCACCTAAGGGCTGCCTGTGGTTTTGATTAAGTCGTGAGCGATTCTTGGGTTCAGCTAGGAGGCTCATTTCGCAAAACTCCCCAATGCAGAACGCAGGTCTTTATGACAATTCAACTCCTGCTCAATGCCAGTGATATCTAGGATCTCTGCGCACAGCGGAGTGGGGCCAGCGATAACTAGTTCTCCCCCGCGCTTTAAGCAAGTCTCGTTGCAGTCCAGCAGCATTTCTAAGCCTTTGGAGTCGATCAGTGCTGTATTACTGATATCGAGCACGATACGGACGCGGTGGCGATTGACACTGTTGCGTATTTCAGAAGCGCATTGTTCGCAATCGCTCCCACTGAGAGTCGCTGGAGCTTTGATCACATCGATAGCACCGAATGTCGTTGTCATTGTCGGCTCTCAGCTCTACGCTGTTCCGGTGGGGAGATGTAAAGTGAATCGCGAGCCCTTATTTATTTCGCTTTGTACGGTGAGGTCTCCCCCGTGCAGAAGAGCCACTTCTCTAGCTAGGGCTAATCCCAGACCGTTACCTACTTGGTCCGAAGTGCGAGGGTCTTGGCAGCGGTAGAAGCGTTCGAAGATCTTATCCAGCGCATCTTCGGGGATACCAATACCTGTATCTTCAATGTGAATTCGAACAAAGTCAGCTTGCAACTCGACCGAGAGTTTTACTTCACCACCAGGCAACGTGTACTTGACCGCGTTACCCATAAGGTTGATGAGCAACGATATGATTTTCTCTTTATCAACTCGCATCGCTGGCAAATTTGGCGGGGTACGGCGATCCAATTTGAGTCCGCGTTTTTCCGCCAATGGTTGCATATGATCGCAAGCTTCTTCAATCAATCGCAACACATCGCACGGTGCACGATCGAGGGTTAGTGATCCAGCTTCCATCTGCTGTAGGTTGAGCAACTGGTCGAGCAGACGATTTAGCCTTAAGGCTTCAGAGGATATCGTGTTGAAGAACTCGCGTTGTGAATCGGCATCCATTTCCGCATTGCTGAGGGTTTCGGAATAGGCCAAAATATTTGCCAATGGAGTGCGCAGTTCATGAGTAGCAGCTCCCACAAACCGATCGCGAGCTTCTTCAGCAAGCGCTTGTTGCGTATGATCGCGCAGAATCCAGACAAAAGCTTCTGGATCGTGGGCTCGTCCATCAAGTGGGATTCGAGCGAGTCGCCAAACGCCGTCGGAAAGCGAGCGGCCTAATTGAACCACGTGTGTCGAAGGCGAGCTGGTGTTTTGCAGGCGATTGCGAATGTCCTGACCACCCGCTTTCGAATCCAATTTGAGATGTTCAAAAATGGATTGTCCCGAAGTGTTCACTTTTTCGTCGATATCTACCATCATTGCCCAAGCGGGATTGCTGAAGCGAATGATTCCTTGTCGGTCGGTGATTGCTAAACCATCAATATGGCAGCGAGCCATTCGATAAACGATATCATGGCTGTTGCCTTCTGCATTCGCGGCTAGCGATTGTTCAATCGATTCGTTCCAGCGTCTTTCTCGGAGTCGCTCTGCTAATAGATTCCAACCAGCGGCAACCGAGCTCGTTCCCAGCAGTGTTACGATTGCTTTTGAATCGGAGAGTCCTGATGTCGTTTCGGCCAATTGAGATAACTGTTTTTCAACGATGCCGAGTGACATGACCCGGTGATGACGCAGCAAAAAAGTAACAACGCTGACAATAGCAAGACCGAGAATTCCAAAAAGGACTCCCAGTTGCAAGGGCGAAGTAACAGGGGAAAGCCAAAGCAATACACCAGCAAGCAATCCAACAGCAAATGCCGGAAAGACTTGCCAAATGAGAAACATTTGGGTTAGCGAGTATGTCGGAGTATTGGAGGGCATGGGTGGGATGTGGGCAGGTAGGCGAGGTTAGGTGGTTCAGACTGGAACGGGCTCTGGGGATGGGCGGGTAGCCTGAAGCACAGTCGACACAATTTGACGAACGGAGAATGGTTTGCCTAAGGCAGCCGTAATTCGCAATTCATTCTTCAAATAATTGTGATCGAGATCGAGAACACGACTGGTACACAATATGGCCGGAATGTTTGGATTGTGATTTCCTTGGCGAATGGTTCGAATCAGATCGATACCTGCCATACCGGGCATTTGATGATCGCAGATCAAACAGTCGAAATTGAAATTGTTGAATAGCTTCAACGCATCGTCACCGCGACTAGCAGTCTGCACTTCCATGCCAACGGAGAGCAGATTAAAACGAATCACGTTTTGAAGAGCTGGATTATCTTCCGCTAGAAGAATCTGGAGTTTATTCATTGAAGTGCGTCTCCAAAAAAAGAGGGGCAGCAATCGCGACCCCTCTCGGAAAGTCTGGTACATGAGACCAAGACGATAAGAAACGAGAATTAACCGTCGTACTTACCATCGAATAGGTCGGTTTCATTGACCCATACCGAGCCAGTGGTCGAATTGTAGATCCATACCGAACCGCTAGCGACACCGCTTGGGATGGAGGTTGGATCTGCTCCGGTGATTACGTGAACCTTTGAGCCTGAGAGTGTCTTCCAATCGACGCTTGGAACACCACCACGAATATAAGCTTCCAAGGCAGTATCAAGAGCAGTATCTGACGTAGGATAGCTGCCTGTATCCGCACGAAGAATTTCAATAGCGCTTCGCATGGCAGTTGCCTTTTGCAAGGTCACTTGTGCTTTAGCAGCATCTGTCTTATTTAAGAATCGAGGAGCTGCAACAGCTGCCAAGATACCGATGATAACCACAACCACAACGAGTTCTACGAGTGTGAATCCCTTCGCCTTGTTTTTCGCCGACATATCGAATGTCCAACCTCTTCATAGTGTTGACTGAATGCGAAAGTGACTGAGGGCCTGGCAAGCAACACTCGCTTTACCAAGTAGGCCACACTACTACTTTCTGATGGGCACACACTCTCCCATCGCTGGAAAGATAGGATACATGTAGGGTGACGCAAGAAATTTTTCGCAAATAATTTCGATTTAGGGGATTGAAAATTCACCGCCATATATAGCGCATGAATTGGAGAGGGATGAGGAGCGGAGTGCGTTAGGTAAGCCAGGGAAATTCAGAAGATTTTGAACAAAATCATTTGGCGCACCCATACTCACAACCTAGTTTTCGACAGAGTGTCCCTGCGCAACGTAGTGCAGGTATCCGTTGGTAACTGGTTGGTTAAAAACGAACATGGCGGCAGAAGGCATAGTAGCCCAAAAGAAGAAAGCTGAGGAGATCCTAAAGGTTTCCTGCAGTTTGATTCTTGATAGTGGTGTAATGATCAAGCCTTGGCCCAGCCATGCTTTACGTGGATGTTTGGCGGAGCATTGGAGCGATTTTGAAGCCGCAGCGAGAAAAGTGGGCTTAATGGGAGATCCCGTAGCCTTCGAAGTCGCTGGAGATTTTGGTTTCATCCTCCCTCTGAAAACATCCGACTCACAAGGCTGGTATCTCGCTGGGGTACAAGCTTGCGGAACGTTAGAATCGCTACAACAGATACTAAACGCCACCAACGTTGTGCTCGACCAGATGTATACCATCGAGCAGCAACAGATTCAGTTAGATGCTTCGGCCATGCAAATTGCCCGAACATTTGAGGAACAATGTTGGTTGCGAGAACTCACAAAACACCTGGGGCTCTGTCGCTCCAATAACTCACCGCAACAACTAGCAGCTGAAATCTTGCAACCACTCCGCTCAATCGCCAATTGTCGCCAAATTGCGATGGTGATTTCGGACAAGCGAGCTTCGCACAAGTTTGACTTGATGTCCGAAGTGTTCGGGGAAGGTTCATGGCAAATCGAAGATGCTGAATCGCTGGTTGAAATCCATCGAAACGAAGTGGATTGGGAGCCCCTGCTTGGCAATATGCGGTTTACCGAGTTGCCAAACGGCTTGATTTCCTCTTACGTTATTGTGCCTATCGGACAGGTTGGCAATCCTTTCGCCTACTTGGTCGCGATGGACCGCCTTCCTCCGCCAACGAGCAATGGACTTGGGTTTATGTATGACCCAGAGTTCGGTTCGTTCGAAGTAGGCTTGATGGAAGAAGCTGGCGCACTGTTAAGTACTCAAGCTCATAACATTCGTCTGTTCGCCGAAACCCAGCAATTGGTTTTGGGAACGTTGCGCTCGATGACCCGGGCGATTGATGCTCGAGATAGTTATACTCAGGGGCATAGCGAACGCGTTGCCAAGTTGGCCTTCGAATTGGCACGCCAATTACAATTGCCGCAATCTACGTGCCAAGAAATTTATCTGGCCGGCGTTTTGCACGATATCGGTAAGATTGGTGTGCCCGACAATGTGCTCCTGAAGGCTGGACCACTGACCGATGAAGAGTTTGAGGTCATCAAGCTGCATCCGGTTATTGGCTTCCGTATCATTGAGCAGTTGGCTAAACTCGATTTTACATTGCCCGGAATCTTGCATCACCACGAACGTTGGGATGGAAGGGGTTATCCAGATAAACTGGCTGGAACAGATATTCCGTTGATGGCTCGTATTTTGGCTGTAGCAGACAGCTTCGACGCGATGACATCATCGAGACCGTACCGTCATCATATGCCATTGGCGAAGGCTCGTAAGATCATCGCTGAAGGTGCTGGGACGCAATGGGATCCCGATATCGTGGCCGCATTCCTTAAGTGGGTTGATTCCCGCATTCCCAGCGTGGAAGAAGTGGAAGACGTTTCTCCGCTCTATGAAAGCGCAGATTCTATGTGGGAAAACGTATCTTCTGCCGTTCTCTCGCTGAATCTCTAGTTCCGACGTAAAACGTCAACTAAGACTCCCCTGCCCCGCTCGATTGTTCGAGCTCTTACGGGCTACAGATCGCATGGGCCAAAACATAGGTCAATTGCCTAGCTCGGTTGACTCTGCCATTTGCGACACTAACGGCGGGCAGGAAATGCTAACCACGTCCAAATTCAGGTTCTGTTTGGGAAACGGCCTTATCGATCCGTGGCAATGATTTGCCCGACCAAGAACCAGATTCCGATGAAGAGTAGACTGAGAACTGTCTGGAAAAACGGAATCGCGAACATGAGGATACCCTAGGAGCGAGGCTTTGATTGGCAAGCTTGCAGCCTATCGAATATCGACATCCCCTCTGAGAAATATAGGGAAAGCTCGCGGGAAAGAGATGGAATCGCGAGTCGAGAGCCGGTCGTTCCGGTTAGTTAAGATATGAGGGCAAACCGCGACGCAAGTGGGTTAGACTGTTTCGACTTCTTCGGTTCGCAGCACTCGGCTGTGCAAGCTGAGAAGATTGAACATTTCGTAGTCTTTTCGTTTTAGACTGCTGGGGGCAACTTGACGAATCTGATCGTCAAACTTCCAAAGTTGCGGATCAATAAACAGCAGACTTGGATCGGAGACCTGCCAGCGAGCGGCAGCGCGACGCAATGATCTTCGTTCTCTGCGTGTCAGTCCGTGAGCGGTACAAAGCTGCATAAACAAGATCGAAGGAGCTTCGTAGTTGTGTTTAAACAGCGATTTGTAAATGTATCGAGCGGCATAGATCCCAGCAACAATTACAGGGATTAGCATAAATATGGACAGCGATGAAAAGTCGACTCGATTGCCTGCGTTGCGCATAGCCTGACCGATGCGCTCAAAAAAATCGTCGCTCGCGGCAATCAATGGTATTAGTGGTTGATAGTAGTTCATAAGTCATTACGGACTATCGTGAATGATCGTTTACATCGCCAGTGGCTCGGCGGAATTGGCAACAATCAATAGCGATTCGGATAATGGAGGCAGGTGATTGGAATCTCGAACAAGTTCGGCTTCTGGTATCGTGCGATCGCGTAGAGCCAGTAGGGCAGCTTCGTTCGTGATCGAGGAAGGAAAATTCTGAGCAAGCAGCAGTAGACGAGTTGCTTCAATGCTCGGGTCAGTTGCGAGAGATTCGATGGCGGCGACACGAACTTCTTCGCGAGAGTCGGAAATCAAAGTTCCTAAAGTTGTGCGATAGGTGGGAACCAAGCCAAGGTAGGCAATTGCCCGAATCGCTAGCGATCGACGGCGTGGCGATGGGTTTCCAATTTCGAGCGTAAGCTCGTTTTCGTAACTGAAGCCAAGAACTTTGAGAAGGTTGGCAATCCCTTCGCAGAGTGAGGCGGGACCAATTGGAATTTGAGCCAATAGGCGATTTAGGCTAATCTCTTCGAAGATCTTCGACGTGCTTTCGGCGAGATGTCGATTGTTGTGATCGCGCCAATGAAGCACCGACTCGATGAGCCCACGTAAGTCGCGTTCTGGTTCACTTGGTTGATTACCGAAAGCGCTACATAGGACTTCCAACGATATGCCATGCAATAATCGCAGCAGCCGAGCGGCCGATTTAGGACCTTCCACCGGATCCGATCGTTCAATATCGATAGCGGCTTGCAGCACTGTATGAGGACTGGAGGCGTTAGCCGCTCGCAGCATAGCCAATGTCTGTTGCTGCGAAAAACTCATATGCGCCAATTCATCGGTGTTAAAGATGAAAAGACACTCACAGCGAGGCATCCGTTCGAAATGGTAACGTGATACCTCGTCGAACTGATTTTGGTACTTTTCGATAAGGTGAAACGCGAGGAATGATTCTTGGCGTTGCGCCAAAACTTCCAGAATGACTTGAGGCGTACTTCGACGAGTCAAAAAGCCAGCAAGAAGTTCAATAATCTGAGGTTCTTGGCTGAATCGCAAGCGTCGCATGATTTGCGTGTAGCAAGGATGGCCTGGATCCAAGAGAACGGTACGCAAGGTGGCGTCTTCCCATGCGGACATTCGCAACCAAGCGTCGATCACCTCGACGCAACGATGTTGCTGATACTCGTAGATGGAGGAGAACAAGCTTTGAAGCATCGGAATACGAACGCTGGGGACATCTCGTCCGCTGCGAGCTCTTTCACCCCAACGCGAAGCCAGTTGCGTGAGGGCTTGGCGAGCTTCCGTGCAAAGCAAGTGTGTGTCGTTGATCGAAATCTGAATCAGCTCATAGAAGCCTTCGACGAGGTTGAGGTCCGCGACGGTTTGGATCGCGTTGCGGTTCTCGCGAGTATCTTGGCTTTTCAGCATCGCTAAAGTGTTCGGGATGAACAATTGCCAATGATTATCGAGCAGTTTCTTGTCGCCCGCATCGAGGGTGTGCCAATGTTGGACAATCGCCTTGAT
>Ga0075158_10000888_pt1 | contig 23471 bp, 28 predicted proteins | sample JI91814BDNA_FD_70968 | JGI IMG/M metagenome (GOLD analysis project Ga0075158, IMG submission 70968) | Wastewater effluent complex algal communities from Wisconsin, to seasonally profile nutrient transformation and Carbon sequestration -... | ecosystem: Engineered > WWTP > Effluent > Algae... | reverse complement strand
CCGGCGACGAGGACTGGCGCGTCATCTCCTGGCCCGGCTCGGCGAGCAAAGACGTGGTCTGACGCTGCCCCGGCGCAGAACTTCGTGGCGCCGGCCCCTGTTCCTAAACCCTGCTAGCAGGCGGCAGATGGCTCTTCGACGGCAGCGGGGAGGTAGCCATGAGGTCGCCGGAGTGCCCGTGGTTGATGGTGGGCCACTCCTACCTCGCCCTGGTCAACAAATGCCACCGGGTGACGGTCCGGGGTGGAATACCTTGTCCTGCGACACGATCATGGCCTACGACGGCGATCGGCTAGGCCGCGGCGAGCAATTCGACGGCGGTCTCGACGGGACACGCGCCCAGTTCAGGGACGGCAAAGCAACCGAGGTTGCTGCGGAGTTGGCCAAGGCCGCGGCCAAACGGTAGAGATGCCGACCAACCACGGCCACTCAGCACAGGTTAGATGACCTCCAGCAGGGTAGACCCTGCTCGACGTCACCTAAATGCTGCTACCAGAGGTTAGGTCCGGGGCGTCCGGTCCAACGTGACGCGGAGCTGGGGGAACTCGTGCTCGGTGAAGCCGTGCGCGGCATATCGGCGCCGGCCCTCGGGGGTGGCGAAGAGTTCGACGCTGGAAACATCGGTCTCGTCGCGGAACCACGCCATGACCGCATCGACGCAGGCCTGCCCGAGCCCGGTCATCCGGTATTCGGGGAAGGTCGCGACATTGCCCAGCATGCCGACTCGCCCCGACGGGTTGGCCGGCGACGGCGGGCGATCCACGACCTCGCCGATCGAGCAGGCGACCGCGGAGCCGTTGAGGTCGGCGACGCAGATGTAGACCCGCGGGTTGCCCAGGTGCACCTGCAACCAGCGGTGGGCGGCGGCCTGCCAGGCATTGTCGGCCACGGCCTCCGCCCCCGCCCCCAGTGCGGTGAACATCAGCGCCCGCAGGGCCACCACTGACGCGAGATCGCGCGCGGTGGCCCGTCGGATCACCGGCCCCGCGGGCGCCGACTCGGCCGGCTCGACGTCCGTGGGCGCCTCGTCCCGCTCCCGGCGCAGCGCTCGCGCCAGATTCGCAGGGGTGATCGGGGGCGTACGTCGCTTGCTCGGTTTGTCCTCGCTCACACCGGCAAGTATGCGGCCCGCCCGGGAGCGTCCCGAGGGAATGCGCCGGCGCCCGCGCGCGTTTGGGAGAGCGTGTGCCGCTCTGGCACACTATTCCTTCGGACCGGTTCACGGCGCGCGCCACCGATGGCGCAGAGCGAGCCCGACTCGCCGACCCGGCCCACGATCGAGGAGCACCCCATGAAGAAGGACATCCACCCGGCCTACGCCGAGACGACGGTGACCTGCACCTGCGGCAACACCTTCACCACCCGCAGCACCGCCAAGAACGGCGTCATCCACGCCGACGTCTGCAGCAACTGCCACCCGTTCTACACCGGCAAGCAGAAGATCCTCGACACCGGGGGCCGCGTGGCCCGCTTCGAGGCCCGCTACGGCAAGAAGGCCGCCAAGTAGCTTTCCCGACGCGCCGGTTCGCCCTCATAGGCGAGCCGGCGCGTTCGCATTTCCCTGCCCGTATGCCGCTGCCTCACCAGCGCTGCCCCCCCCTCGCCACCCGTCAAAGGAGTCCCGGCCGTGTTCGAATCCGTCGATGCCCTGCTCGCCGAGCATGCCGAGTGCGAGCAAGCCATGGCCGATCCCGCGGTCATCGCCGACCAGGCCAGACTGCGCGAGGTCGGCCGCCGGTATGCCGCGCTCGGCCCGGTCGTCGCCGCCTACCACACGTGGCACGCGGCCCACGACGACCTCGGCGCCGCCCGTGAGCTCGCCGCCGAGGACGCTGCTTTCGCCGACGAGGTCCCCGCTCTGGAGGAGGCCGAGCACGCCGCGCACGAGCGCCTGCGCCGGCTGCTGATCCCGCGCGACCCCGACGATGACCGCGACGTCATCCTCGAGATCAAGGCGGGGGAGGGCGGCGAGGAGTCCGCGCTCTTCGCCGGGGACCTGCTGCGGATGTACCTGCGCTACGCCGAGAAGCGCGGCTGGCGCACCGAGGTCATCGACGCCACCGAGTCCGATCTCGGCGGGTACAAGGATGTCCAGGTCGCCGTCAAGGCCAAGGGGACGCCCGGCCCCGACGAAGCCCCGTGGGCGCGCTTGAAGTTCGAAGGCGGGGTGCACCGCGTCCAACGGGTGCCGGTCACCGAGAGCCAGGGGCGCATCCATACGTCCGCGGCGGGGGTGTGGGTGATGCCCGAGGCCGAGGAAATCGACGTCCATGTCGACCCCAACGACCTTCGGATCGACGTCTATCGCAGCTCCGGACCGGGCGGGCAGAGCGTCAACACCACCGACTCGGCCGTCCGCATCACCCACCTCCCCACCGGCACGGTCGTCTCGTGCCAGAACGAGAAGTCCCAGCTGCAGAACAAGGAGTCCGCGATGCGCGTACTCCGCGCCCGGCTGCACCAGATCGCCCAGGAGCAGGCGGACGCCGCCGCATCCGATGCCCGCAAGTCGCAGGTGCGCACGGTCGACCGCTCCGAGCGCATCCGCACCTACAACGTCCCCGAGAACCGCATCAGCGACCACCGCACCGGCTACAAGGCCTACAACCTCGACATCTTCCTCGGCGGCGAGATGGACCCGGCGATCCAATCGCTGATGAGCGCCGACGAAGCCGCGCGCCTTGCCGCCGTCGGCGGCAACTGACGCGCGATGACCCCGAGCCTGTATGCCGTTCTGACCGCCGCCCGTGCCCAGCTCGCGTCCGCCGGGATCGCCTCGCCCGACGCCGACGCCGTCGAACTCGCGTCCTTCGTGCTCGGGGTGCCGACAAGCGAGGTGCGCCGCCGGATGGTCCTGCGCGACCCGATCGACGACGCCGCCACCAGTCGGCTGGCGGATCTGATCGCCGAGCGCTCGGCGCGAATCCCGTTGCAGCACTTGACCGGGCGCGCCTATTTCCGCGGGCTGACGCTTGCCGTCGGCCCGGGTGTGTTCGTCCCGCGGCCGGAGACCGAGGTGGTGACCGGTCTCGCGCTGGAGGCGGCGCGCGAGGCGGTGGCCGCCGGCATACGGGAGCCGGTCGTCGTCGACTTGTGCACCGGGTCGGGGGCGATCGCGCTGGCTATCAAGGACGAGTTGCCGGCCGCGCGCATCTTGGCGGTGGAGAAGTCAGAGCACGCGTATGCCTGGGCGCAGCGCAATCGCGAGTTGCTCGGCCTCGACGTGGAGCTGCGGCTGGGGGACGCGGTCGGGGCCTTCCCCGAGCTGGCCGGGAGCGTGGACGTGGTCGTGAGCAACCCGCCATACATCCCGACCGGCCAGGTGCCGATCGATCCCGAGGTGCGCAACCACGATCCTGAACTCGCGCTTTACGGCGGCAGCGCGGACGGGCTCGCGATCCCGCGGCTGGTGGCGGCGCGCGCGGCGACCCTGCTGAAGCCGGGGGGCGTGCTCGTGATGGAGCACGCGGACGCGCAAGGGCCGGGCCTGAGCCGTGCGCTCGCAAGCGCCGGCGAATGGTTCGACCTGGTGGATCACCGCGACCTGGCCGGTCGCCCGCGCGCCCTGGCTGGCCGCCGGGCCTGCTGAGTCCCATGCAAACGGTGCATGGATCACTTAACCAATAGCTATTGGACGCATGGCTTCGGCTGCTTCATGCTGGATACATGAGCAAGTTCCTGAAGAACATCATCGCCGGCCTTCGTCCCACCGCCGCCGACCTCGAGCTCGCGGCCGCCATCAAGGCCTACCCCGCCCGCGGCGGCAGCGCTGTGGTCGTTGTGCCGCGCACGACCGCGACGCGCTGACCTCCGGTCGTACGCTCGTGCACGGGTCGACGCTCCGTGCACGCCTGGGCGGTTTAGACCGCCGACCTCTGCCCACACCGCCGACCTCGCCCACACCACCCAGCACAAGCCGGCTTCCCCGCGCCGCGTGGCCTTCAGCCCAGGTGATCCCTCGCCCACAAGGCTGCACTCGTCCGGTCAGGCACACCGATTTCGCGAAACACCCGCCCCAAGTGCGCTTTCACCGTCCGCTCGGTGATCCCCAAAGCCCGCCCGATCTGCTTGTTGGCGAGTCCCTGAGCAACGAGCCGCAGCACGTCGATCTCGCGCGGCGAGAGTGCCGGCCTGGCGGACTGCCCCACCCGCGGAAGCAGCGCCCCCGCCACCCTCGGATCGAGCGGCACCTGCCCCGAGGCTGCATTGCGCACCGCCGCGAGCAACTCGCCGGGCTCGCAGTCCTTGAGCACATAGCCGGTGGCTCCGGCCGCCAGCACCTCCTTGACGCGGTCCCGGTCGGAGAAACTGGTCAGCACCACCACCGCCCCCGCGGTCCCGGCCGCCGTGATGGCGCGCGTGGCGGCGACGCCGTCGAGTTGCGGCATCGACAGATCCATCAGCACCACATCGGGCGTATGCCGCGCCGCCCCGGCCACGCCCTCGTGGCCGTTCGCGGCCTCGCCGACGACCTCGATGCCGGGATCCGCGGACAACAGGGTGCGGATACCGCTGCGGACCAGATGATGGTCATCGACGATGAGCACGCGGATCATGACGATTCCTTCGTCGGGGTCACGGTCAGGCGCCAATGTGTTCCCGCGCCGAGTTCGCTCGCGACCTCCAGTCGGGCGCCTGCTTCTCCCGCGAGGTCGCTCAGCACCCGCAATCCGAAGTGCCCAGGCGCTGGATCCGCTAGTACCGCAGCGATATCGAAGCCAACCCCGTCATCGACGATGTCGAGAACGGCCTGCGGACCCGCGGCCGCCAGGCGCACCTGCACCGTCGCCGGACCCGCGTGCTGCCCGGCGTTGCGCAGACACTCCTGAGTGACGCGAAAGACCAGGCGGGCGTCCTTGGCTCCGAGGCGATCCTCGACACCTGGGTCCAGGTGGACCCGAACGGCGACGCCCTCGCCGCGGACCCCTTGCGCAAGGTCGGTCAGCGCCGCCTCAAGGCCCGAATGTTCCAAACTCGGCGGATAAATGTCGACCAGCAGGGTGCGCAGCGACCGGATGCTGCGGCGCACGACCGTGGCCGCATCACCGAGATCGCGGGCGGCGGCCACGTCGCCCCGGGCCTGAGCCGCGGCTGCACCGCCGGCGATCGCGAAGGATGTCGCGGCCAACTCCTGGACTGGGCCATCGTGCAAGGTGGCCGCGATCCGTCGGCGCTCGCGCGCCGACGCATCCAGGGCACGTTCGGACAGATCAGCCCGCAGCCGTTCTCCACGACGGAGCCGACCGAGCAGGTGCCAGAGGAAGGGGATGGGCAAGATGGCCAGCAGCACCAGGCTCGCCATGGTCAGCGCGGCGAAACTGCGCCATAGGGTCGCGGTCCGGTCGCCGACGGGGTTGTAGGAGACATAGATCTCGAAGAGCGCGGTCGTCTTGTCGGGGAACCACACCGGCCGATAGACCTCGACCAGCCGGTCGGCGTGTTCGAAGGCATTCTCTGACTCGGTCAACCGGGAGATCTCCGCGTGGGTCTGCGGGTTGCGCAACACCTCGCGTTGTTCCTCGCTGAGAGCGAATATCTCGCCAACGAGTTTCGGCTCGTCGGCATAGAGGATCCGGCCACGGTCGGTCCAGAGTTTGACCCGGACGACATTGCGGGCCAGCATCCGCTCGTGGATCAAGGCGTCGAAGGCGTGGACGGCCGCCGGGTCGCCGTCGGCCAGCGCTTTCGTCATGGCGGGCTGCACGACGGCTTCGGCAAGCACATCGGCCAGGTCCGCAGCATCACTGACTGCCTCTCGCTCGGCCAGCGATCGCGCGACCAGAGCGCTCGCTCCGCCCACGAGCAGGAGCAGCACGAGCACGACGGCGAACAACTGGGTGAAGATGCGCCTCGGGCTGATGGCCGCGGGATCCGCCTCGCGCGTCGCGGACGTCGAGAACGTATGCCAGCGGCGTGCCGCGGCACCGGCCCCGGCTTCCGGGACCGGCGCGGCACTCCTTAGGGCCGAGGGCTCAGGCACTGGTTCGATCTGTCATGGCGTCGTCCGCTCTGGAGTGTGGCAGGTCGGCTCTGGCGCCGAATAGCCCTGCGGGTCCGGCGAGTCCCCCGCTATTCGGCCGCCGGCGCCAGTGCGGCGATTTGCGCCGGCTCGGCCGCGATCCGTCAGCCCGGGAAGGTCAGCCGCCCCGAGCACACTTCCCCGGTGGCCGGGCGAACTGCGCGCGCCGTCAAGACATCGGAACCGGCCCGATTGGCGATCCGCTTCGTGATCGAGAAGGATCCGCTCGGTGCCACGGTCCGGTGCGTACCGGAGTGCACAAGGATGCCGTTGTCGCGGATCTCGACGTTCCAGGTCTGCCCGACGCGGTTGGCGTCCACCTCGAACTCCATCTCGATCCGACCGTCGTCCGGCTTGGCCTTCAACTTCCAATCAGCGGTCCGGCTGCAGGCGCCCGAGGTGCGCACTTCGCCGTCACCCGCGCTGGCGGCGGGCATGCCGATACCGAGGGCGACGACGATGGCGGCTGCCGCGGTGGTGGCGCGGCGAGTGGTGGCGCGGTGTGCGCGAGTCTGGGACATCACGATCCTCCTTCGGCCGCCGGTCTCTCCGGCAACCGCGCCCAGCGTGCGCCCGCACCGTGGCCACCCGCCATTGGACCTTGGTCCTAGTCCTTGCTCGACTGGCCGGTTCAGTCCCGCCTGGCTGCCACGCAACTGACTAGGTGTCATGCCTGGCTGCCGACTCGCCACCACGAATCGCGGCCGACATACTGGGCTGATGAGCGAGCAGGACTGGAGCGCCAAGGCCAAGGAGAACGCCGACTTCCACGCTGCCGCCCTCGCGCGGGCCAGGGCGGGGGAGGCCGAGGCCGGCCGCCGGCTGATCGCCGACTTCGTCACCCAAGCGCAGGCCGCCGGACTCCCGACGAGCGAACTGACCGCGCGGCCATACCGCGGCAATGCGCGCTATCGCACCGGCCGGCACGGCTGGTATCTCCTGCCGGATCGGTCGGTCGCGGTCGACGCGGACGCCAACTTCTTCATCCTCTCCTGTCCGCCCTTGCTCCTCGCCCGGGTCAAGGGCGTCGAGCTGCCCCCGAGCCCGGCCCCCCTGCGCGTGGGTGAGCGCGATGGTGAGTCGATGGCCCTGAAGGATCTGCTCGCCAAGCGCCTCGCCGCGGGCAGCTCCCACCCTTGACCCGCTCTGAACAGGTCGTTCCCTTCGTCACGATGTGACGCCGCCCCTTGCCGGATCGGCCGACTCGGTCCTACCTTGTGCCCCGACCGCCACATCTGCCCCACTCTCACTGCCGGGTCGACGGGTGTGCTGCTCGATACGCGCCTGCGCTTCGGCGCGACCATCACCGGCACCGTCACCGGCCCCCTAGGCAAGCCGCTCGGGGAGCTCTGGGTTCGCCTTTACGGCGAGGAGTTCCCATTCGAGACCTTGTCGGGACCGGACGATATCGTCAAGGCCTACACCGATGCCGCGGGGCGGTACGTCTTCAAGCGCGTGATGTCGGGGGAGTACCGCCCGGCGTTCACGCTCGACGGGGCGCAACCGGTGACGGTGGTCGCGACGAAGTACACCAAGATCGACTTCGTGGTCCCGGACAGCGTGCTCCCCTGATTGATGAGTGATATCGCGGTCAGGGCCGCGATATCACTCATCGATACCGCCCCCGACAGCGGGCCGACATACCCTTTCCCCCGTGAGTCCCGTCGTCGATGCCACCACCGAGCCCACTCGCGCGGACGCCGTCGCCCAGGCGGTCGCGGCCGTCCGCGACGGCAGCCTGGTGGTCCTGCCCACCGACACCGTCTACGGCATCGGCTGTGACGCCTTCGATGCCGCTGCAGTGAGTGCGTTGCTCGCTGCCAAGGGCCGCGGCCGCGACGTCCCGCCACCCGTGCTCATCGGTCAAGTCCGCACCCTCGACGGCATCGCGACCGACATCCAGCCGTATGTCCGTGACCTCGTCGAGCGCTTCTGGCCCGGCGCGCTCACCGTCGTCTTGTCGGCCCAGCCCTCGCTGCACTGGGATCTCGGCGACACCGACGGCACCGTCGCCGTCCGGATGCCGGACGACCCGATCGCCTTGGCGGTCCTGGCCGAGACCGGCCCGATGGCCGTGACCAGCGCGAACCTCCACGGCCAGCCCGCGGCCACCACCATCCTGGACGCCGCGACCCAGCTCGGCGCCGCCGTTGCCGTCTATGTCGACGGCGGCCCCCGGGCCACCCAGCAGCCCTCGACCATCCTCGACTGCACCGGCCCGGCCCCGGTCGTGCTGCGAGAGGGCGCGATCAGCGAGGACGATCTCAGCGCCATCGCCGCGCTGGGGGAGCAGGCGCGCGAACGGCATACGGACGGTGACGCGGACGACGACGCGCCCGCGCTGCATACGGACGAAGCCCTGGGCGATCACGCCTGAGGGCCTAGAGTGACAAGACCGGCCTCCCCATTGACACCTGGAGCAGCGCGATGACCTTCTACGGTTCCGACTACGACGAACTGGCCGCCTTTGACCCTGACATCGCCGGCGTACTCCTGTCCGAGCTCGACCGCATCCGCGGCGGACTGCAGCTGATCGCCAGCGAGAACCTCAGCTCCCCCCGCGTGCTGACCTCGCTCGGCTCGACGTTGTCCAACAAGTACGCCGAGGGCTACCCGGGCCGGCGCTATTACGGCGGCTGCGCCGAGGTCGACAAGGCCGAGACCATCGCGATCGACCGGTGCAAGGCCCTTTTCGAGGCCGACCACGCCAACGTCCAGCCGCACAGCGGCGCGAGCGCCAACCAGGCCGTTTATGGCGCCTTCATGAAGCCGGGCGAGACGATCCTGGCGATGAGCCTGCCGCATGGCGGCCACCTGACACACGGCACCAAGATCTCCTTCTCCGGCAAGTGGTTCAATGCCGTCCACTACGGCGTCGACAAAGACACCGAAGACATCGACTACGCGCAGATGGAGGCGTTGGCCAAGGAGCACCAGCCCAAGGTCATCTGCGCTGGCGGCTCCGCGATCCCGCGGCTGATCGACTTCGAGCGCATCCGGGCGATTGCCGACGAGGTGGGCGCGATCTTCTGGGTCGATGCCGCCCACTTCATCGGTCTGGTCGCCGGCAAGGCCATCCCCAGCCCCGTCCCGTATGCCGATGTCGTCTCGTTCACGACGCACAAGGTCCTGCGCGGGCCGCGCTCCGGCGCCATCGTCTGTCGCGCCGAGCATCAGGCGGCGATCGACAAGGCCGTCTTCCCGATGATGCAGGGCGGCCCGCAGATGCACACCATCGCGGCCAAGGCGGTCAACTTCAAGGAGTGCGCGACCCCGGAGTATGCCGCGTATGCCCGCCAGGTCCTCGAGAACGCCGCGGTCCTCGCGACCAGCCTGGCCGAGCACGGCATCCGGCCCACCACCGGCGGCACCGACACCCACCTCTCGCTGCACGACTTGCAGGCCGTCGGGGTGACGGGCAAGGACGCCGAGGCCCGAGCCGATGCGGCGGGCATCGTGCTCAACAAGAACGCCATCCCCTTCGACCCCGCTCCGCCGTCGGTCGCCTCGGGCATCCGGGTCGGCACGCCCTGCGTGACCACCCAGGGTATGGGCACCGAGCAGATGCGCACGATCGCCGACCTGATCGCGACCGCCGTGACCAAGGGCGACGCGGACCCGGAGAACGCGGTGAGCAAGGAGGTCCGGGGCCAGGTGACCGAACTGGTCACGCGCTTCCCGGCATACCCCCGCTAGCAGCAGTTAGGTGCGCGAGTACCTCTTCGTCCTGCTCGTCGCCATGGTGGCGACCTATGTCGCCGTGCCCGCGGCCTACCGGCTCGCCGTGCGGGTCGGTGCCTTCACGCAGGTCCGCGACCGAGATGTGCACGCCGTGCCGATCCCGCGCCTGGGGGGAGTGGCGGTCTTCGTCGGCTTCCTCGCCGCGACCTTGGTGGCGACCAAACTGCCCTACCTGCGGGCCGTCTTCGACACCCCGGAGATCTGGGGCGTGCTTCTCGGGGGCGCCATCGTCTGCGCGGTGGGCGCGATCGACGATGTCGTCGAACTCGATGCGCTGACCAAGTTCGCCGGGCAGATCATCGCCGCCGGGTTGATGGCCTTCCTCGGCGTGCAGTTGTTCAGCATCCCGGTCTTCGGGGTCACGACCGTGCTGCCCGCCCCTTTGCTGGTGCTTCTGACGATCTTCACGGTCGTCGTGGCGACCAATGCGGTCAACTTCATCGACGGCCTCGACGGCCTGGCCTCGGGAGTCGTCGCGATCGCCGCGTTGACGTTCTTCGCCTACAGCTACTCCATCTCGCGCACCTTCGATCCGCCGAATGTCTTCAGCTCGGCGACCTTCGTCTCCGCGGCGCTCGCGGGGTGCTGCCTTGGCTTCCTGCCGCACAACTTCTATCCGGCGCGGCTGTTCATGGGCGACAGCGGGGCCCTGCTGCTCGGGCTGCTGCTGGCCGCTGCGATGATCTCCACGACGGGCATCAGCCCGGCTCAGGTCTCCGCCAATGCGGTCAAGGCGAGTGTGCTCCCCCTGCTCGTCCCCACGGGGATCCTGCTGCTGCCCCTGCTCGATGTGCTGCTCGCGGTCATCCGCCGCACTCGCGCCGGTCGGCACCCGTGGAGCCCGGACGCCCAACATCTCCACCACCGAATGCTGCGGATCGGTCACGGCCACCGACGGGCCGTGCTCCTGCTGTGGCTGTGGGCCGCGGTCGCGTCGGTGGGCAGCGTCGCCTACTTCTTCCTCCCGGCCGGCGGGGCGACCGCCCTCCTCGCCGGCCTGCTCATGTTGGCCCTCGGGCTGACCCGCTGGCTCCCGCGCTTCTCCGCTGCCGGCCATCGCCCCAAGAAGTATTGAGATACTTTGCCTCGTGAGCGACTCCACCAAGGCGTATGCCGCCCCGGCCCGCCCCGCGACGACGCCGCTGACCGCGATGCTGCGCACCGCTGCCATACCGACAATCCTCGTCGGCCCCATCGCCTTGGTGATCGCCGCGCTGACGGGCGGCGGCAAGGGCGTGCTCGGCTCCTTCTTGGGGTATGCCGTCACGCTCACCTTCTTCGCGCTCGGGATGATCGTGATGATCCGGTTCGCGACCGTCCGGCAGCCGCTGATCTTCATGGCGACGGCGCTCGCGGTCTTCTTCGGGCAACTGATCTTTTTGCTGCTGGTGATCTTGCTACTGCAGGACGCCGACTGGCTCGACGGCAGGGCCTTCGGCCTGACGGCCCTGGTGGTTGCGCTCGTCTGGCAGGCGTTCAGCATCCTGGGCTACCTGCGCGCCCGCCGCCCGGTCTACGACACGCTGTGAGCGCGCCCGGCCCCGAGCGAGACCCGGACGGAACCGAGCGGCCGATGACCCCCCTAGAACGTCTGGATGCGGGCCACGAGCCGCGCGTGACCCCGCCCATGTGGGATGCCATGGCCTACATGCTGACCGGCCCGATCATGCTCGGCCTACCCGCCTATTTGCTCGATCGAATTCTCGGCACGGATTGGCTAGTCTTGCCAGGTGTCCTGATCGGTGGTGCCGTGTCGCTCTACCTGGTTTGGGTCCGGTACGGTAGGTCCTGACTTCCCCGCCAGACCCCGGATCGGCCCGGTCGATCGGCGCTGTCGAGGGTGTCGAACTGAATCGAGTTGCCACGAGGAGACCACGTGAGTCTGACCCTGTTGGGAAGTGCCCTCGCACTGCCGACGGCCGGTGATGGTGAAGGCTTCCACGCTCCGTCTCCGCAAGAGTTCTACTGGCCCATCTTCGGCAGTGGCGACTGGACCTTCACCCGGCCGATGGCCACCTTCGCGATCTCGATCCTCATCCTGAGCGTTGCCCTGGTGGCCCTGACGAAGAAGGCCGCGATTGTCCCCAGCAAGGGGCAGTGGCTGGTCGAGCAGGCCTACGACTTCGTGCGCAATGGCATCGGTCGCGACACCATCGGCAGCAAGGATTTCCTGCGGTTCACGCCGCTGCTGTTCAGCCTGTTCATGTGCATCCTGCTGAACAATCTCTTCGGCATCATCCCGCCGATCCAGTACCCAACGATGTCGCGCATCGGCTTCCCCATTGCGCTGACCCTGATCGTCTACGTCGTTTATCACATCGCTGGCATCCGCAAGAAGGGGCCCGTTCGCTACCTGTCGGAGATGATCCCGCGGGGCCTGCCGAAGCCGATCTATCTGCTGATCATCCCACTCGAGTACGCGACGTACTTCATCATCCGGCCGCTGACCCTCGCCTTGCGACTCTTCGGAAATATGTTCGCCGGCCACATGCTCCTTCTGCTGTTCATCATGGGCGGCGAGTACATGCTGATCCACGGCGGCATCGGCCTGAAGATCACCTCGATCGGCTCCTTCTTGATGGCCCTGGTCTTCACTGCCTTCGAGGCTCTGATCGAGTTCCTGCAGGCCTACATCTTCACCCTGCTCGCCGCGACCTACATCAGCGACGCCATCCACAGCGAGCACTGATCTTCGGGTCGGGCCCGCCCGCCGGATTCCCTGACACAACTGAATAAACCCCCGCAGAACGTCCGACGGCGCGGTGCCGGACGGATCCCACAATGAAAGAGGACCTTTCATGCAAGGCAACATTGCGATCCTGGGCTACGGCCTCTCGGCGATCGGCCCCGGTATCGGTATCGGCCTGATCTTCGCCGCCTTCATCAACGGCGTCGCGCGCCAGCCGGAAGCCCGCGGCATGCTGCAGGGCATCGCGATCCTCGGCTTCGCGCTTGCCGAGGCGCTGGCCATCTTCGGTCTGGTTCTCGCCTTCGTCTTCCGCTGATCTGCCGCGTCCCGCGCATCAGTCCCGCAGAACCAGCACTAGGAGAACGCCGTGCACATCACAGCAGCGCTGACGCAGCTGGTGAGCCTCGCCGCGGAGGGTGAGGCCGGTGGCGACCCCGTTGCCGACCGGACCCCGATCCTGCCGCTCTATGGCGAACTCATCTTCGGCATCCTGGCCTTCGGTGTCCTGTACTGGGTGATCGCCACAAAGGTCGTGCCCAACCTGGAGAAGGCGTATGCCGCCCGCGCGGCCGCCATCGAAGGTGGCATGGCCCAGGCCGAGGAGGCCCAGGCTGCCGCCGAGGCCGCCAAGGCGCAGTACGAAGCCCAGCTCAAGGAGGCCCGCACCGAGGCCACCCAGATCCGCGAGGACGCGCGCGCCCAGGGTGCGCAGATTGTTGCGGAGATGCGCGGTCAGGCACAATCCGAGGCCACTCGCATCACCGAATCGGCGCACCGTCAGATCGAGGCCGAACGGGCCCAGGCAGCGGCCAGCCTGCGCGGCGAAGTCGGGCGGTTGTCCACCGACCTGGCCAGCAAGATCGTCGGAGAGTCCCTCCATGACGAGGCGCGCCAGCGGGGCATCGTCGATCGCTTCCTGGCCGAGCTCGAGTCGGGCTCGGTGCGTCCGGAGAAGGTCGATTCCTGATGCGGGGCAGTTCCCGGGCGGCGGCCAAGTCGGGCCTCGGCGCCCTCGCCGAGGTCATCGGCTCCATCGATCCGATGGCGCTCGCCGACCAGCTCTTCGCAGCGGCCACGACGGTCGACGGCAATGCGACCCTGCGCCGGGCCCTGACCGACCCCTCGCGCGACGGTGCGGCCAAGGACGCGCTCGCTCGGCGGCTGTTCGGCGGCAAGGTGTCCGACCAGGCGACGCATGTGATCGCCGTGTTGGCCGGGCAGCGGTGGGCCGAGGAGCGCGACCTGACCGACACCATCCGCGAGTTCGGCGTCGAAGCGATTGCCGAGAACGCGGACCGGGCGGGGCGCCTGCAGGGCGTCGAGGACGAGCTCTTCCGCTTCGAGCGGATCGTCGACTCGACGCCGGCCCTGCGCGACGCCCTGACCAACCGCCAAGGTGACCTCAAGGGCAAGGCGGAACTGGTCACCCGGCTGCTCAGTGACAAGGCGGCGCCGGAGACGGTGGCGCTGGCCGTACAGGCCGTGGGCAGCCGCAGCGACCGGCGCCTGGACGCCGTCCTCGACGGCTACCTCGACCTGATCGCCAAGCGACGCGGCCAGTTGACGGCTGTCGTCACCTCGGCGACCGAACTGGGCGGCGCCGAACGCGTCCGCCTGAGTGAGTCGCTGGCCAATCTGTATGGCCGCCCGATCCAGATCCAGTCCATCCTCGACCCCGCGGTCGTCGGTGGGCTCAAGGTCCAGGTCGGCGATGAGGTCATCGACGGAACGATCGCCCGCAAGATCGACGGGGCCCGACGCCACTTCGGCGCCTGACCTCACCGGCGCGACGCCGGATAAGCATCACCGTGACAAGCGCAGCACCCTACGAACCGCACACCAACCGCCCCGTGCGGTTCCGCGAAGGAGAGAAACAGAGATGACGGAGCTTTCGATCCGTCCCGAGGAGATCCGGGACGCGCTGGACAGCTATGTCCAGTCCTACCAGCCCGGCACGGCCTCTCGGGAGGAGGTCGGCCGCGTCATCGACGCCGGCGACGGCATCGCGCACGTCGAGGGACTGCCCTCGGCCATGACGAACGAGCTGTTGCAGTTCGAGGACGGGACCTTGGGCATCGCGCTCAACCTCGACGTCCACGAGATCGGTGTCGTCATCCTCGGTGACTTCTCCAATATCGAAGAAGGTCAGACCGTCAAGCGCACCGGCGAGGTCCTCTCGGTGCCGGTCGGCGACGCCTTCCTCGGCCGCGTGGTCAACCCGCTCGGCCAGCCCATCGACGGCCTCGGGGACATTCCGGCCGAAGGCCGCCGTGCGCTGGAGTTGCAGGCCCCCAATGTCGTCTCCCGCAAGTCGGTGCACGAGCCGCTGCAGACCGGCCTGAAGGCTGTCGACGCGATGACGCCGATCGGCCGCGGTCAGCGCCAGCTGATCATCGGTGACCGCCAGACCGGCAAGACCACGGTCGCCGTCGACACGATCATCAACCAGAAGGAGTTCTGGGAGACGGGCGACCCGGAGAAGCAGGTTCGCTGCATCTATGTCGCGATCGGCCAGAAGGGCTCGACCATCGCGTCGGTCCGCGGCACCCTCGAGGACGCGGGCGCGCTCGAATACACCACGATCGTCGCCGCCCCGGCGTCGGACTCGGCGGGCTTCAAGTACCTCGCGCCCTACACGGGCTCGGCCATCGGCCAGCACTGGATGTATCAGGGCAAGCACGTCCTGATTGTCTTCGACGACCTGTCCAAGCAGGCCGAGGCCTACCGCGCCGTCTCGCTGCTGCTGCGCCGCCCGCCGGGCCGCGAGGCCTACCCCGGCGACGTCTTCTACCTGCACAGCCGGTTGCTCGAGCGCTGCGCAAAGCTGTCGGACGCCTTGGGTGCCGGGTCGATGACCGGCCTGCCGATCATCGAGACCAAGGCCGGTGACGTCTCGGCCTACATCCCGACCAATGTCATCTCGATCACAGACGGCCAGATCTACCTCCAGGCCGACCTGTTCAACTCCAACGTCCGCCCGGCGATCGACGTGGGTGTCTCGGTCTCCCGTGTCGGTGGTGCCGCGCAGATCAAGGCCATGAAGCAGGTGTCCGGTCGACTCAAGCTCGACCTGGCCCAGTTCCGTGCGCTCGAGGCCTTCGCGATGTTCGCCTCCGACCTCGACCCGGCCTCGCGCGCCCAGCTCGCCCGCGGTGGCCGACTTGTCGAACTGCTCAAGCAGAAGCAGTCCAGCCCCTACCCGGTCGAGGAGCAGGTCGTCTCAATCTGGATGGGCACCACAGGCAAGCTCGACAGCATCGCGGTCGAGGACGTTTCCAAGTTCGAGACCGAGTTCCTCGACTACCTGCGCCGCGAACACAAGGGCATCCTCGACACCATCCGGGAGACCACGAAGTTCGAGGACGACACCGAGAAGTCCCTGACGGACGCGGTCGACGCCTTCAAGAAGCAGTTCGATGCCTCGGGCGCCCACCAGGTCCCCGTCGGCCACGAGGCCGACCCGGGGTCGCTGGACCACGAGATCGACCAGGAGCAGCTCGTCCGTCAGCGCTGACGCGCACCGGACGAGCTGACGAAGCAGAGAGGCGGCTAACGTATGGGAGCGCAGATACGGGTCTACCGGCAGCGCATCCGCTCGGTGTCAGCGACCAAGAAGATCACCCGGGCGATGGAGCTGATGGCGGCATCGCGCGTGGTCAAGGCGCGGCAATCGGTGCTGGAGTCGGCGCCGTACACGCACGCGTTGACCCGGGCGCTCTCGGCGTTGGCTACGCACAGCAACTACAAGCATCCGCTGACGTCCGAAGTGGACAACCCGACCCGGGCCGGCGTGCTGGTGTTGACGAGCGACCGCGGTCTGGCCGGCGCCTACGCGTCGGGTGCGATCAAGGAGAGCGAGCGGCTGATCAGCGATCTGCGGGCGGCGGGCAAGGAGGTCGTGCCCTATCTCGTGGGTCGAAAGGCCGTGTCCTACTACAAGTTTCGCGGTCGCGAGTGGGCCACCGAGTGGACGGGCAACACCGAGAAGCCGCAGGTCGCGAGGGCTCGCGAGATCGCCGAGCGGCTGGTCGAGGATTTCCTTCGGCCCAGCGAGGAGGGCGGCGTCGATGAGATTCACATCGTCTACACGCGCTTCAACACGATGGTCAACCAGGAGCCGCGGGTGCTGCGGCTGCTGCCCATCGAGGTCGTGGATGCCCCGGATGAAGCCGTTCACGACGGGTCGCTTCTGCCGCTCTATCAGTTCGAGCCCAGCGCCGAAGAGGTGCTCAAGGCGATGCTGCCTCGCTATGTGACGGCGCGGATCTGGACCTGCATGCTCAGTGCAGCGGCGTCCGAACTGGCCGCTCGCCAGCGGGCCATGAAGTCCGCGACGGACAACGCCGAGAACCTCATCAATACCTACACCCGGTTGGCGAACCAGGCTCGCCAGGCCGAGATCACCCAAGAGATCAGCGAGATCGTCGGTGGCGCCAGCGCCCTCGCCGAGTCCAAGTAGAAGGTAGAAGACAGATATGACTGCCACCCTCCCGGAGACCTCCGAGACCGCCACCGCCGGTGGTGTCGGACGCATCTCGCGCATCATCGGCCCGGTCGTCGACGTGGAGTTCCCCGCCGACGCCATGCCCAACCAGTACAACCTGCTGACCACCGAGGTCACCCTGGACGGGGAGACCAAGGGCCTCAACCTCGAGGTGGCCCAGCACATCGGCGACAACATGGTGCGGGCGATCTCCCTGCAGCCGACCGACGGCCTCGTCCGTGGCTCCCAGGTGCACGACACCGGTGGCCCGATCAGCGTGCCGGTCGGTGATGTCACCCTGGGCAAGGTCTTCAACACCACGGGTGTCTGCCTCAACCTCGAGCCCGGCGAGACGCTGGACGTCCACGAGCGCTGGGGCATCCACCGCCCGGCCCCGGCCTTCGACCAGCTCGAGTCAAGGACCATCATGTTCGAGACGGGCATCAAGGTCATCGACCTGCTGACGCCCTATGTCCAAGGTGGCAAGATCGGCCTCTTCGGCGGCGCCGGTGTGGGCAAGACCGTCCTCATCCAGGAGATGATCGCCCGAGTTGCGCGCGACCACGGTGGTGTGTCGGTTTTCGCCGGTGTCGGCGAGCGCACCCGTGAGGGCAACGACCTGATGGTCGAGATGGAGGAGGCCGGAGTTCTTGGCCAGACGGCCCTGGTCTTCGGCCAGATGGACGAGCCGCCGGGCACCCGCCTGCGCGTCGCCCTGTCGGCGCTGACCATGGCGGAGTATTTCCGCGATGTCCAGAACCAGGACGTGCTGCTGTTCATCGACAACATCTTCCGGTTCACCCAGGCCGGTTCCGAGGTCTCGACGCTGCTCGGTCGGATGCCGTCCGCCGTGGGTTACCAGCCCACCCTCGCCGACGAGATGGGTGTGCTCCAGGAGCGCATCACCTCCACGCGTGGCCACTCGATCACCTCGATGCAGGCGATCTATGTGCCGGCCGACGACTACACCGACCCGGCCCCGGCGACGACGTTCGCCCACTTGGACGCGACCACCGAGCTCTCGCGTGAGATCGCCTCACTCGGTATCTATCCGGCCGTGGACCCGCTCACTTCGACCAGCCGAATCCTCGACCGCCGCTACATCACCGAGGAGCACTACAACACCGCGGTCCGCGTCAAGCAGATCCTGCAGCGCAACAAGGAACTCCAGGACATCATCGCCATCCTCGGCATCGACGAGCTCTCCGAGGAGGACAAGATCCTCGTCAACCGGGCCCGCCGGATCCAGCGCTTCCTGTCCCAGAACACCTACGTCGCCAAGCAGTTCACCGGCATCGAAGGGTCGACGGTCCCCCTGTCCGACACCATCGAGGCCTTCACCAAGATCGCCGACGGCGACTACGACCACGTCGGTGAGCAGGCCTTCTTCATGTGCGGTGGACTCGATGACGTCGAGCGTCAGTGGGCGGAGATCCAAAAGAGCCTCTGACCTAGCGGGGCTACCACCCCCACCCCCCGTCGAGTGCACGTTGGGGCGTCGCGTAAGCGACGCGCCAACGTGCACTCGACGAAGGGGGGTTGCCGATCGGGCATCCGCCGCTGGGTTGGTCTGGGCAGCTGGCCAGAGACGCTAGACTGACGCAAAGCTCCCCGAAGCCACCACAATGTGAAGGGACTCCGCATGGCCCCCCTGAACGTCGATCTCGTTGCTGCCGACCGGGCTGTCTGGTCGGGCGAGGCAACCATGGTCTCCGCACGCTCCATCGATGGGGACATGGGCATCCTGCCGGGCCACGAGCCCACGCTCGTCGTGCTGGACAAGGGCGAGGTCCGGATCCACGGGGTCGACGGCCTGCAGACCGCAACCATCGACGGGGGTTTCCTCTCCGTCGACAGTGACCAGGTAACAATCGTCTCAGAGCTGGTCGACGCGTCCAGCCTGAGCAGCTGACCCAAACCGGCCGGTCCGATGTCGCCACTGCACCTCGCAGAAGCGGCAGCCGGGGCTGTCATACTGATTGCGGTTAGCCTGCTGCTCTTTCTTTTTGTGCGGCGACATGTGATCGCCGCCGGCCGACCAATGCTGCTCTGCGCCCTGCGAACCCCAACCACCCCTCAATGGCGGTTGGGGTTGCTGCGTTTTGGGGCCGATCGTCTCGACTGGTTCTCGGTTATCGGCCCGAGTCTGCGTCCCGAGCGCACCTGGGAGCGCGCCGGGATGGTGCTGGGCTCACCCGCACCGGCCCGGGAGGCAATTCCCGGCCTGACCGATCCGATCGCCGCGCCGGGAAGCTTCGCTGGCCAAAACTTCGACATCGCGATGGCCCAGTCCGGGCTGACCGCGATCCGCGCGTGGACCGAGAGCTCGCCGCCCGGGTTCAACGTGAACATCCCCGGGCAGTTCACCTAGCGGTCGGTCTGCCGCGCGCGCCGCTGCGGCGCCTCGGCCCGTCCGCCACCCGGCTGCCAGAGCACATCGCCGCCGGCGTCGAGATTGGCCACCCGGGCCAGGATGAAGAGCAGATCCGAGAGCCGGTTGAGATAGGTCGCCGCTTCGGGGTTGACGCCGCCGGCCTCCTCGGGTGCCGGTTGATCGCCGTATGTCGCGATCGCCGCCCACGTCGAACGCTCGGCCCGCCGGGTGATCGTCGTGGCCAGGTGGAGGTAGGCCGAGGCGGGGCTTCCCCCGGGCAGGATGAAGGAGCGCAGCGGCTCCAACTCGGCGTTGTACCGATCGCAATCGGCTTCGAGCTCGTCGATCCGGGCGCTGCGTACCCGCAAGGGCTCATAGGCATAGCTCGGACGCAGCGGAGTGGCGAGGTCGGCGCCGACGTCGAAGAGGTCGTTCTGGACGCGCAGCAAGGTGGCGCGCACATCGTCGCGGACGTTGCCGGCAGCCAACGCGATGCCGATGGCCGCATTGGCCTCATTGGTGTCGGCATACGCGGCCAGGCGCACATCGGTCTTCGCCGTCCGGCTGAAATCCCCGAGCGCCGTCGTGCCCTGATCGCCGGTGCGGGTGTAGATCCGGGTGAGGTTGACCATGACTGCCAGCCTGCCCGATCGCCCGCGGTGTCAGGGGGCGAGACCGGATTGTGATGTGTGTCATACAACCGAAAAGGGGTTTGCGCCGTATATATCAACGACAGCGGGAAAATCAGGGGGCTTCGGATGGCGGCAACACTGACGCGGGTGATCACCGAACGGCCGACGGTTACGGTGACCACGGGCGCGCACGGCACGTTGATTTGCGTGGCTGGGCGGATCGACGGGCATACGGCCGCCGATCTGCGCGCCGAACTGCACGACATCATCGACAACGCGATCTCGCCCTTGCACCTCGACCTCAGCGATGCCGAGCTTGGCGATGCCACGGCGCTCGGTCTGCTCGTGGAGTGTCATCGGCGGGGCCGACGGCGCAGGCACGAGATGCGCCTGATTGCGGCGAGTGCGCGCTCCGAGCGGCTGCTGCGCCGGCTCGCGCTGACCCGCCAGTACGGCGTGGGCGCGGCCCGCGCCTGACCGCGCACGATGGACCCTTGACGCGCGGCCGACCGGGCGCGTGCCGGTCGCTTGCGACGTGGCGCAGCGGCTGGGGCGCTGCGCTCGCGAGGTGAGCGAACGGCATACGGGCTCGGGTGTGGGCACACTCACCACCGGGTGGGGTGTCGCCGCCCGGGTGGCGCGGGTAGCTTCGCAAGCATGTCCGAGGCCTCGACCCCACGTCCCGAGCGCGACCGTCCCTGGGTGATGCGCACCTATGCCGGGCACTCCAGTGCCGCGGCGAGCAATGCGCTCTACCGGCGCAATCTTGCCAAGGGGCAGACGGGTCTCTCGGTTGCCTTCGACCTGCCCACGCAGACCGGCTACGACCCCGATCATGTGCTCGCGCGTGGTGAGGTGGGCAAGGTCGGGGTGCCCATCAGCCACATCGGTGACATGCGGGCGCTCTTCGACGCAATCCCGCTGGTCGAGATGAATACCTCGATGACGATCAACGCCACGGCCATGTGGCTGCTGGCGATGTATCAGGTCGTCGCCGAGGAGCAGGCCGAGGCGGCGGGCGAGGATCCGGCGGCGGCGGTGCACCGACTGTCGGGGACGACGCAGAACGACATCATCAAGGAGTATCTCTCGCGCGGGACCTACGTCTTCCCGCCCGGGCCGTCCATGCGGCTGCTCACCGACGTTGTCACCTACACGGTCCGAGAGATCCCGAAGTGGAACCCGACCAATGTCTGCAGCTATCACCTGCAGGAGGCCGGCGCGACGCCGGTCCAGGAGATCGCCTTTGCCATGTCAACCGCGATCGCGGTGCTCGATGCGGTGCGCGAATCGCGGGTTGTGGCGCCCGAGGAGTTCGGCGAAGTCGTCGCCCGGATCTCCTTCTTTGTCAACGCGGGCGTGCGTTTCGTGGAGGAGATGTGCAAGATGCGCGCCTTCGTCGCCTTGTGGGAGGAACTCACCCGCGAGCGGTATGCCGTGGCCGACCCCAAGCAGCGCCGATTCCGGTATGGCGTGCAGGTCAACTCGCTTGGCTTGACCGAGGCCCAGCCGGAGAACAACATCCAGCGGATCGTGCTGGAGATGCTCGCGGTCACGCTGTCCAAGGACGCCCGGGCGCGTGCCGTGCAACTGCCGGCGTGGAATGAGGCGCTCGGTCTGCCGCGGCCCTGGGATCAGCAGTGGTCACTGCGCATCCAGCAGGTGCTGGCCTATGAGTCGGATCTGCTCGAATACGGCGACCTTTTCGAGGGCTCGACCGTGGTGGCCGCCAAGGTGGCCGAGTTGGTCGATGGCGCCAAGGCCGAGATGGCGCGCATCGCCGAACTCGGCGGGGCGGTCGCCGCCGTCGAGAGCGGGTATCTGAAGTCGGCGCTGGTGGCCTCGCATGCCGATCGGCGAGCGCGGATCGAGCGGGGCGAGGACATCGTCGTCGGTGTCAACAAATTCGAGACAACCGAGCCCAACCCGCTCACCGCCGACCTAGACACCGCGATCCAAAGCGTCGATCCCGGTGTCGAGGCCGCCGCCGCGGCGGCCGTGCGACGGTGGCGCGAGCAGCGCGATGCCGATCCAGAGCGCCGGGACCGGGCGATCGCGGCGCTGGCGCGGTTGCGCGCCGACGCGGCATCCGGGGTAAATCTGATGGCCGCCAGCCTGGAGTGCGCGCGGGCCGACGTGACCACGGGGGAGTGGGCCGGGGCCTTGCGCGAGGAGTTCGGCGAGTACCGCGCCCCGACGGGGGTGTCCGGCTCGGTGGGCATTGCCGAGGCGGGCGAGGGGTTGCAGGCCGTGCGGGCGCAGGTGGCCGAGTTGGGCAGCGCTTTGGGGGAGCAGTTGCGCATCCTGGTCGCCAAGCCGGGGTTGGATGGGCACAGCAATGGCGCTGAGCAGATCGCGGTCCGGGCGCGGGATGCCGGCTTCGAGGTGGTCTATCAGGGCATTCGCCTAACGCCGGCCCAGATCGTCGCGGCGGCAGTGTCGGAAGATGTGCACCTGGTCGGCATCTCGATCCTGTCGGGCTCGCATATGGAGTTGGTGCCGGAGATCCTCGATGGGTTGCGCGCGGCCGACGCCGGCGAGATTCCGGTGGTCGTGGGCGGCATCATCCCCGAGTCCGATGGCGCCAAGCTGCGCGAACTCGGCGTGGCCGCGGTCTTCACCCCCAAGGACTTCGGCCTGAACGAGATCATGGCGCGCTTCGTGGAGATCATCCGCTCGGCGAACCTAACCTCTGCTAGCAGGGTTTAGGTGACGTCCAGCAGGGTAGAACCTGCTGGAGGTCACCTAATCTGTGCTGAGTCGCGGATGGAGGCGACCCCGCGGATTGCCGGGCTGGCTAGCTGCACGTGCGCGGGCTCGGCGCGGGCGGGCGGTGCCGGGCGGCATACTGGCGGGGTGAGCTTGCACTGTCCCGCGACCCTCTATATCGCCCGGCACGGCGACGCCGAGTACACGCACGCACACGTGATGTCGGACGAGGGTGGCTGGTTGACCGAGACCGGTCAGGTCCAGGTCACCGAGTGCGCACACGACCTGGCTGATCGCCGGATCGCGGCGGTCTACAGCAGCCCGATGCAGCGGGCCGTCGAGTCGGGCGTGTTGGCATCGGGTGAACTCGCGGTGCGCCACCGCGAGCTTGCGGGGCTTGAGGAGATTCGCGTCGGTGAACGGGCCGGTCAGCCGTGGAGCGACCCGGTCACCCGCGAGGTGTATGACGCGTGGTTCCGCGGCGATCTCGACGCGCGCATCCCCGGGGGCGAGTCGGGTGCGGAGGTGGTTGCGCGCTTCCGAGAGGCGTTGGCGACGATCGCCGACCAGCATCGGGGCGAGCAGGTGTTGATCTTCACGCACGGCGGCATCATGTCGCTCGTCGTGCCCCGCCTGGCGATCAATGTCCGTGACGATCTGGCCTACCTGCAGTTTGTGCCCAACGCGGTGCCGGCCCGGGTCGAGGCCGGCGACGAGGACTGGCGCGTCATCTCCTGGCCCGGCTCGGCGAGCAAAGACGTGGTCTGACGCTGCCCCGGCGCAGAACTTCGTGGCGCCGGCCCCTGTTCCTAAACCCTGCTAGC